>Ga0181587_10001577_pt1 | contig 19104 bp, 16 predicted proteins | sample 071ome_27_FD_132463 | JGI IMG/M metagenome (GOLD analysis project Ga0181587, IMG submission 132463) | Coastal salt marsh microbial communities from the Groves Creek Marsh, Skidaway Island, Georgia - 071409AT metaG (megahit assembly) | ecosystem: Environmental > Aquatic > Marine > Intertidal...
CTGGCGATGCAGGGAAACACCGCTCCCTATCTGCAATACGCAGTGGCTCGTGTATGCAGTATATTCCGAAAAATTGAGGGAGACCCTGAGGAATTCATTGGCCAAGCCCGGGAGCCAAAGACAGAGGCAGAAAAGAAATTAGCCCGAAAACTGATTTTCTTTCCACTGGCAATCGAGCAAGCGACCCGTGAATTGAAACCTCATTTCCTCTGTACTTACCTGTATGAATTAGCAACCGAGTTTAGTTCGTTTTATAACCAGGACAAGGTGATGGTTCCAGAACCTGAAGCTCAGGGGCTCAGGCTTTTACTCTGCAAGACCACTCAAACCTACCTTCAGACAGGGCTTGAAATGCTGGGGATTGAGACTCTGGAGGAAATGTAAAGCCTCCTTGCCTTATTCCCTTTTAATGAGGGGTAAAGAAACTTGATAAAACTGGAGGGTGGGATCGCCCTGCCAACCCGCTTTTCGGTAGAGTAATCCGCGGAGGTGGGTTTCGCTTTTACTCGACCACGCGGACCGGGTCATTTGCAGCTCCCAGCTGCCGTTTTTTGGGCGTACGGGTTGCATGGCATCTGATTTCACAGTCCGGCCTTCGCTGAAAAAATAGATGCCGGGGATCGTAGCATCGGGTTCTTCCGGAATGATTATACGCAACTTACTCCCATCATCAAAGGCCTGAGCTTGCCACCCATCGGGGGGAGGAACGGGAAGCTTTTTCTGAAAAGATAAAAAATGGCCAGTCCAGGACTTATCTTTTAAGTTTTCGGTATGGATGGGCATGGATAGTTCCAACTCTCCAAATCCTGGGAGGCAAGTTTGAGAACAGGCCAACCAAGCTGCTTTACCACGGATCACAAGTCGATCTTTTGGCACAAAGGCTTCAGAAAAAGAAATTTCACTAACGAACAAAGTTTCGTCATGATGACCGTGGGCTGCCACTTCCCCCATCAGCACCCTTTTCGGCGGAGGAAAGACAAGAGGGCTTGCTTCCACCCCAGCAGGCAAATCCCATTCAATCGAAGGGGGAACCCCAACATCACCGGGATGGAGCCAATAGGTGTGCCAGTCAGGTTGGCGGCGGATACGCCAAGCGATTTGAAAAGTGTCTTTTCCGTTGCATGCACTGAGCTCCGAAATCAGTGAGTGAACAGTCGGACCTTTGTCTAGTAACGGTCCTTCACGACCGGAAACCGAGACCAAAAAGGCAGGTAGAAAAAAAGAGCAGACTAATGAAAAGACTTTCCGCAACCGCATGTGGACTGAGCATTGGGGTTCCGAATCTCAAAGCCTTTGCCTGTGAGACCGTCGTCAAAGTGAACTTCGCAACCCTGGAGGTACTCAAGACTATCGCCATCCACGGCGTAAGATACGCCTCCGCATTCCCCCACCTTATCCGTATCTTTGGGGAAATCTACCGACATGCCATACTCAAAACCAGAGCATCCGCCCGGTTCGATAAAAACGCGAAGAACTTTCCCGTCTTCGTTTTCGCTGAGCATGGAAGCAACTTTTGAAACTGCAGAATCCGTAAGCTTAATCATAGTTTTATAGTATGGGCTATGATAAGGAAGTCAATTTCCGATAAAATTGCAGCTAAATTTGTGCCATTTATGCAATTTTAGCCAAATAACTAAAAAGTTTTCTTGAATGGTGCACAAAAAGGCAGTAACTTCAGAGCATTATCGACGACAACGAATTAAAAAAAATATTTAACGAGGTTCAATTTGAACTTACCCGCAAGATTGCCGAGGGAGGCATGGGTTTGGTTTACGAGGCTGTGCAAAGCGGAGTGGGTGGCTTTCGGAAAGTGGTGGCCATAAAGCTCATCCGGGAGGAGTACTCGGCCATAGAGGAATTTAAGAATAATTTTATCGGGGAAGCCAAGCTGGTAGCAGACCTTATTCATACAAACATTGTTCAAACTTACCATCTTGGAAAGGTAAATGACCAGTATTTCATGACCATGGAGTTTGTGACAGGCTGGAACCTGGAGGAGTTTTTGGATCGGCACATTGAAACTGAACAGTATGTTCCGGCTGACCTCGCGGTTTTTATTGTCTCCAGAATTTGCCGGGGCCTTGGTTATGCTCACCGCAAAAAAGATGAACATGGCAGGCTGCTTGGCATCGTGCATCGTGATGTAAACCCGAAAAATATCATGATCGCCAAAGAGGGTGATGTAAAGCTGACCGACTTCGGTATAGCGAAAGCCCTGGATTTAATGTATAACAAGGAAGGGGAAGTAATTGCAGGCAAAGATGAGTATTTATCTCCCGAGCAAGCAAGGTGTGAGATCACCGATCATCGGGCTGATTTATTTTGCTGTGGTATTGTCATGTCTGAGCTTTTACTTGGTTACAATCTTTTCGAGACTGGAGACTCCCAACAAACCATTCAGAACATTCTCGAGCTTACATTGCCCAATTTCACTGATCTCCGCCCTGATGTGGACGAACGTCTCAATCATATTTTACATCGAGCACTTGAACGTTCCCGGGATGGCCGCTTTCAGTCTGCGGAGGAAATGCTCAGTGGTCTTGAGAACTTTATTTACGGGGACGGGTACGGCCCAACCAATGAAAAACTAGCGGCCTACTGCAGTGACCTCTTCAGCTCTGATGGACACAACGCAGCCACCCGTTGGTATAATGGGGAAACCCAATATATTGAATCTTAATTTTCGTTTCTAACCATGCAGTCTCAAGGACTCCGACAAGTACAGAAACAGACCCAAAATCTTGTCTTAGCCCCCCAGCTAAGACAGTCTCTGAAGATATTACAGGTGCCTGCCCTGGAACTTCGGTCTGCCATCCTCGAAGAATTGCAAACCAACCCCCTTCTTGAAGAGTACGGCACCAATGACGAAAGCTTGGATGCTGAGGTAAATGAACCCTCCCCGGACGAAGTCGAAGAACAGCAACCTGAAGAGTTCCCAGATGATCAGCCGGAAGCCGAAGCCAGAGAAGACAAGGCGGATGAGGTGGACATTGACTCCAAAGAGAGTGAAAACCTTGATGACTTAGATTTTTCCGACGAATTTTCCATTCTCAAAGAGATGCAGGAGGATATGAGGGAGCATTTCGAGAGCGAATATGAGGGAGAGGCGAAATTGGGTAATTCGGAGGCGGAAGAGAAAAGGCAATATTTCTTTGATTCCCTGGTGGCGGAAACATCCCTCCAGGAACACCTGCTGGATCAATTAAAATTAATCGAAACCACCGATGGACAGAAAAATGCCTGTGAATACATGATTGGCAGTTTGGATGAAAATGGTTTTCTTTCCGCTACCCTTTCAGACATTGGGTTGATCTCGGGGATTGCCCTCGAGGATTTACAATCCGGTCTGGAAATCCTTCAGTCCTTCGACCCCATCGGCATTGCATCCATGGATCTTCAGGACTGCCTATTGAAACAAATGGATGCCCGTGGATGGAGCGAGAGTATTTCCTATGCCATTGTAAAAGATCATTTCCCATTACTGGTTCGACGCCGCGTACCAGAGTTGTCCCGTAAACTTTCTCAATCGACCGAGGATATACACGCGGCCCTGGAAAAAATTGCGGAACTTGACCCGGCTCCGGGGAGGAGATTCTCCGAAGACAGCAACCAGTCCGTTGCCGCCGACGCCACTGTTGAAAAAGTCGGAGGCGAATGGACTATCAGCCTAAACAACGATTACATCCCTAGGTTAAAGATCAATAAAACCTACAAGGAGCTCATTACCAAAGGTACGCTCAGCAGTAAGGAAAAGGAGTATGTAAGAAACCAAATGCGGGCGGGTAAATTCCTGATCAACTCCATTGACCAAAGGCAAAACACAATTGAGCGCATCACCAAGCAAATCCTGGAAAAGCAGGCAGACTTTTTTGATGAAGGGGTATCCAAACTGCATCCGATGACCATGTCAGAAGTAGCAGAAATCATCGATGTTCATGAGACCACGGTTTCCCGGGCCATTGCCAACAAATTTGTAAGCACTCCGCATGGGACTTTCCCTTTCAAATATTTCTTCACGCCCGGTTATTCCGGAAAAGACGGAGATGCAGTATCCAATACCAGCGTGAAGGAAATTATAGGTTCGATCATTGAGCAGGAAGACTCATCCAAACCATTAAGTGATCGTAAAATCGTAGATTTACTGGCAGAGAAAGATATAAAGCTGGCTCGTCGAACCGTTGCAAAATACAGAGAGGAACTAGGTATTCCCCCGACTAATCTTCGTCGAAGGTATTAGTCTCGACCTTCTCCAACCTTGATCAATTAGGAAACTTAGAACCCGATGGATCCATTTCCATATCTCTCTCCATTGGTTGTGGATGCATCAAGCCCACTCCTTCAAGTCGGCATTCCCAATAAGGAGGGATGGCACCATGTGGCGGTTTCAGAAAAACAGGCACTGGAGGGTCTATTTGCCGCGGCAGAGGAAGCATTGAAAAAGCACACTCAACCATCCTCGGAGATTGATGCCATCTTTTTTTGTGAAGGCCCAGGTTCAACTTTAGGTTTACGAATTGCCTGTGCCTTTACCCGAACCATGCAATGGAATAACCGCCCCACCCCGCAACTATACAAATACAATGCCCTGGATATGGCCTATGTAATGAGCGGACAGAAAGTCTCCATCCAGGCTCCGTTCCGAAGAGGGTATCGGTTTGTCCGCCAGGGAGAGCAATCAATCGGCCAAAAAGAAATTTTTACCGAAGAAGAAGCATTGAAAAAGTTTCCCGAAAGTATGCATTTGCCAGATCCAAGAAAATTGAATTCCTCCATACCGGAAAAACAAATCATTACCTACAATTTGGCATCGAACTGCCGTGGTTTAATTGACTTACTTCGTGTTTCTCAACCCTGTGAGATCGCTACCCCCTACTCTCCCCGTCCTGCAGAATTTAAAAAGTGGAAGCGTCCAGCCAATACCAACCGCTAGAAGTGGTTTTGATTCTAGCAATTCTCAATGAGATCTTGGGCTGAAATTGATCTCGCCGCCCTCGAACGAAACCTGGGGTTGATCCGCCAGGCCGTACCTGCAAATATGCATTACATATCAGTTGTCAAAGCGGATGCCTATGGGCATGGGATTCTGCCAACTGCCACGCGTTTGATGCAAAGTGGTGTCGACCTGCTTGCCGTTGCCAACATTAAAGAAGCCACTGAAATCAGAGAGATGAGCTCGGGATGGCCTATTCTGGTGTTGGGGCCCCTTTTGGAAGAAGAAGATCATGCTCTTTTTGAATATGATCTTATCGCAACCGTTTCCTCCTTTTCCGAAATCTCAAGGTTTCAAGAAAAAGCAAAAAAACAGGGTAAGGCTGTAAAAATTCACCTCAAGGTTGATACCGGGATGGGCAGGCTCGGGATATGGTGGGAGGAAGCAAAGGAATTGATCCAGAAAGTTGAAAAGATCCAAGAGCTGAAATTGACCGGATTACTCACCCATTTTGCGGACCCGGGTGATCTTGAATTCACCCAACTGCAAAGGGAAAGATTTAAGGAAGTTTACAAGTCCATTCCTGCAAGCTTGTTGGATGGCCTGATGGTCCATGCAGATAATTCTTCTTCTCTTCTTCACCTTCAGCGAGACTCGATTTTTAATGCGATCAGGATCGGGCTTTTACAGTTTGGGGTTTCACCTCAAAAGGAAAGCTTGTTCTCCGGCCTTCAGGTAGAACCTGTCTTGAGTTTTCACTCGAAGCTGGCCATCGTCAAAGAATTGCCGGCCCAGACAACAGTAAGTTATGGCAGGGAGTACCAATTAAGCCGCAAATCTAAAATCGGGATTATCAGTGCCGGTTATGGGGATGCCATCCCTCTGCATTGCGGGAACCGTGCCCAGGCTTTAATCCGCGGAAGAATTTATCCCATTATAGGGCGTGTGACCATGGATCAAACAATTGTTGACCTTACCGATACACCTGATGACCTGAAATCAGGTGATAAAGTGACCTTAATTGGAAAACAACAAAGCCAGGAAATTTTACTTTCAAAGCTAGCCGCTGATGCTAACACCATACCCTGGGAGTTACTCTGCTCGATCACGAAACGAGTGCCCCGTGTTTACACAACCAACCGGCAATAAAAACCAGGCAGGCCTGGCACTAGAAATCAAAGTTTTTTTGAATCGTGACGATCAGGTTCTCAAATTCTTTGATGGCTTTAGCCCGCTCATCAAAAGCCTGCTGACCATCTTCAGGACAACCATAGGGAGATACCCAGCCCATACCATTTTTCTCATGGGCTGCATGCACCGCCTCCATCCAGATTAAAATCTGCTCAAGGTTGGCAAGAATTCGGTTACCGGGTCGAGGTTCCTCCAAGGAATTGCCGTATGGCAAACGTTGGACAACCTTTCCCTCCTCGTCCTTGGCCTCTTCCCAGGCAACTTCTGCGGTTTCACAAGCCTCCCAAAAGCGTATTTTTGAAAAATCAACACACCCACCTAAAATCGACTTATACATGGCTTCGATCTCAGGCATCGCCGCCTCAGGAAAAGTTTCATCCTCTACAGGTTGATAGTTTTCTTCCGCTTGGATGAGCAGTTGAGCTTTTTCATCCAAAGCCGAGGCAATGGCTTTAACGAAGGAATAATTGATTTGCCCCTGCAAATTGCCATCCAGCATTAAATCAACCGCATCGAAGTTTACTTCATCTTCAGCGGGCACATCTTCTGTATTTTCTTCACTCATATCGGGTAATCCTTGATTGAAACAGATTTCAAGAGAGTGACAACGGGAATATGAGGTAATAGCTTCCTAAAATCTTTTACCTAAGGCTCCTCAAAACCTACCCATTCGGTAAAGAGTTGATTTCCTTTTTAAATTTCTTCCGCTTTAAAACCCAAAAATTAGTAATGGCGGGTATAAGTCTGTTAGATGTGAGCACCCAGCTATCGCTTCCGAAAGTACCAATTCTGTTAGCCCAATGAAAGCAAAAGTTATTATTGCTCACCTCTTAAAGCTTGAAGCCTTTAAAATCCCATTCTTTAATAAAAAATTGTCTAAATTCATGCCCTGGGTACTATTGAAATTAATCATATTTACATAGCTTTTAATTCGATACCGCCCAGCTTTTTCCTTCATTCATCATAAATATTTAATGAGTACTCCTAAGCCATTTTTAGTCTTAACAGCTCTTCTTTACTCTTCCGTCTTCGCTCACAAAGCATTTTCGGAAGAAATATCATTCAACCGGGATGTTCGCCCCATCTTATCTGGAAAGTGCTTTCATTGCCACGGTCCATCGGAGAAATTTCGAAAAGCGGATCTTCGTCTGGATCTTCCTGAAGAAGCGTTTTTCGAGAAAGACGGCCTGGCTGCTTTTGTACCGGAAAGCACTGAGGATAGCGAAGCGTGGCACCGTATCATGTCCGACGACCCGGAAGAGGTCATGCCACCTCCCGAAATTAAAAAGGAAATGACCGAGCGTGAGAAAGAAATCATTACCAAGTGGATTGAGCAGGGAGCCAAGTGGGAAGGCCATTGGTCTTATCTCCCTGTGCAAAAAAAATCTCCGCCAGAAAGTTCCAATCCCGAATGGGCTAAGGGCCCCATCGATCTTTTCATTCACGCCAAGTTAGACGAGCTTGGGCTGAAACCTTCACCCGAAGCAGATCGCCGCACTCTTATTCGCCGCGTTTACCTTGATCTTACTGGCCTTCCCCCCAGCCCTTTCGAGGTCAATCAATACTTGGCAGACCAATCACCCAATGCCTTTGAAAAAGTGGTAGACCGTTTGCTCGCATCCGATGAATATGCCGAGCGCATGACCCTGGTATGGATGGATGCCGCCCGCTATGGCGACACCTCCGTTTTCCACGACGACGGCCCACGCGATATGTGGCCCTGGCGGGACTGGGTACTCAACGCTTACCGCGACAACAAACCCTTCGATGAATTTACCATCGAGCAGATCGCGGGCGACCTCCTGCCCGAAGCATCCCTCGAACAAAAGATCGCTTCCGGCTTCAACCGCAACCATGCAACCACGGATGAGGGCGGAGCCATTGCTGAAGAGTTCCGGGTGGAATATGTGATCGACCGGGTGAAGACCACATCCAATGTCTGGCTGGGAATGACTTTTGAATGTGCCCAGTGCCACGATCACATGTACGACCCCTTCTCCCAGCACGAATACTACCAGATGTTTGCTTTCTTCAACAACAATGCCGATCCCGGCATGCAGACAAGAAGGGGAAACCAGGCCCCCCTAGTGGAGATCATGACTCCAGAGCGTGAAAAACAATTAGCGAATGCGGAGGGTGCATTACAGGATGCACGGGGCCAACTCAATGCCCGACGCCAGCAATCCCTGGATCCCTTCAAAAATTGGTTCGCTCAATGTTTCAAGGACATCAAAACAAACCCAGGCATCCTGGAGCCCGATGGTCTGGTGGGCTTCTTCCCCTTCGACCGTGTCGATCTGGAAAATAACAAATCGGACCATGGGGTAGCCGAAGCTACTCCCACGATTTTACGGGACTCTCCCATCAAGGTGGCGAATGCCAAGTTCAAGGGCGGAATAAGGATCGAAAAAAATGCTTATGCCGAGGTTCCAAACTTTGGAGATTTTGAACACAATCAATCCTTCTCCTTAAGTGCATGGGTCAGGCCATCCAACAACCAGTTAAGCGGTGCAGTGATTGGGAAAATGGATGAGTCCAACAAATTTCGTGGCTATGACCTGTGGTTTGAGGGCGGGCGCCCCGGCATGCACATCATCCATGCCTGGCCCGACAACTCTCACAAAGTAGTGGCTAAAAACCAGCTCAAACAAAATCAGTGGCAGCATGTCTGTGTGACTTACAATGGCAAGGCCTCCGCAAATTCAGTGGAAATCTATGTAAACGGAAAAAAGCAGGACAAAGGAAACCCCCACCACACCCTCAAGAAAAACAGCATTCGTACAGATAAACCTTTTCACATTGGCAGAAGGTTCCGTTCCGCTCAGCTCAACGATACCGATATTGATGATGTGCGGGTCTACAACCGGGCCCTCAGGGAAAATGAGATTGCCGAGGTTATGGAACTTTCCTACCGCTTCATTCCCGAGCCCCAAGGCCTGGTATCCTCCATCGATTTTAATTCCTTCGAGGGCAACCAGACCGAGGACAGCACCAACCAAAAGCACAGGTATGTAATCCACGGCAAGGCTAAGCAGACGGAACTGGGCAAGGTGGCTGCAGGTTTCAAAGTGGAACAGGGCGGCTTTATCGATTCCCCCACCGCTGGCGTACTCGAATACAACCAGGCATTTTCATGGTCGATGTGGGTCAAACCTTCCGAGAAGACCAGCGGTGCTATCCTCAGCAAGATGGATGAACCAGCCAAGCACCGCGGGTACGATGTGTGGATGGAAAACGGCCTACCCGGCATCCACCTAATACATGCCTGGCCAAGCAATGCCATCAAGGTGGTGGCAAAGTCTGAACTTCCTTTAAACAAGTGGAATCATCTTTGTATAACCTATGATGGTTCCGGAAAAGCAGCCGGTATCGATATTTTTATTAACGGCGCAAGCCAGCAAAAAAATATCGCTGAGGACGATCTCAATGCCACCATCCACACGGATAAAACCTTTCGGATTGGCCGGCGCTACCACGGCACCCCTGCAAAAGGTTTGGAGATAGATGAGATTGGGCTCTACCACCGAGTTCTTAACCGTAAGGATGTGGAGAAACTAAGCAAAGTGGATTCCCTCTCCCCACTCTTTGCAAAGCCTCTCGATGCCCTGGCCAATGCCCAGCGCACCCTGCTTCATGATGAGTACCTCAACCGCTTTGACAAGGAGTATAAAAATCTGCTCGCCGCCAGAAACAACAAACAAGATGCTTTGAACAATATTCGTAAAAACAAAATCACCCCGATGGTGATGGGCGATAACCCGCCCAACAAAATGCGCGACACTTACTTATTGGTTCGTGGGCAATACTCCTCGCCAGACAAATCCAAGGTAATCCAGGCAAATACTCCCAGCTTCCTGCCCCCCATGCAAACCGACTCTGAAAAGAACCGACTGGGGTTGGCCAAGTGGTTAACCGATAAGAAAAATCCCCTCACCCCCCGGGTCACAGTCAACCGCTATTGGCAGACGATCTTTGGGCGTGGGCTCTCCGATACACCCAGCGACTTTGGTTCACAAGGTAAGTGGCCTACCCACCCGGACCTACTCAACTGGTTGGCAGCCGACTTCCTGGAAAGCGACTGGAATGTGAAGAAAATGATTCGCCAACTGGTTACCTCCGCCACCTACCGCCAGTCCTCGGTCACCACCAAGCAACATTTGACCAAGGACCCTGACAATCTTTATTTCGCCCGGGCTCCCCGCTTCCGTCTAATGGGGGAATTTGTACGCGACCAGGCACTGTATTTCAGTGGACTACTCCATAAAAAGTTTGGAGGGCCTGGAGTGAAGCCCTATCAACCAGCAGGTCTTTGGAATGAGGTATCCTTGGACCGTGGGCGCAAGTTTGTGCAAGATAAGGGTAACAATATTTACCGTCGCAGTATGTATACTTACTGGAAGCGCTCCGCGCCTCAACCTGCAATGGCTGCCTTTGATACTCCCAGCCGTGAAATCTGCACTGTTCAGCGCCAGCGCACCAATACCCCGATGCAGGCACTGGTCACTCTTAATGATGTGCAATTTGTGGAAGCATCCCGCTTTCTTGCCCAGCGGGTTCTCAAAAGTAGCCCCCAAGACCTCCCCAGCCGGGTCAATCGGGTGTTTGAGATCGCCACCGGACGTCCTGCCGATGAACTTCGTCAAAAAGTCATCTCCGAAGCCTACCACAAACAAAAAGCAGTTTTTGCCAAGGAGCCGGCCAAGGCCGAAGAGTTACTCGCAATGGGTGACTCCCCCCGGGACTTAAGTTTAAACCGCGAGGAACATGCCACCTGGACTGTCCTCGCCTCCATGATTCTCAACCTGGATGAAACCCTGAACCGCGAATAAACCCAATACTCAGAAATCGTCATGAATCCAATCGACCTTCACCAACTTCATACCCGTAGGCAAATGCTCAAGCTCGGAGCGATGGGTATGGGGGCTCTCGGCTTCGCTAATATCGCCACTCCATTACTCGGGGCAATGGGCTCTCCTTCTGGTTCAGCCCCTCTCAGTGGTACCCTCGGTCACACCCACTTTAAACCCAAAGCCAAACGGGTAATCTATATGTTTATGTCCGGTGGACCTTCCCATATCGACATGTTTGACTACCACCCGAAGTTACGTGACTACCATGGCCAGGAACTTCCTGACAGTATCCGCAACGGACAACGGATCACCGGAATGACATCCAAGCAGTCTTCCTTCCCCTGCGTGGCCCCCATGTTTGAATTTACCAAGCATGGGCAAAACGGCACCTGGTTCAGTGAAGTCGTTCCCCACACTGCCTCCATTGCCGATGATATCTGCCTGATCAAATCGATGCATACCGAAGCGATCAATCATGACCCTGCCATCACCGCGATCAACACCGGCTCCCAGCAACCTGGTAAACCTGCCATGGGTGCATGGTTGGACTGGGGAATGGGTAGCCCCAACCAAAACCTACCTGGATACGTAGTCATGATCTCCCGGGGCAACGGTAACCCCCAAGCCCTCTATGATCGCCTCTGGGGAAGTGGTTTTCTCCCATCCAAACACCAGGGAATTAAGTTCCGTTCTGCTGGCGATCCTGTACTTTACCTTTCCAACCCCAACGGAATTTCCAAAAGTATGCGCCGCGATATGCTCGATGGGATCGCCGCGATCAACCAGCACAAGAAGATGGAAAGCGGCGACCTGGAAATTGATGCCCGTATCGCCCAATACGAAATGGCCTACCGTATGCAAACCAGTGTACCTGAACTGGTGGATCTTAAGGAAGAGCCTGACCATGTGCTCGATATGTACGGCCCGGATGCGCGCAAGAAAGGCACCTTTGCCCACAACTGCCTGATCGCCCGCCGGCTTGCTGAGCGCGATGTTCCTTTTGTCCAACTCTTCCACCGTGGATGGGATCAGCACGGAAATTTACCAAATGCTCTGCGCGGCCAATGCAAAAATGTTGACCAACCGGCAGCCGCTTTAGTTAAGGATCTAAAACAACGCGGTTTATTGGAAGACACCATTGTTATCTTTGGAGGTGAATTTGGCCGGACTGTATATTCTCAGGGAAAACTGACCAAAGATAGCCACGGGCGTGATCACCACGGGCGTTGTTTCTCCACTTGGGTCGCCGGAGGGGGATTCAAGCCTGGTATAGAGTATGGAAGAACTGATGATTACTCCTACAATATTTTAGAAAACCCTGTGCATGTAAACGACCTCAATGCCACCGTCCTCCGGGCACTTGGAATTGATCACGAGCGCTTTACTTACCGTCACTTAGGGCTCGACCAACGCCTTACCGGGGTAGACCACCCCAAGGTTATCAAAGATTTGTTGGTTTAATGCCAACGCGTGCCCTTTTCTTCCTCTAAGAAGCCATTTTTGCTTTGACCCTTTTTAAAGGGTACAGCAGAACAGGCTTGTGATTTCGGTGGTGGATGAAAGAAGAGCAGCATTAGCAAATTGGTTGCAGGAAAAGACATCTTTTAATGGAGGCAGCCTCAGCGTTGCATCTGCAGATGCCAGTTTCCGAAGATACTTCCGCCTCCTGCAAACTGGAAAATCCTATATTGTTATGGATGCTCCACCTTCCCTGGAAGACTCTTTGCCTTTCATTGAGATTGGAGAATGGATGAAGGAAAATGGACTGAATGTTCCAACCATCTTTGCCAAGGACCTCGAACTTGGTTTCATGGTGCTTTCAGATTTTGGGGATCATCACTTTCAGGATGCCCTCCAAAAAGAAGACAATGATACCCTGTATAGCTTGGCCACCGAAGAAATTTGCAAGCTGCAAAAGTCCCTTCCGGACTCTCAAAAAAAGTTGCCCACTTTTGCCCCATCCTGGCAAAGCAAGGAGTTAGAAATTTTCCGTGAATGGTGCACCCCTGAAATATCTCCCTCTGAGTATCAGGAAATCACCGACATTTTAGTCAAAGAGGTGGATAAGATACCCAAGGCTTTCATGCACCGCGACTTCCATTGCCGAAACTTACTGCTTTGCCCTAATAAGGACCTTGGCATTATTGATTTCCAGGGAGCTATGCATGGTCCGATTACCTATGACCTGGTATCTCTCCTGCGGGACTGCTATGTAAGCAATGACCCTGACTGGGTGAATCAGCAGGTTACAAATTTCCAACACTCAATCCTGTCCGCCGGGCTTTCGTATGCAGATGTAGAGCCCGAGCAATTTATCCGCTGGTTTGACCTGGCCGGTCTTCAAAGGCATCTAAAATGTGTTGGCATATTCCATCGATTGCAAATTCGTGATCATAAGCCCGAGTACATGAAAGATGTGCCTCGTGTCCTGGGCTATATCAAGCAGGTATTGGATTTTTATCCGGAACTCAAAGAAATCAAAAAGGTAGTGAATCAAGCAAGCATCTCACAAAAAATTTCATGAAAGCAATGATTTTAGCCGCGGGTTACGGGAAGCGGCTTCGGCCTCTTACCGATCATATACCCAAGCCTTTAGTCCCTGTCGGAGGGAAACCCCTGATTGTCCACCACCTCGAAAAGCTCGCCTCTGCTGGGATTCAAGATGTGGTCATCAACCTTGGCCATCTTGGTCATAAGATTCCAGAGGCGCTCGGAGATGGATCACCCTGGGGGCTGTCCATTACCTATTCTGAAGAGGGCCCCGATCCTCTTGAAACAGGTGGTGGCATCGCCAAAGCGCTTCCAATGCTTGGTCAGGATCCTTTTCTCTTGGTCAACGGGGATGTCTGGACTGACATGGAAATATCTTCCCATTCCCTGGAGTTATTGCCTGGTGACCTGGCCCATCTCATCTTAGTCAGCCAACCCAGTTGGAGAGAAAAGGGAGACTTCAACCTCGAAAACAACCGGGTTTTGGAAAGTCAAGCCCCCTCCCTTCTCTACTCAGGTATAGCCATCTATCACCCCATGCTTTTAGAGGGTGCCAAAGTGGAAAGGTTTTCCATTGTCCCTAGGTTAAAACAAGCGATCGCCGCAAATCGGGTAGCTGGCAGCTTTTATCAGGGTGCCTGGGATGATGTGGGAACCCCTGAGAGATTACAATCCCTGCAAGCCCAGCACGGAAGCTAATCAAAATGGTTTTGGCGAACGATCCGAAGGGGTGAAATTTGGGGGAGTTGCTGCTTCTTCAAGCCCAAACTCTTCAACGCAGTAAGCGATCAGGTTACGAAAATCATAATCTGATAAATCCTGCACCGCCGCCGCCATCACTCGCCCGCCTTCGTCGCGAGGATCATATCCTCGCTTCCCTTCCCGGAACTTCCTCATTTGCTGATAGAAATACCACCCCTCCAAGTGGGTGAGAGACGGGGATATAAGTTGCGGGTTCCCTTCCCCATGCTCTCCGTGGCAGGAGATGCACCTTCTCGCATACAGCTCTTTGCCTTTTTTTATATTTCCTTCAACGGTTCGCATTGCCGGCTGGGCTGGCTGAGATGAAAACCAATTGGCCAGGTAGGCGGCTTCCAAATCTGTTTTAATGTTTCTGCTCCCAATTCCCATCAGGTGTTCCGATCGGTTATCGGGGTTATTTCCACGAATGCCACTACGAAACTTATTTATCTGATCCCGGAGATACCAGAGTTCCATACCATTTAGAATCGGTCCTCTCTGTGCCTCCTGTACGCCATGGCAGACAACACAACCGGCAACCAATTCATCCATATTTTTCGTGGATGCTGATTCCTTGGAATCATTGTTATCTTCCCTCGTTTGTTTGCAACCAGCCAGAAAATAGCAAAGGCAGGCAATTTGACAGAGCAAGAGGGAAGAAGAACGCATGATTTGTAAGGTTATAGATACATGGAAGAGTCTCAAGCGATTTAGCACCGCCTCTTTGCTTTACCATTCCTCACAAATAGTTCATTACATAATCCTCATGCCAGAAATCCAATTCAGAAACCTATCGAAAACCTTCGACAATGGATTTCGTGCCTTGGACAGCCTCTCACTCTCTGTCCAAAAGGGAGAATTCATAACCATTATCGGTCCTTCAGGTTGCGGGAAGACAACTTTGCTGAGAACTTTGGCGGGGCTTGAAGCTCCGTCAAGTGGAGAAATTTTGATCAATGGGAAAAGTATAAATCACTTGGAACCGAAAGACCGAAACCTGGGAATGGTTTTTCAAAATTATGCATTATTTCCCCACCTATCAGTATTTGAAAATATGGCTTTTGGCCTCAAGGCAAAAAAAATGCCAAAAGAAGAAATCAGGAGACGCATAGAGCCGGTTGCCCAAAGGCTTGAAATCCATCATCTGCTCCAAAGAAAACCGAGCCAATTATCGGGTGGACAGCGACAACGAGTGGCTCTTGGTCGACTTCTTGCTAAAAACCCAGAGATTCATTTACTGGACGAGCCCTTGAGCAACCTGGATGCCCATCTTCGGGCTGCCATGAGAAAAGAATTAAAGCTTCTTCACAAAGAGTACGCCAAAACTACCCTTTTCGTTACTCATGACCAAACCGAAGCCATGTCCCTCGGTAATCGAATTTGTGTCATGAAGGAAGGCCGAATTGAGCAGATAGCCACCCCCCAAGAAATTTACCATGAACCTGCCAACTTGTTCGTAGCAGGATTTTTTGGCTCTCCACCCATTAATTTACTGAAAGGGGAAATAGTCGAAACATCCCAGAACCGCTGGGCCTTCAATGGCCATGGTTTTTCCCTAGACATTCCCGAGCATATACCGATTGCTTCCCCGGGCGATGTAACCATGGGGATACATGCAGAAGATATAAAACTATCATCAGACAAGACTTCTTCCACCCGCGAACAATTGAAACTCCACATTGAGGCTGTAGACGACCTCGGAGATGCCAAAATCGTTCATGCCAGCTCAGGGGAATCAAAGCTTTCTGTTCGAGCAGGCCAACAGATCCCGATTACTGAAGACACTATTGTTGGCACATTGAATTGGGCCAAAGTTATTTGGTTCAATACCAAAAGCGGAGAACGAATCCCCCTACCATCCTAACTTAAACTTACTTCTCGTAAGGCGGTGCGGAGGCGGCTGAAAGCCAGGATAAAGATGACAATCATTGGTAGAGTTGCCAAAGTGGATGCGGCCATCCCCACAGACTCAGGTATGCGGTGACTGCTGTCTTTTAATTTCGATAAGGCAAGGGGAAGAGTCATATTTTCATCACTTAAGAGCAAGAGAGGAAGGAGATGGTCATGAAAAGATAAAACAAAATGCAAAACAAAAAAGGTGACCAAACCCGGAGAGACCAATGGCAATAAACGAAGGTAGGTCTGAAATCGATTAAGCCCTTCAATTCTTGCCAAATCCACCCATTCACTGGGTAAAAAGCGAAAAACCTGGAAGAAAAATAAAACACCAAGTCCGGTAACAGCTCCGGATAAAAGCAGAGAAAATAAACTACCTCTCCAGCCTAACCAACTCATCCACTCAAAAGTTGGGATCGCCAAGGTTTGCTTCGGAATAAGAACAATAAAAATAACAAGGCTTAACAAAGCCCCACTGCCCCGAAAGGAACACTTGGACAAGGCAAAACCCACACCAGCCGATACCAAGGTGGCCACTGTAGCCTGGGAAATAGCCAAGCCAAAGGAATTAAAAAATATAGAAAAAAATGGAATGTATTTTGAACTGAATAGATCAAAATAAGCCTGCCAGTTGTATTGCGAAGGAAAAAGTAAGGCTGGTTGATAAATTTCCTGGTTTGTCTTGAACGAAGACAGAAACATCCAAAAGAAGGGATAAGTCGAAAACAGGACGGCAACGGAAAGAAAAACCCATGAAAATGCTCTTGTCATGACACTTTCGACATGGAACGCATTCTCAAAACCCAAAATAAAAATAAGGCAATCACGGGTACCACTAAAAAACTCATCGCGGATGCGGCAGGGAAATCAAAACTCCCACTCCCCCCCGGAAACGCTACCTGATACAAATAAGTAACAAACAAAAGGCCAGAGTCCATAATACCTCCGGACCCTCCCAATATGGAATAAGCCCCAGAAAAAGAGGCAAAGCCCTCAACGGTTAGAAATACGGCAGAAAAAAGCATCAAATTCCGAACACCGGGAAGCCACACAAAACGGCAGCGTTCCCACAGGCCTAAGCCTTCGATCCTGGCAGACTCAAGTTGCCACTTGGGTATTCCCTCCAAGCCAGAAAGTAAAAAAAGGGTAACCACTCCAGTCCATCGCCACACTGATTGTAAAACCATTGATGGTAAAATAAAACTCGGGTCCATCATCCAATTGATAGGTTTTAACCCTAAAGGTAGAATCAAATATTGATTGAGGGCCCCTTCCCTGCCATGGAAAAATAAATAAAAGAGGGTAGAAAGAACACCTGGCATGGCCAAACCGGGTATAATCAGGCAAAAGGCAAACACTGGCCTGATTTTTTGGTTAAGGGAGAGGAGATTTAAGGCTAGAACAAAAGATAGGGGCAGGATAACCATTAGCGAACCTGTCACATAGAAAAAAGAGTTGGAAATTGACTTCCAAAACCGTGGGTCATGAAGGACCTTTCTGTAATTTTCAAGGCCCACAAAGGAATCACTTTTTGCGGCAATCTCGCCATTTAAAACGGCTCCCACTTCACCTGAGGAAAAGCCTGAAGACCGAAAAGATAAATCAAGGCCAAGAATAGATGGAATAAGCCAAAAAGCTGTCCATAAACCAAGAAAAGGGCCTAATAAAAAGAACAGTGAAAATCGATCCCTTGTAAGAAGTGTACGAGGCATGGACACAAAACCTAATTTTGTCCCCAAGATTTCGTCATGGCATTCCGATACTGTTTTAAAGCATCTTCAGGGGTGAGGGTGCCAAACATCACCGAGCCAAAGTAATTTTCCTGCATTAAAAAAATGGCTTGGGGACGGCGGGGGTCGACCACCACGGGGGGAATTTCACCAGCCAGCTCAACCAACAGCTCCCCCATTGACTGGCCAAAATATTTATGTTCTGCAAGCAGTCTTTGGTCCTTCCAGGCAGGTTTGTAAGCAGGAAAACTGTTGCCTTGTAAAAAACGCTCTGCATTTGATTCCTTGTTCTTCATTACAAATTCGATGAACTTCCACGCATCCTTTTTCTTCTTACTTGCTTCCAAAATCATCAAGCCCTGACCAGCAAAGGTTGCAGTACGAGGACCGACTTCACCGTTTTCATCTACCCAAGCGGGTAAAGGCATCATTCCCCATATTCCTTCCATACCAGGGGCAAATTGTTGAAAAAGGTCCAATCCGTACCAATCGGCACCTGCTACGCACAGCACCTCACCGGTTTCAAGGTCTCCGCTAAAAAAAACTGGGTCAAACACCGAACCACGGTCTGGCATTACGGTAATTTGTGCCTCAGACATCTCTGCGAATTCAGACAGAATATCCAAGGCAATTTTTTCATCCGGTAAAAACTTACCATCCTTGGAAAACAAATCGCTTCCCCTTTGACGAAGAAAAACATCAAAAAGGGTGCCATCCAGAGCTAAAAAGCGCTGGGCATGATCCTCCATTAGCCCTTCTCCTACCTCACGAAAATCCTTCCATGTTTTTAGGTCACTGGGCTTTATCCCGTATTCCTCAAATAAATCTTTCCGATAATACAGCATCATGGCACTCAATGATTGCGGAAGGCCAAGTAATTTTTCTTCGTAGGTAAAAACCTCCAAACGACGAGGGTGAAGGTCCTTATCAAGCCCGGATTTCACAGCTAACTTGGTCAAATCCATGAAAGGACTTGGGCCGTTTAGAAAAACACCAAAAAAAGTCTCGTCCAACTGCACAAGGTCAGGCATCCCCTCCCCGCTTCTCAAGGCAACTCCCAGCTTATCCGGCATTTCCCGAAAACCGTAGGCCTTTACAACTAAATTTAATTTACCATTGGTTTCAGCGTTATAAAGCTCTGCCATTTTCTCATAATAGACTTGGTCTTGAAAAGAACTGATCCACATTTCCAGGTTTTGAGCCGAAAGAAAAAAACCTCGAAGCAAGAATAAGGAAGCAAACAAGGTTAACTTAACTGTGCGGTGTAAATTCATTC
>Ga0181587_10001580_pt1 | contig 19078 bp, 13 predicted proteins | sample 071ome_27_FD_132463 | JGI IMG/M metagenome (GOLD analysis project Ga0181587, IMG submission 132463) | Coastal salt marsh microbial communities from the Groves Creek Marsh, Skidaway Island, Georgia - 071409AT metaG (megahit assembly) | ecosystem: Environmental > Aquatic > Marine > Intertidal...
CGGCGAATACGGCCAAAGCGACATCTGCTTGGGCGTGCCCGTGGTGATTGGCAAAAACGGCTGGGAGAAGATTGTAGACTACAAACTCAACGACGAAGAGCAAGCCGCTTTCAACAAGAGTGCGGACGCGGTTCGCGCCATGAACGCGGTGCTGGGCACGTTGTAAGGAGTTCTTCTTTTTTTCCAAACCAGGTATGCCGGTGCTGCGCGAGCCACCGGTATATTTTTTTTCGGCCAGGTAGGATGCGGTAGGCCCACCCCAAAAGCGGATAAGGAAAGGGAAGTTTTCTACAAACCATGGTTACGGCATCGGCTCCCACCCAATGTTGGTCGCCCCAAATTAAAACGACCTCATCGGGCCAGTCACGAGTCGGTGCATACTGCGCTTTCCATGATGCCGCCCAGGGACCTTGAAGTGGGCTGTAGCAAAAGTGCCGGGCTCGATCTCGGGCCATGATCCATTGAACAGCCCCTTGGCACAGCGCACAGGGTCCGTCATAGAGGAGCACCCATCCTGGGCGATCCTTAGCGGTCATGGGTTTTTATCCATCGGCCAACGCCCTCCGCGGAATGGATGATGTAAAGCCCAGCGGGCCACGTGGCGGCCTCTATGTAGGTCCGTCCGGACACATCTCCGGACCAGAACACTTGGCCCTGTGCATTCACGATGTGTACTCGTCCGGGTTGGGCATCCACCCAAAAACCTGAACTCCCCGGATTGGGATAAAGTCGGAGGGTTTGGGACATCGTCGTGGAGAATCCTGGCCATTCGGGCAGGCCGATCGACGTCGTGTCGCCCGCGTAATACCGCAGCCCTCCTGTGGATAGACCCATGACCATTTCGGGTCGTCCATCCCCATCCATATCCGCGATGACGGGAGTATTGTGGCGGCCATCTTGAACCCAGTGGCGTCGAATCGGCATGCGGGGCAGCAAGGTGAACCGGAAATCGGGACGTAGGCTGTCGCTCCCCAAGAAGGGCATTGTGCAGCCATTCGAGGTGATGGAATTGTTGTTGAAGACATCTCCATAGGCATGGGATGGGTAGGGTGTGGTGCTCGCGCTGAGGTGCACATCGCTGCTGGGCACGTTTTTACTGAAGCAGATTTCGACAATGAGGTTGGACACCCCGTCGTAGTCGAAGGGGGATTGCAGTGCAATGGTATTCCAACCTTGAGTAGGCACATGGATGTAGGAATAGCATAGTTGGCCACTGGGGGCAAATCCGGTGAGACTGTCTAATGAGCTATGCCCGATGCGTATGCTAAAACCCTGACTCAGGTAGGGAGAGCTCTGGGAGGTGACTTGGAGACTGAGGTGGGTAATTCGGCTTGTCGTCAGCCCAGATGCCGCCAGTTCATTGGCCCGAATCAAGTACTGATGCCGACCAGTTCGTTTGCTGCTCCCCCAGGGGGTTTCCAGGAGGCTCGAGGTGGAGGTCGTGGCGGTACCGACGGTCAGATCCAGCGAGGCAGGCGCATTTTGGGTGAAGGCCAAAGAATCCATTTGGTAGACCCCAGAATCGGCGGTGCCTAGTGCCAAGAATCCCCGGCCGTCCAAATTCACATACCTCGGAATGGCTCGCCCGGAGGAGGTTCCGCGGAAGTCCGCGTCGATCGCTCCGAAGGTCTCGGTGACTAAGGTGAAGGCTCCGTTGCTGTTTTCGAAATAGGCCACCTTCCCCAATTCATTTCCCACCAATAGATCCATATCCCCGTCTCCATCTAAATCGGCCAATTCTGGCGTTGCAAATTGCCCCACATCGATGGATTGGTAATTCGCCGAGGTTTGGCCTGTGAACGCGGGATTAAAAAAGGTCCCCGTGTTGGCCCAAAAAGCCAGTTTTCCGTCGCTTCGTCCGATGAGGAGGTCGTTCAAGCCGTCGCCATTGAGGTCCGCCGCGGTGGGCGCGCACCACTCCGCTTTGAGGGTCAAGGCCGCCGAGCCCGAAACCGATAGAGGACTTCGTTGCCAATCCGGATAGCTGGCTGAGCCAACATTTTTCCAGTATTCGATGCCGCGGGCAGTCCCGACAAGCAAATCTAGGAGGCCATCGGTATTGAGGTCTACCAGTTCGGGTACCGCATAGCGACCCGCTTCGTACATCGTCCCTTGGAGGAAGCTCGAATCGACCAAGGTCCACTGCGGCGCGTTGGCCGTTCCCGTGTTTTCGTAGAGCCACACGCAGGTGTCGCTGATGCCGGTGGGCATGGTCGGGGAGACGGCGATATCGGGCAAGCCATCCAGGTTGGCATCTACTGCCGAGAACATGGGGTAGACGGGCAGGTTAACGGGGATATGGGTGCTCGGCCACGTGCTGTCTTGCGATTCAATGTTGGCCACCGCAGGCGTTCCCACATTGTATCCCGCTACGGCGGTCGCAAAACTGACATCCCCCAACAAGATATCTAGCAAGCCGTTGCCTGTGAGGTCCATGGTTAGGATGGTGGACCCAGAATGCAGCAGACCTTCGGTCGTCGGATTTGCTACGCTGCCTGTGCACGCATCGATGGTGATGGCATTCGTCAGATTGTTTTCCAAGAAATCGCCCCAGCAGGCATCCACGCGTTCAAACGTGAGACCACAGTTGCTCGTGTTTCGGTGAAATTCCACCGCAGAGGCTTGTTGGCCAAAGGTGAGGATGTCCACCATTCCGTCGCCGTCGACATCTCGGATGGCGGGCACGTCCGTCGAACTGACCAAGAGGTTGATGGGGTTGGTGCCGGAGCTATAGGTGGACAAGAGATAGGTGCCAGGGAGGGCCCAGGTAAATTGGAGAAAACCATTGACGCGGCTAGCGCTGTACACTCCAACCCCATTGACGACGGAGCAAAAGAGGTCGGGGAGGCCGTCGCAAGAATAATCCGCAAAGACTACCCAATTGGAAACCGCGGGGAAGTGTGTCGCCCAATTGGGCCGAAATTTCCACCGGCCATTGACGCGCTCGAAGGGCAGCCAGCGGCTTCCTTCTCGGTCAAAAATTATGAGGTCGGTGGCGCCATCGCCATTGATGTCCAGAGTGGAAAGTTGAGGGTTGTTTAGGCCGCCCGCGAAGCCATTCACGAGGGAATCCGTCGAAGAGGTCCAGAGTTGGGCTTTGGTGGATGGGGTGAATCTATAGCTTTCTTGCCCGTAACTGTTTGGTATACAGGCAACCAGTATAAATAAAGTCCATCCCCACACAGCGGGATCCCAAGGTTTCTTCCACATAGCCTATAAAGGTCCGTATTCTTCCGCGGTTGAGGCGAACAAAAATTTGGCCATTTTAGGAAAATGAGTCACCGACTTGGAACTCTTTGTATACGGAAAGAAGGCCTATATTTGCCGACTATTTCCAAAAAGAAGAACCATGCAGAATAAAGGGGTAATCCGTCTGTTCGCCATCATTTTCGCACTCGCGTCCTTGTTTGAACTGTCGTTCAGCTACATCGCCGGTCAAGTAGAATCTGATATTCAAGCGAAGTATGGCCAAGACGCGGCCAAAGTGCAATATGCCTTGGACTCGATGTCCAACGAAGTCGTGTACGACTTGGGCGTCACTTCCTATACCTACAAAGAGGTGAAGTCCAAAGAGATGAATTTGGGCTTAGACTTGCGTGGAGGCATGAACGTGATTTTGGAGGTGTCTGTGCGCGACGTCCTGAAAGGGCTCGTAGGCAATGCTGAAGATGCCCAGTTCAAGACGGCCATCGCGAATGCCGATGCAGCTCAGCGCAATAGCCAGTTGGGTTACTTGCCTCTCTTCATGGACGCCTTGGACGCTGAGCGCGGTACTCGCCCCTTGAGCGATCCTGGTTTGTATGGAACCAAAGACATGACCGACCGTTTGGGCTTCAATGCCACAGACGATGCCATCAAGCAAGCCATCACCGAAGACGTGGAGGCGGCGATTCAAAACGTTTACACCGTTCTCAAGGCGCGTATTGACCAATTTGGGGTCGTGCAGCCCAACATCCAGCGATTGGATGGCACGGGCCGCATCCTTGTGGAGCTTCCCGGTGTCAAAGATCCAGTCCGTGTTCAGCGCCTGCTCCAGAGCACCGCGCGCCTCGAATTCTGGCGTGCGGACCAAGGGGCTGCATGGATGCAGTACATGGTGAATGCCAATGAAAAGTTGGGCGCGATTCTCGAAGATCCCAAAGCCGCTAAGGCCGAAGCCACGGAAGGCGAAGCCGCCGTGGACTTGACCTTGCCTACTGCGGTCGGTGAGGAGGGTGCCGCAGCGACGTCCGACGAGGTGGCTTCCAATGAAGTCAATGGCGCGGATTCGACGTCCACCGGCTTTAACCCCTTGTTGAGCATTTTCCAACTCAACGTCAACCCCCAAACCTTCGTTCCGAATGAGGGCCCCATCGTTGGATACGCCTTGACGCGCGACACTGCCACGATCAACGATTACTTGGCGATGCCTGAGGTGCGCAACCTCATTCCTGGCAATGCACGCTACGTGCGCTTTGCTTGGACGCGCCCTGAGAACAACAGTGAAGTCACCTTGCTCATCGCCTTGCAGGGCAACCGAGACAATGAGCCTGAATTGGATGGTGGCGTAATTGTCGATGCCCGCCAAGAGTTTGACCAAGGCAACAACCCCGTGGTCACGATGGCTATGAACGGCCAGGGTGCCCAAATTTGGCAGCAATTGACCAAAGAGGAGGGAAGCAAGACCCCCAAGGGCCACGTAGCCGTGGTGTTGGACAATTTGGTCTACAGCTATCCCCGTGTAAACGGTGAGATCTCTGGCGGCCGTACCCAAATCGAAGGTGGATTCAGCCTCGATGAAGCTACGGACTTGGCCAATGTACTGAAGGCAGGTAAACTGCCTGTGCCTGCGCGCATCATCCAATCCGACGTAGTCGGCCCAAGCTTGGGTAAGGAAGCCATTGCGGCCAGCATGAACTCCTTCGCCTTCGCCTTGCTTGTTGTCCTACTGTATATGGTATTCTACTACAGCGGTGCAGGCCTGGGTGCAAGCTTGGCACTGATCGTCAACATGTTCTTCATCTTCGGTATCCTGGATGCCTTTGGGGCCGTTTTGACCCTTCCTGGCATGGCGGGTATCGTCTTGACCATCGGTATGGCGGTGGACGCGAACGTGCTCATCTATGACCGTATCCGCGAGGAGTTGGCCACGGGCAAAGCGGTGCGCACCGCGATTGCCGATGGTTACAAAGGATCACGTAGCGCCATCATCGACGCCAACGTGACGACCTTGTTGACGGCGATCATCCTGTTTGTTTTCGGAACCGGCCCAATCCGTGGTTTTGCTACGACGCTGATCATCGGTATTGCATCCTCCCTCTTTACGGCCATCTTCATCACCCGTTTGTACTTCGAATGGCGTTTGAAGCGTTCGGAGGAGATGAGCTTTGCGACGTCCATCACCAAAAATTGGTTCACCAACACGAACTTCCAGTTCATGTCCTTGCGCAAGCCGGCCTACATTTTCTCTACGTTGATGATTGTAGTCAGCCTGGGATCTCTGATGACGCGTGGACTCTCTTTGGGTGTAGACTTCGAAGGAGGCCGTACGTACCAAGTGCGATTTGACCAGCCTGTTGAGGTGGCCGCGGTGGCGGACGCGTTGGGCGCACAATGGGTTGGCGAAGACGGCCGAGCTTATGCTCCCGCGGTCAAGACCCTGGGTAGCCCGGATCAAGTGGTCATTACCACCAACTACCGCGTAGACGACAATGGCGCAGACGTCGAAGAGGCCCTTCAGGCGAGCCTGTACGAAGGGGTCAAAGGTTTCTATGCCGCTCCTGTTTCACTCGAAAACTTTGTCTCTCCTACAAGCGAAGAGGCTGTTGGCTTGGTGGCATCGCGTCAAGTGGGTCCCACGGTGGCAGACGACATCAAAGACACAGCGGTCTGGGCGGTTATCTTCTCCCTCATCGCCATCTTCTTATACCTTCTCCTGCGTTTTAGCAAATGGCAGTATTCACTCGGTGCCGTCGCTGCAACGGTGCACGATACGATCATTGTTTTGGGTGCCTTCTCCTTGTTGGACGGGGTATTGCCCTTCTCTTTGGAGGTAGACCAAGCGTTCATTGCCGCTATCTTGACGGTCATTGGATACTCGTTGAACGACACGGTTGTCGTCTTTGACCGTATCCGTGAGTTCTTTGGAGAGAGCACAAAACAAGACATGAAGTCAGATGTATTGGACAATGCCTTGAATGCGACCTTGAGCCGTACGTTCAACACATCCTTTACGACCATCATTGTTCTGTTGATCATCTTCATCTTTGGCGGTGAAGTTTTGCGTGGATTCATCTTTGCCATTCTGCTCGGTATTGTCATCGGTACCTACTCGTCGCTCTTTATCGCGTCGCCAGTCCTGTATGACTCCTCCAAGCGACTCGGAAAAGAAAAAGCGTAATACCACCCCATGTTCCTATTCATCAGCACCGGAGAAGTAGTCTTTCTGCTCTTTGCGGTGCTGATGCTTTTTGGGACCGATAAGTTGCCCGAAATCGCCCGAATGGCGGCCCGGACCATCAAAATGGTTCGAAATGCCTCGAACGATCTCAAGGCGGAAATAAGCAAAGCGGCGGATGCCGACCCAAGCCTGAAAGAGGCAAAAGAAAGCGTCCAAGAAATCAAGGACTCCATCGACGACACCGTCGGTCGATTGAAATAAGAGCGCTACGGCGCTCTTTTTTTTTGGCAAATCGCCCCTAGAAGCAAAGTTTTGAACAAAATCAACGTTGTCAGTCCTATTTTTAGGGGGTAGATGGTTGAAAAATTACATTTATACCTGTTGTTGGGTTCAAAAAAGGGGGGTACCTTTGAAAAAAATAAAAAACCCCATGGCAAGAGCACGTTTTTCGGGTCTAGAGCAGGCTAGTCAGCATAAACCCATCGATTTCGTCAACCCTCACGCAAAATCTTCTGAATACTACGGTTCGCATGTCTTCAATCAGAAGGCCATGCGTGAGTATATGTCGAAGGAGGCGTACGAGAGTGTGTTGAGCGCCATCGATAAGGGCAACAAGATTGATCGCGACATTGCCGATCAAGTCGCCACAGCCATGAAAGCTTGGTCCATCTCCAAGGGGGCGTCCCACTACACACACTGGTTCCAACCTTTAACGGGCGCCACGGCCGAAAAGCACGACGGATTTTTCGAGCCCACCTCCGACGGCCATGCCATTGAAAAATTCAACGGAGGTATGTTGGTTCAAGCTGAACCAGACGCGTCATCCTTCCCCAACGGCGGCATCCGCAATACGTTTGAAGCACGTGGGTACACTGCATGGGATCCAACGTCGCCCGCTTTTGTATTTGGGAGCACCCTCTGCATTCCCTCCGTATTTGTCTCCTACACGGGCGAAGCCTTGGATCACAAAGTGCCCCTTTTGCGCGCCTTGCAAGCGATCGATCAAGCGGCCACGGAAGTGGGGCAGTACTTTGACAAGAACATCACCAAAGTGAATGCAACGCTGGGTTGGGAGCAGGAGTACTTCCTTGTGGACGAAGCGCTGTTCAATGCGCGTCCTGATTTGGTCATGACCGGCCGAACCCTCCTTGGACACTCACCCGCCAAAGGCCAGCAAATGGACGACCACTACTTTGGCAGCATCCCCGAGCGCGTCATGGGTTACATGCGTGAGGTAGAGTACGAGTGCCACAAATTGGGCATACCCGTCAAGACCCGCCACAACGAAGTGGCTCCAGGCCAATTTGAATTTGCGCCCATTTTCGAAGAGGCCAACGTCGCAGTGGACCACAACTCATTGTTCATGGATATTTTGGACAAGGTTGCACGCCGCCACGCCTTCCGCGTGCTCTTGCACGAGAAGCCTTTCGCTGGCATCAACGGTTCGGGCAAGCACAACAACTGGAGCTTGAGTACCAACACGGGCATTAACCTCTTGGCTCCGGGTAGCACGCCCAAGCGCAACTTGCTGTTCTTGACCTATTTCATTAACACCATTAAGGCCGTGAATGACCGAGCGGATTTGATCCGTGCGGCCATCGCCGCGGCGTCCAACGACCACCGCTTGGGTGCCAACGAAGCGCCTCCTGCCATCATTTCGGTCTTTATTGGCTCCCAGCTTTCCGAAGTTTTGGACGAACTCGAGAAGTTGGAGAGCGGCAAGATGTCTCCCGAGAAGAAGACTGAACTCAAGCTCAACGTGGTCGGCAAGATTCCCGAAATTTTGTTGGACAACACAGACCGAAACCGCACGTCCCCCTTTGCTTTTACGGGCAACAAGTTCGAATTGCGCGCCGTAGGATCCACGGCCAACTGTTCGGCCTCGATGACCGTCATCAATCTCATCGTTGCGGACCAATTGAAGCAATTCAAGGTTGAGGTGGACGGCCTCATCAAAGGCGGTATGAAAAAGGATGACGCCATCTTCAACGTTTTGAAAGACTACATCAAGTCCTCGAAGGCCGTTCGTTTTGAAGGCGATGGCTATTCCGATGACTGGAAGGTGGAAGCGGCCAAGCGCGGTTTGAACAATACACCGGATACCCCCCGTGCTTTGGACTTTTATGTGACCCCCGAGGCCCAGGACTTGTTTGCCAAGCATGGCGTACTCAGTCACGTGGAACTGGAGGCCCGGTATGAAATCCTGCAAGAGGAATACTACAAGAAGATTCAAATTGAATCCCGCACCTTGTCCGATCTGGTGAAAAACCACATCGTTCCAACCGCCATTGAATACCAATCCATCTTGAGCCAAAACGTAATGCGTTTGAAGGAGGTACTTCCCGCAGACAGCTTCAAGCGTTTGAGCAAAGAGCAAATCGATATGATCATCGAAATTTCTGAACGCATTTCCAAGGTGCTCTCTCAGGCGGATGCCATGACGCAGGAGCGCAAGGCGGCCAACCAAATTGACTCCGCACGCGATCGGGCATTGGCCTACTGTGACAAGGTAAAGCCCTACTTTGACACCATCCGCTACGAAGTGGACAAGTTGGAGTTGCTTGTGGACAATGAGATGTGGCCCTTGCCGAAGTACCGCGAAATGCTTTACATCCGCTAAGGAATTAGTCAAAACAAGAAAATAAGACCCCCCGGGTTGGCCGCGGGGGTCTTTTTTTTGCTCGGATTTGGCTACTTTAGTGGTTTAACCCCCATATGCACAGTTGCACGCGGCTATGAAGAAGGCACTTTACCTGTTTACCCTCCTCTTTTTGTTCGGTTCCACCGTATCCGTTTTCGCACAAGATGCGGCAGACGAGGAGACTAAGCGTCCTCGAATCGTACGTCAAGGAGATGGATTTTACGACGCGAAGGAATACGCCCAGGCTATCAAGGTGTACAAGAAGGCCTATTCAAAGGTTAAGTCCCGCAATGAAAAGGCAGAAATCGCCTTTCGTCTGGGCGAGTGCTACCGCTATACGTTTCAATACAAAGCTGCTGAGGCGCAGTATTCGCGCGCCCTTAAGATGAAATTGGAAACCCCAGAGGCCTACCTCGGTGTCGCCGAAATGCTGAAATATCAGAGCGAATACGAAGATGCCCTCAAGGCCTACGAAGATTTTGCGCGCGCCTTCCCCAATGACGAGCGTGGCGCTCTGGGAATCACCTCATGCCGCGATGCGGTCGCATGGCAGAAATCCCTCACACGGTATCAAGTGGGCAACCTGACTTCCTTGAATTCTTCCTCTCACGAGTTCGGAATGACCTTCAGTGGACGCCCCGAAACGTATGAAGAGGTCCTCTTCACCTCCATGCGCGAAGGCGGCATTGGCCGCAAGAAAGACGGCTGGACCGGGGAGCGTTTTTCGGATATATACAGTGCTGAGCGCTTGAATGCGGATGGTAGCTCTCGCAGAAAGCGCAGCCGGGGCCGGGCCCCTAAATCCGACCCTTCCGCGGCGAAAGTGCAGACTTTCTCGGAGCCTGTGCTGCTTCCCGAGGCCATCAATACGGAGGACCACGAAGGCAGCCCTGTTTTTGATCAACGCCGCCGCACCATGTACTTCACGCGGTGTATGGATGTGCGCCGGCAGCAATTGGGATGTGCCATTTATTCAACTCGTAAGGCAGGTTTGACATGGCAAGAACCCCAACTCATTGTGATTGCTGCGGATTCTTCGAAGTCCGTTGGGCATCCGGCCATCAGCCCAGACGGCCAGACTTTGTTCTTCGCCGGTGATTTGGACGGATCGGTCAACGGCTCCAAGGACTTGTGGATGGTTAAAGTTGACAAGAAGTCGCGTGGTTGGGGAGAGCCTATCAACCTCGGCAGTTTCGTCAATACCCCGGGGGATGAGCTGTATCCTTTCTTGCACGACGATGGGTACCTCTATTTCGCCTCAAGTGGCCTACCAGGCATGGGCGGATTTGACCTTTTCCGCGTGGAACTCGGTGCCGACGGTATGCCCACAGGCATCCCCGAAAACCTCAAGGCGCCCATCAATAGCCCGGCGGATGACTTTGGCATCCTCTTGCGCCCCGGTGGTCTGCAGGATGGCTACTTTGTGTCCAACCGCGAGGGTGGCCAAGGCGGAGATGACATTTGGACCCTGTATGAAGTGCCCTTGAAATACCGCATTAGTGGAACCCTTGTAAGCTCGAAGGACAACAGCCCACTGGGAGGTGCGGCCGTGAAGATTAGCGGCAACGACGGCTTTAGCCAAGTGGTGCAAACGAGTAAGGACGGATCCTTTGTGTTAGAATCCGACGACTTGAGCGGCGACGTCGTGTACAGTTTCTCCTTTGAGAAAAAGAAATTCTTGAATTCTGGGGCACGGGCAAACACCAATGCATTGGCATTGGAGGCGTTCAATTATTTGGAGGCCCAAAACGTCTACATGCACACCGTCGATGTCAAGGCCAAGATGGACCCTATCGAGATCCCCATCGTACTTCCCGATGTATACTTTGCCTTGGCCAAGTGGGACTTGAACGACCAGGCTCGTGCTGCGCTCGATACCGTCGTGAAGACCTTGACGCTCAATCCCAACATCGTCATCGAACTGCGTTCACACACGGACTACCGTGATGTGGATGAGAAAAACGTGGTGCTTTCTCAGCATCGTGCAGACACCTCTGTCAGCTACTTGATTTCACGGGGCATACACCCTGATCGCCTTGTGGCCTTGGGTATGGGTGAGAGCCAGCCCTTTGAGATTCCCCAAGGGTATAAAGGTCTTGGTTCGGACGTCTTCCCTGCAGGCACGCAATTGACGGAACGAAACATCAAGAAGATGTCGGCAGCGCAGCAAGAGGTGGCCAACCAAATCAACCGCCGTACGGACTTCCGCGTCATCCGTGACGACTATGTTCCCCCCGTCGATGAAGCGGCCCTCGCCGCCGCGGCTGAGGAGCAGGCCAAGGAGGATGCCAAGCCCGTGATTGGACAGATGTACACGGTGCAGGAGCGCGATACGTACACCACCATTTGCCGGAACAACAACATCACGATTTCGGACTTGAAGCGTCTGAACGGTGGATTGCGTGGCGTGCGTCCTTTCCCCGGCATGGTGCTCAAGGTGACGGCAAAAGGGGACTACACGGACTATGACAAGACACACCGTCAGGTGGCCGTCGGTGAGTCCTTCAAGTCCATTGCCAAGGAATTGGGCATGAAACCCAAAGACTTGGAGGCCCTGAATCCTGAGTACGAAGACGAGCTACCCGCAGGCACCTACATCCGCATACAGTAAGCCGAGCATCGTACCTTTGCGGTATGGAGCAAAGCGCACGGTATGCAGGCCGCGGGGTTTCCTCGGGCAAAGAAGAAGTTCATCAAGCCATTGCGCACATCGACAAAGGGCTCTTCCCTAAGGCCTTCTGTAAAATTGTACCGGATGATTTGACCGGCAGCCCCGAGCATTGCTTGGTGATGCACGCTGATGGCGCCGGCACAAAGTCCTCGCTTGCCTACATGTACTGGAAAGAGACGGGTGACCTCTCCGTCTGGCGCGGCATTGCCCAAGACGCCGTCATCATGAACGTGGATGACCTCCTCTGTGTGGGCGCGACGGGACCTATTTTGCTTTCCAGCACCATCGGCCGAAACAAAAACCGCATTCCTGGGGAAGTGATTGCGGCCCTCATTGAGGGAACCGAGTCCGTTTTGGCGGATTTGCGCGCCAACGGCGTCGATATTCGCTCTACAGGAGGCGAGACTGCGGATGTAGGCGACTTGGTTCGAACCATCATTGTGGACAGTACCGTGGTCGCACGTATGCGCCGCGATGAGGTGATTGATAATGCCGGCATTGCGCCTGGTCAGGTCATCGTGGGCTTGTCTTCCTATGGTCAAGCGAACTACGAGCACGAATACAACGGAGGCATGGGGTCCAATGGACTGACCTCGGCCCGCCACGACGTCTTCCACCACCTTTTGGCGGAGCGTTATCCCGAAAGTTTTGACGCCGAAATCGATCCCTCCTTGGTCTATTCGGGTACCAAATCCTTGACGGATGCCATCGCCGGCAGCCCATTGGACGCCGGCAAACTCGTCTTGTCGCCTACCCGGACCTATGCTCCCATTATAGTGGCGCTCCTCCAGACCCTTCGCCCGCACATCGGTGGAATGGTCCATTGTTCAGGCGGCGCTCAAACTAAGGTGCTGCACTTTGCCACACAAGGCAAGATCATCAAGGACAACCTCTTTCCCATCCCGCCCCTGTTTAAGTTGATTCAATCCGAGTCCAATACATCTTGGCGTGAAATGTACCGGGTGTTCAACATGGGCCACCGCATGGAAATCTATTTGGATCCCGCCCACGCACAGGAGGCCATTCGCATCGCCGAGGAGTTTGGCGTGGCAGCCCAAATTATTGGCCGAGTTGAACCCCATCCTACGCCAGAGGTCCACCTCAAGGCCCAGGATGGTTGGCAGATTTATACCGCCTAAGCCATGGATTTACTCCGGAAGCTCGATGCGATCCACGTGCGCTACGAGGAGGTCAATGACCTACTCATGCAGCCTGAACTTGCCGCGGATCGACAACGCTTTGTCCGACTCCATCGCGAGTTTAAAGACTTGCAGGCCGTGATGGAAGCACGCCAGCGATATGAGGAATTGACGGGCCGATTGGCGGAAGCCAAAGAACTGATTGCCACTGAAAAAGATCCGGAAATGCGCGACATGGCGCACGAGGAACTTTCGGCCATTCAGCCGGCCATCGAAGCCCTGATAACCGAAATCCAGCAACTTCTAATACCCAAAGATCCAGAGGACGCCAAGGACGCCGTGTTGGAAGTTCGCGCAGGTACCGGGGGCGATGAAGCAGGCCTTTTCGCCGGCGAACTCCTGCGCATGTACCTCCGCTTCATCGAAGAGCGCGGTTGGACCTATGAACTCTTGAGCGCGACAGAAGGCTCGGCTGGTGGGTACAAGGAAGCGAGCATTCAAGTTCGGGGGGAAGACGTGTACGGCACCCTAAAATACGAGTCCGGTGTCCACCGGGTGCAGCGCGTACCCGCCACGGAGTCACAAGGGCGCGTCCATACCTCGGCCGCCACGGTGGCTGTCCTGCCGGAAGCGGATGAATTGGACGTGGTAATCCGGGATGTGGACATCCGCAAGGATACCTTCCGCTCGAGTGGAGCAGGAGGGCAGCACGTCAACAAGACGGAATCCGGCGTTCGCTTGACCCACTTTCCCACGGGGTTGGTCGTGGAATGCCAGGACGGCCGCTCCCAGCACCAAAACTATGACCGGGCGCTGACCGTTCTTCGGGCCCGAATTTGGGACCAAGCACGGGTTGCCCAAGATGCGGAAGTGGCCCAGAAACGAAAAACTTTGGTGAGCACGGGAGACCGTTCGGCCAAAATCCGGACGTACAATTTCCCCCAAGGTCGTGTCACCGATCACCGCATTGGTTTGACCCTATACAATTTGACGGAGGTCATGAATGGCCAAGTCGGTAAGTTTATGGATGAATTGCGCATGGCAGAGAATGCGGAGCGCCTCAAAGAAGGAAGTGGAGAATGACACGAGCCCAATTGATTGCCCAAATTCAAGCGAAAAAATCCGTCCTCTGCGTCGGATTGGATCCAGACATGGACAAAATGCCGGCGCATTTTCCCCGCACGGCCGAGGGCTTGGCCGATTTTTGCTGTGCCATCATTGATGCCACCGCGCCCTATGCCGTGGCCTACAAACCAAATTTGGCCTTTTTCGAAGCCCTGGGGATTGGGGGTTGGCAGGCCTTGGCTCGGGTGGCCGATCATTTACGCAGCTACCCCCATCATTTGAGCATTGCCGACGCCAAGCGAGGCGATATTGGCAATACCGCCACGAAGTACGCCCAGGGTATTCTGAATGAACTGGGCTTTGATGCCATCACCGTGGCTCCGTACATGGGCCAGGATAGCTTGCAGCCTTTTGCGCTACCTGGAAAATGGGGCATCGCCTTGGGCCTTACGAGCAACCCCGGGGCCAACGATTTTCAGCTTCAGTCCATGGCTGATGGCCGTCCGCTCTATGCCCATGTCTTGGATGCCTACCGCGCTTGGATGTCTCCGGAGCAGTGGATGGTCGTCGTCGGTGCGACCCGCCCCGAAGGCCTCGCTTCAGTCCGGGCTCAACTTCCCGAACACTTCTTCTTGGTTCCCGGTGTCGGGGCCCAAGGCGGAACGGTTGAAGAAGTCATGCGCGCTGGGGCGATATCCGGTGATCTGGGCCTTCTGATTAATTCCTCCCGGGGCATTCTCTATGCCAGTGCTGGGGATGATTTTACAGAAGCTGCGGCCGCCGAGGCAGAGCGCTTGGTGGCGGACATGCAAACCCATTGGCCCGACGAGGTATGAAAAAGCGCATCCTCGTCACGGGAGCGAATGGTCTATTGGGCCAATCCCTCTTGCATGCGAACCAGGGTCGCTTTGACCTCTGCGCGACCGGTCGTGGGGTGGCTCGAGGCGATTTGCAAGGAGCCGAGTACGAAGTCCTGGATACGACGTCCCCCGAAGACTATGCGCGGGCCTTTGCCGCCTTTCGCCCCGATGTGGTGATCCATGGGGCGGCGATGACCCAAGTAGATGATTGCGAGCTTCAACCGGACCTTTGCCATCAGCTTAATGTGGAGGCGACGGCCCATTGCATTGCGGCCTGCGAAGCAGTTGGGGCGCATCTCATTTTTATCAGCACAGACTTCATTTTTGACGGGACGGCGGGTCCATACTCTGAAGAGGCTCCGGCCCATCCCTTGTCGGTGTATGGGCAATCCAAAGCCGATGCGGAGGCGCTCGTGAGGGCGGCCACCTGTCCGTGGTCCATCGCACGCACCGTGCTCGTCATCGGCTACGTGCCGGGTTTGAGCCGAAGCAACATCATTTTGTGGGCACGTGGGGCTTTTCAACGTGGGGAACGCATTCGCGTGGTCGATGACCAAGTTCGGAGCCCAACATGGTCCATGGATTTAGCGGAAGGATGCTTGCTCATCGCCGAAAAAGGCGCCACGGGCATTTACCACCTTTCCGGCCCGGAAACGATGACGATCTATGCTCTGGTGGAGCGGGTAGCGGCCCATGGCGGCTATGACGCTAGCCTGATGGACCGGGTAGACAGCACCACCTTGGGGCAGCCTGCCAAGCGCCCCCCTATTACGGGCTTTGACATTCGGAAGGCCCAAAAAGATTTAGGCTTCGCCCCCCATACTTTGCAAGAGGTCTTAGATGTGATTCCCTATATTTGAGGGATATCCAAAAAACATGAGTTCAGAAACACAATCATGGGGTTCACGGGTGGGCCTCATCCTCGCTATGGCAGGAAATGCCGTGGGACTAGGAAACTTCCTTCGATTCCCGGTACAAGCCGTCCAAAATGGGGGAGGTACCTTTATCATTCCCTACCTCGTTTGCTTCCTGCTGATGGGTATCCCACTGCTGTGGATTGAATGGTCCTCTGGCCGCTATGGCGGAAAGTCGGGTAACCACTCCACGCCCTTTATCCTTGGCTCGATGGGGCGGCGCAAATTCTGGCGCTACTTCGGCGTATTCGGGATTTACACCAACATCGCGGTGGCGGCCTACTATTGCTACATCGAAAGCTGGACGTTGTCCTATGTCTTCCACTCCTTGGCCCAAACTTTTACCGGTATGAGCCAAACGGAGGTGGCGGCCTTCTTTACCACGTATGTGGACATTTCTCAAAACACCCTGGGTATTCCTTACGAAGCGGTTTTCTTCTACGTGCTTTGTCTCGTGCTCAATACCTGGATTCTCTCCAAAGGCTTAAAAGGTGGGGTGGAAAAAGTGGCGAAAATCGGGATGCCTATGCTAATTCTCTTTGGTGTCTTCTTGGCTATTCGCGCCTTGACACTTGGCACCTCCGGGGCATCAGAGGGATGCTTGGATTGCGATTCCACCCTGGGTCTCAACTTCTTGTGGGAACCGCAATTTGACTCCTTGACCAACTTTAATGTGTGGTTGGCCGCAGCAGGCCAAATCTTCTTTACCCTCTCCGTCGGCATGGGAACGATACATTGCTACGCAGCCTACGTTCGCCCAAAGGATGACATCGCCCTCAATGCGATGTCTGCCGGTTGGATGAATGGTTTCGTCGAAATTGTCCTCGGAGCGTCCATTGTGATCCCTATTGCCGTCGGGTATTTGGGACTGGACTGGGTCAAAGAGAATGCCGGATTCTCCATGGCGTTCCAAACCATGCCCTTTCTCTTCGGAAAGTGGGGTGTCGCCTTGGGCACGCTCGCCGGCGTGATGTGGTTTGGCTTGCTCTTCTTTGCGGGCATCACTAGCTCCTTGGCTATGGGCACACCATGGATGGGCTTCATGCAGGATGAATTTGGGTTTAGCATCAAGAAGTCCGCCATCACCTTTGGACTGATCACCTTGGTGATGGGACTGCCTACGGTGTTCTTCTTTAACGAGGGCGTCTTCGACCAATACGATTATTGGGGCGCCACGGTGGGCATTGTCATCTTTGCGCTGGCCGAATCCATTCTCTTCTCATGGATTTTTGGGATCGATAAAGGCTGGGATGAAATCAACGCGGGCTCGGACATCACTCTCCCGCGCATCTACAAACCTATCATTAAGTACATCACGCCCACGATTCTTTTGGTCATTTTCGTGATGAGCCTCATTACTCCCAAGAACAACGACTACGCCAACGCCCTGAAAAATGGCTGGGAGCTCGATGAAGGTTCCATCATCGGGCGGGCTATGAATATGAGCCGTCCCTACAACCGGGAATCCTTTGCGGACCACTTTGAAACCGAGCATGCCGGAGTGGTGGAACTTCAAACTCAGGAAGAAGGCTTCGCGGTGATTGTACATGAAACAGATGCTCCGGAGGAAATCGCCGCCATGTATGTCTTCACCGAGGAGGATCAAGCCCCGATGGTGCGCTCTGGCGAACTCATTGCAGCAGGCCAACCCATCGCGTCGGGATCCTTCCTGAATGATATTTTTTACATTCATCTTGCCCGGTTCATGCTGATCGCCCTATTTGTCTTTATCTGCGCGCTCGTATGGCGTGCCTCTATGAACCGAACACAGAACGAATCATGAGTACAAGCGCTTTTTGGATGATGGTGATCACGCAGGTCACCGTAACCTGCATCACGGGATATTTCTTCTTAAAGGTCCTCCGCACGCCGGCGAAGCCCGAACCTGACTCCTTCGAGGACAACGATTTGGAATGAGGCGAACGGAATGGTTTACCACAATGGCTTGGGCGGGGATTTTCCTCGCCCTTTTCATTTTAAATAGGTACCAACGAAACCGAGAACCTTCCTGGATAGGGTGGGTGGCTTGGGAGGCGGAGGCCGGCCTGGAGGATTCGACCATTTGGCGGGAGCCGCCCCTGTACCGGCGTCAAAACCCTCGTTCCTGGAAGTCCTATGCTCGGGATTCGATGCGCACGGTATCCGTGCCTGCGTTCGTTCGGAGTGATACGGTTTCGGCCAAATGGCTTGCTGGGTATTGGCCGCAGTGGAAAGCGGATCGCTTTATCACGCAAAGAGCGCGCTGGGGAGGGATGGATTCGGCCATCGCCGCAAAGGAGGACTGGTTGGACACGCGCTGGAGATGGGAGTGGGTCGTCCCACCGCGTCAGGCCTTGCCCGACTTGGAATTGGAATCGTGGTATGCCCACCCGCTTTGGCGCTCGGCCCAAATTCAATCTGTTCACCGCTATCAATCGCGCATTCGCCCCTTGCGCACTTGGGAAGAGGTCTTTGCCTTGGCCCCCTTTGATTCGGTACAGCAGAGCTGGATCCCGAAGTACTTCCTTCTTCGCGCGCCGGGAAATTGAGATAGAGGATAGGGGCGTGTGGTAATTTGCACTACATTTGCCACCCTAAAGAAAGGAGGTGACTCAAGTATGTTAGTTATTCAAGTTAAAGAAGGAGAAGGCATCGACCGCGCGCTCAAGCGTTTCAAGCGGAAGTTTGACCGTACGCAGACGATGCGCCAATTGCGCAAGCGCCAAGCGTTTACCAAACCCTCCATTTCCCGTCGCGAAGAATTTATCAAAGCGGCCTACGTGCAGAATTTGCGCATCAAGGAAGCCGAATAATCCGGTTCCCTATTCGATACTGCCCCGAGAAGTTCTATCTTCTCGGGGCTTTTTTTTGATCCGTCCCTCATGCTTGAATCCTATGCTGAATACCTCGCCCTCGAGCGGCGCCTGTCCCCCGCGACGGTGGAGGCCTATGTTTCGGACATGGGCCAATGGGTGGTGTTCTTGGAATGGCATGTCGGCCTGGAGGACCTTCTCGAGGCCGACCGAAGCCACGTACGGGCCTGGGTCGCCAACATGGTTGATCGGGGCATGGATGCCCGTTCCGTCAACCGCAAGCTCTCGACCTTGCGTTCATTCTATCGGTTTGCCGAGCAGTCCGCCGGGGCGGCACGCAATCCGGCGCTGGGCATTCCCGCGCTCAAGGAAAAAAAGCGCTTAGTTCGTGCGCTGACTACCGATGAAGTGGAAGCCCTGCTGGATCCCAACCTCTTCCCTGCTACCCGGGAAGGCCAGCGCGATCAATTCTTGCTCTTTACCCTGTATGCGTTTGGACTGCGACGGGCGGAGTTGATCGGCCTTAAGCACAGCGACGTGGATGTGCGAGAAGGCACGATCCGGGTGGTGGGCAAGCGAAACAAAGAACGTCAGTTGCCCGTGCTGCCTGCCTGGGC
>Ga0181587_10001590_pt1 | contig 19016 bp, 18 predicted proteins | sample 071ome_27_FD_132463 | JGI IMG/M metagenome (GOLD analysis project Ga0181587, IMG submission 132463) | Coastal salt marsh microbial communities from the Groves Creek Marsh, Skidaway Island, Georgia - 071409AT metaG (megahit assembly) | ecosystem: Environmental > Aquatic > Marine > Intertidal...
CGACCGGGGCTCTCCCCTGATTAGCCTGTCTGAAGATCTGCTGGCTGCCGTAACTGCAAAAACCAGCACACCGGTGGCCATGAGCATGCGTTATGGCAATCCTTCCATAGAAGCCGGCCTGCTGCAATTGACGCAAGACAAGGAAGTGGACGAAATCCTTTTCATACCCCTGTATCCCCACTATGCGGACAGCACCGTGACCACGTCAATCCGGGAAGCCGAACGGGTAATCCGCAAACACAACCTGACAGTAAAACTGGTACCCCTGGCCCCGTTCTACCAGGAGCCAGACTATATCCAGGCACTGGTTGCCAGTGCCAAAGATTACCTCCAGCATGATTTTGACCACATCCTGTTCAGCTACCACGGCTTGCCGGAACTGCATATCACCAAGGCCGACCCGACAGGATCGCACTGCCTGAACGTGGAAAACTGCTGCCATGTGGCCTCCCCGGCCCATGCCACCTGCTACCGGCACCAGGTATTCACAACCACGCGCCTGTTTGTGGAGCAGGCCGGCCTTCGGGAAGACCAGTACACGCTGACGTTTCAGTCCCGCCTTGGACGCGCCAAATGGCTGGAGCCTTCCACAGAAGAGACATTAAAGGAACTGGCGGCAAAGGGCGTGAAAAAAATACTGGTACTGTGCCCGGCCTTCATTACGGATTGCCTGGAAACACTGGAAGAAATTGAAATACAGGGGCAGGAAGTGTTTGAGGGAGCCGGCGGAGAAACGCTGACGCTGGTGCCCTGCCTGAACACCCACGAGGCATGGGTCGACACCCTGGCCGAATGGATAGACAAGGCCGGCTGAAAATAACTAGCGGTTGGAATCGAGCCTGAAGCCGTTGGGCTCGAATTCGCGTGGGTCCTCTGACAACTGCTCGTCTGACCCTTCACTGAATTCGTTGAACACCATCACCAGATAATAATGGTTCTGCGCCAACCGGCGGTGGGTCACTACCTGTGATTGCACGCCAAATTTGGAGCGGTCGCCAGGCATGGAAAACTTCAAACGGGCGGTGTGCGGGTATTCATCCTGGTTCAACAGGGCTTCCACCAGTTTGCTGTCGCAGCTCACTTCAATGCTCGACCGGGAAATATTCACACACTCGGTATTGAACTGCAGATCGCCATCACGTGTGCTCAAACCGATATACACCGGGAAGGTGATCGGATAACGGGGAAAAGCGCGTCTCTCTTTCATATTCATAGTACACCTGGATATTTCCCGTCTCAGTGCCCAAGGATTGTAGGACTGTGAAAACACTTCACCTATGTGCTTTCCGGGAATTCATGACCCAGGTCACAGGCATCCTGCCTACAGTTAATCAAAGTGTGAGTCAACGCACGGGATTTGGCAATTTATCGTTCAAGAATATTGGCAAGAGCGTCGTACAGTGACGGGTAATTGAAGGTATAGCCGCTCTCCAAAAGCCGCGCAGGCATCACATTCTGCCCATGCAGCAGCAGCCTGTCTGCCATTTCGCCGAACAAGAGTTTCAGGACAAAACCTGGCACGGGGAGTATGGCGGGTCGACCCAGAACCTGTCCCAGGGTTCGGGCAAATTCCCGATTACTGACAGCTTCAGGGGCGGTGAGGTTATAAATTCCCACGGTATCTTCCCTGTTCATGAGAAATACCAAAACCTCCAGCACATCATCAAGGTGCACCCATGACATCATTTGCTGCCCTGACCCCATTGGTCCTCCCAGGCCAAAATAGAAAGGCGGCAACATGCGCTTCAGCGCGCCTCCCCCCGGCCCCAGAACGACCCCCAGTCTGATGGTGCAGAGACGAACACCCAGGTCAGTGACGCCGGCAGCTGCCGCTTCCCAGTCACGACACAGGGCATGACTGAATTCATCATGAAAATCACTCTGTTCATTCAGAGCCTGATCATCCCGGGCGCCGTACCAGCCAATGGCCGATCCCGAAATCATGACCGCCGGTTTATGGTCCAGGCGGGCCAGGCATTCGACCAGGTGATCGGTAAGCCGGATCCGGGAATCGTGTAAAACCTGCTTGCGCTTTTCTGACCAGCGCCGGTCTCCAATCCCCTCTCCCCCCAGATTAATCACTGCATCAATGATCGTGTCATTGGCAATGTCACCAAAGCGGCCGATGTATCTGAGCTTTTCCGTATTCTGGTAGCGATCAGGCTGGCGGGTGATCACGATGAGGTCATGCCCCCCTGCAAGCAGACGCTGAACCAGCGCCCTGCCGATAAACCCTGTACCGCCTGTGATCAGAATCCGGGACATATCCTGCTCCTCAGCAATTGGCCCGCACCAGCCAGGCACAGCCCTGCATTTCCACGTTGCCGTTAATCACATGCCGCTGCAAAACCTCAACGGAATCCTGAAAAGCCTGCGCCTTTACCGAGTCGCTGGCGTCTTTCAGGGCGTCTCCCATGAATAAGGCGTCCAGGACAAAACGGGCCGCAGATTCCGGTGTGGCTCCCGGCCCACCAATCTGCTGATTGCCGCTCCAGCGGGTAATAGTGATATCCCGGAACGGGGCCTGTTCCAGGATGGATCGAAGATAGTCCTGATCGCCAAAGGCAAAAGGGCCAGGCGCATTGGGCACTGGTGGAGGAAGCGTTACGTATTTGGCGGCCACCGCCATCAACTCACCGACCCAGGGCTGTTCAGAGGGCGGTCCCCAGCACACGAAACTGATACGGCCGCTATCTTTCAGGTAGCCGCGCATGTTTTGGAAGGCAGCTACGGGGTCATTGAAAAACATCACCCCGAAACGGGAAAACAACACGTCATAACCACTCATGGCATCGGTTGCAGCGTCGGCGCAGACAAAATCCACATTGGCCAACCCGGATTCTGCCAGGCGCCGATTACAGGTGTTGACCAGAGTTTGCGACAAATCCAGTCCTGTTACGTGGCCATTCCCGATACGCCGGGCAATCTCAAAGGTGGTGGCACCACCGCCGCAGCCGATATCGATAACACGCTCGCCAGCCCGAAACCCGGCATGGGCAATAGCGGCGGATCCAACCGGGGCAATCATGCCCTCAAACTGTTCCACATAGCGATTCCACTTGTCGCCCATTTCCCCTGCCCAGCTTTCCGACTGCATTTCCTGGGGTGCCTTGTCTGACATTGCTGCTCCTCTTTTTGCCATGTACATGGTTGATATATATGGATGGTACCGGTATCAGGTATTTCATGATCCGATGGTATTCACGGGCTTCGCCCTGCCCACTTGCACGAGCCATTTTTCCGTATACGGGACCTAAAGACCAGATGGTTCATCCAGGTAAACAGGGTTTTTACCGGTGTGCGGTAAATGATGGAAAAAGCCGGCAATGACAAGTACAAAAAAGGCAGGGTTCACCTGCCTTTTTATCGATCTGTGGATCAGTTGTCCCCTGAGCTGCCCTGGGGAGTGAACAGGGTGGGAAACGGCTTGATGTTGTCGCCGCTGGAAATCTTGCTGACACCTTCCTTCTCCACTTCATCAATGCGGATGATGGCCTGCATGGGGATGAAGCTGCGCTTTACATCATGAAACTCGGCCTTGAGTTTCTCCTCGGCGGGGTCAACCACCATCTGGGAGCGCTCTCCGAACAGGTAATCCTCAATTTCGATGAAACCATACAGGTCACTCTGGTAAACCTGTTTGGCAAATACCTCGTATACCTGGCCTTTGTTCAGGAAGGTGATTTTGTAGATTTCTTTGGGTTCTCGGGACGAACTGGCCATGGGGAGATTCCGTATAAACAATCTGGATTCTTGATATCAGGGTTATAGCCGCTTTTTTCAAGGGCCGAAAGGAGAATTTTTCTGAATCTTCGGAATGACCATTATATAGAGAGTTGTCGGGGATGCCGGTATAATCCGCCCTCTTTTTCACCTGACTCCGGATTTTCAAGACACCCTCCCATGACCAGGAAAGTATTCATCAAGACCCACGGCTGCCAGATGAACGAGTATGATTCTGCGCGCATGCTCGATCTGCTCCGGGAAAGCCGTGACATGGAACTGGCCGAGACTGCAGAAGAAGCCGACGTCCTGTTGCTAAATACCTGTTCTATAAGGGAAAAAGCCCAGGAAAAAGTCTTCCACCAGTTGGGACGCTGGCGCGAGCTGAAAGAAGCCAAACCGGACCTGAAAATAGCCGTTGGCGGCTGTGTGGCCAGCCAGGAAGGGGAAATGATCGGCAAGCGTGCCCCCTATGTGGACGTGGTCTTCGGACCCCAGACCCTGCACCGTCTTCCTGAAATGCTGGAATCCTCCAACGGCGGCAATCCTGTGGTGGATATCAGTTTCCCGGAAATCGAGAAATTCGATCGCCTGCCTGAACCCCAGGTCTCCCAATGCCAGGCATTCCTGACCATTCAGGAAGGGTGCAGTAAATACTGTTCCTTCTGCGTTGTGCCCTACACCCGCGGTGAAGAAGTCAGCCGTCCACTGGATGACATTCTGGCTGAAGCCGTCCATCTGGCCGAACAGGGCGTACGGGAAATCAATCTGCTGGGCCAGAACGTCAATGCCTACCGGGGGCTGTCCCATGAAGGCGACATCATCGATCTGGCCACCCTGATCACCTACGTCAGCGCTATTGATGGTATTGACCGGATTCGCTATACCACCTCCCATCCGGTGGAATTCAACCAGAACCTGATCGATACCTACGCGAGTGTGCCGGAACTGGTCAGCCACCTGCATCTGCCGGTCCAGCACGGTTCCGACCGCATCCTGGCCCTGATGAAGCGCAATCACACCATCCTGGAATACAAATCCATCATCCGTAAACTGCGTGCCATCCGACCGAATATCAGTATTTCCTCCGACTTCATCATTGGCTTCCCCGGTGAAACCGACAAGGACTTCGAGGACACCATGAACCTGATCAACGAGATCGGTTTCGATCACAGTTTCAGTTTCATCTTCAGTGCGCGTCCAGGCACACCTGCCGCTGACCTGCCTGATGATGTCCCCATGGAGGTAAAGAAACAGCGCCTGTCCATTCTGCAGACCCGCATCCTGCAGCATGCCAACAGCATTTCAGAAGCCATGGTCGGCACGATTGAACCGGTACTGGTGACCGGCCCGTCCAAGAAGGATCCGGGTGAACTGCAGGGCCGCACCGAAAACAACCGTGTGGTGAATTTCCGCAGCGATGTACCGAACCTGGTGGGCCAGATCGTCAACATGAAAATCACTGCCGCCCTGCCCAACTCCCTGCGTGGTGAACTGCCCTGAAATGGCTTCTGGTATTTCCCCAGTTATTCATATTTTTCAATGTTTTACGTATTTTACCGGCGCAATTTTTGATAAAAAATTAATACCAATTACAGTTTCACTTGGTATACTCCCCCCATGTTTATCGCCCCAGGAGGGCAAGTTACACCCTACATGTCCAGTCAATCCCTTTCCCAGCGTTTGCTGCTGGAACCTGAAAATCCTCAACGCCTTGCCAACCTTTGCGGGCGGCTGAACGAACACCTGAAACAGATTGAAAACCGCCTGCTGGTCAAAATCCAGAATCGGGGCAATGAGTTCATGGTCATCGGTCCTGCTGATGCAGTCAAAAGCTCAGTGGGCATACTTCGTGACCTGTATGAGCAGACCGGCTCGGCAGCCTCACTGGCCCCGGATGCCGTCCACATTGCCATCCAGGAAGGTCTCAATTCTTCGCCGCCTCAGGCAAGAGCCATGGATCAGATGGACAACCAGGACAGCAGCGCTGCCCAGGATCAGGACTTCGTTCTGCTACGCACGCCCAAAGCTTCCATCAAACCCCGCGGACGCAACCAGAACAGTTACGTGCGTGACATCGTTCGCCATGACATCAACTTTGGCATCGGCCCGGCGGGCACTGGTAAAACCTATCTGGCGGTAGCCTGCGCGGTGGAAGCCCTGGTCAAGGAACAGATCCAGCGCATCCTGCTGGTGCGCCCGGCCGTGGAGGCTGGTGAAAAACTCGGCTTTCTGCCCGGCGACCTGACCCAGAAGGTCGATCCCTACCTGCGCCCGTTGTACGACGCCCTGTATGAAATGCTCGGCTTCGAACGGGTTGGCCGCCTGATCGAAAAGAATGTTATCGAGGTTGCCCCGCTAGCCTATATGCGAGGTCGCACCCTGAACAACGCCTTCATTATTCTTGATGAAAGCCAGAACACCACCACCTCCCAGATGAAGATGTTCCTGACCCGCATCGGCTTTGGTTCCACGGCGGTTATTACCGGGGATGTTACACAGATCGACCTGCCCCGCGGTGTTGGCAGCGGCCTGGTCCAGGCCAGCAAAATTCTGCAGGGTGTGGACGGAGTCAGCTTCACCTATTTCAAGTCCAACGACGTGGTGCGTCACCCCATCGTCCAGAAAGTGGTTGATGCCTACGACGAACACGATCGCCGGTCCATCACCGAACTCAACAAAGACTCCAGGGACAGCGACCGTTTGCATGAACGTGACCATTGACCTGATGAACGCCTGCCCGGATGCGCAACCGCCTGACCCCGCCCGGTTCCAGATCTGGGCCCAGGCTGCGCTGCATGCCGCAGCCAATGACACGGGTTCCAATCCAGAGAACGAGCAGGAAGTCAGCATACGCATTATTGATACTGCCGAATCGGCCGCGCTGAACGAAACCTGGCGCCATAAACAGGGCCCGACCAACATCCTGTCATTCCCCTTTGAAGGTTTTCAGGGCACCGGCATCAACCTGTTGGGCGACCTGGCCATCTGCGCCCCGCTGGTTTGCCAGGAAGCGCAGGAACAACAGAAATCCGAGGAAGCCCACTGGGCCCACCTGACAGTCCATGGCGTCCTGCACCTGCGTGGATATGATCACCTGGAACAGGCAGAAGCAGAACACATGGAAAGCCTGGAAATTCATATCCTGGAATCTCTGGGCTATCCCAATCCCTATCTACAGGACGCTACAGGTAATGACTGACGACCAATCAAGCAGCGATTCGGGAAACTCTTCCTGGATCGGTAAACTGACAAGCCTTTTTTCGGAATCCGTCGATGACACCAAGGATCTGGTCAACGTCCTGCGCCAGGCCGAGCAGGACAAGATCATCGACTCTGACGGTCTCAGCATCATTGAAGGCGCCCTCCAGGTCAATGACATGCAGGTGCGGGAAATCATGATCCCCCGCTCCCAGGTGGCCACCATCGATATTACCGACACACCCAAAGAACTTATACCCAAGGTGATTGAAGCGGGTCACTCCCGTTTCCCGGTTATCGGTGAAAGCAAGGACGATGTCGTGGGCATCCTGCTGGCCAAGGACCTGCTGCCACTGGCTCTGGATCCGGACAGCCGCTTCAATCTCAAGGATGTGCTGCGCCCGGCCACCTTTGTCCCCGAATCAAAACGTCTGAATGTTCTGCTCAAGGAGTTCCGGGAAAACAAAAACCACATGGCCATCGTCATTGATGAGTACGGCGGCCTGGGTGGCGTGGTGACCATTGAGGACATCCTGGAACAGATCGTGGGCGAAATCGAAGACGAGTACGATGTCGACGAAGAGGACTTCATCAAACCTTATGACAAGGAAGGTTATACGGTGAAAGCACTGACACCCATCGAGGATTTCAATGCTTTTTTCCATAGCAACCTGCCCGACAATGAGTTCGATACGATCGGCGGTCTGGTCATGCACCAGTTCAGGCATATTCCTGAACGGGATGAAAAGGTGGGCATCGGCCCCTACCTGTTCAAGGTGCTCAATGCCGACAACCGCGCCATACGCCTGCTGCTGGTGACCACTATTTTCGCCAGCGAAAAGACTGACTAAACCATGTCAGGCAGCACGGAAGAGACACCTGCCCTCCCCCGGCCGGACTTCAGCCCGCCACTTTACGGCCGCTGTTTCCTCGCCCTGATTGCAGGGGCTATCGGCCCCCTGGCCTTTGCGCCCAACAATATGTGGCTGTTGGGTTTTGTTTCCGTGATGGGTCAGTATATGGCCTGGAAAAACACGATGCCCAGGCAAGGCAGCATCATCGGCTGGTTTTTTGGAGCCGGTTTTTTCGGTGTGGGTGTGTCCTGGGTCTACGTCAGCATCCATGACTATGGCTATACCTCGGAATTTCTCGCGGGACTGCTGACGGCCCTGTTCGTGGCCGGGCTGGCCCTGTTCTTTGCACTTCAGGGCTGGATTCTTCAGCGTTATTTCAATCGCTCTTTTTATTTGCTCAGTTTTGCCGTCCTCTGGGTGCTGTGCGAATGGCTGCGCGGCTGGCTGTTGACCGGTTTTCCCTGGCTCTACCTGGGGTATCCCCATGCCCATTCCGGCTTCTCCGGGCTTGCCCCGATTTTTGGCGTGCTCAGTCTGAGTCTGGTGGTGGCAATATCAGGTGCCGGTTTGGGTGAAATGTACCTCAACTATCATCGTACCCGCTCCCTGTATTCAGTAGCCCGCACCTACATTCCCACCTCCCTGTTTTTCCTCTGGATTGCCGCTTCCCTGACCAGCAGCATCAACTGGGTCACCCCGAATACGGATTCAGTCATCAACGTGGGTATTGTCCAGGCAAACATCGAGCAGGGTCGAAAATTTGACCAGGCCTTCATCCAGCAAAACCTGGATCAATATGAAACCCTGTCTGCCGGGCTATGGCGCAATGATGTTGTGTTCTGGCCGGAAACTGCTATCCCTTATATTGCCGATCAGGCGGGGCCCGTACTTGATTATTTTTCCCGTGAGGCCCGGACAGGCAATGCCGCCCTGGTCAGCGGTATTTTTGGGCGCACTGAAGCAGGCCTGCATAACAGCATTATCAGCATCGGCGAGGGAGAAGGCATTTACCACAAACAGAAGTTGGTGCCATTTGGAGAATATGTTCCCCTGCGCGCCCTGCTCGCTTCCCTGCTGCAGCTCTTCGACCTGCCCATGTCTTCCCTTGAAAAAGGACCATCAGGACAGGCACTGCTGACAGCCAACAACCATACCCTAGCCCCCTTCATTTGTTATGAAGTGGTCTACCCGGATTTTGTCAGACGCCAGGCCCGGAATGCAGACTACCTGGTCACCATCAGCAACGACACCTGGTTCGGCGCATCCTGGGGACCGCTCCAGCATCTGGAAATGGCTTCGATGCGCGCGCTGGAAAATGGCCGCTACATGGTGAGAGCCACCAACAATGGCGTATCAGCCATCATCGACGAGAAAGGCAACATCCTGTCCCGTACACCCCAGTTCGAGGCCACCATCCTTGAAGGCGAGATTCAGGTATTTGAAGGCCGTACCCCCTTTTCCCGCTGGGGTTCCTGGCCGGTTTTGATCCTGTGCATCAGTTTGCTGATCCTGCCTTATCGGTGTCCGGTTCAACTGGCACGCCTGATTGCCTATCTGCGCCAGCGAAACGCGTCCTGATCAACAGTAGCAGTCGTGGTATTGGTCCTGCTCTTCCCGGCTGTGCTTAAATACTGACTGCACCTCCTGACTGGAAGCATCAGCCCATGTTTAATCGCCCTCTCTTTTTTCCGTTATTGATGTCGCTGCTCATCAGTCCCGGCCTGTCAGGCCAGGAAATGAACATCACGGAATTCCAGCAATGGCTTACCCGGCAAACAGACTACAAGGATGGGTTAAGCATGCTATACGAGATCCTGGGCATCCGCATCAGCGCTCCTCCGCCCCGCGGACGCCTTGCAGAGCCCTTTCTGGCCTTGGGACGCTCACTGGACAATACGGTCCCGGTTTTCCATAACGCCATGATGGCCACCCCTGACTGGAACAACGCCACGGCCGCCACCGACCTTTCCACGATCTACCGGTATTATTTCCCGGAGCAAAGCACCTGCCCTGCTCAGACCCTGCCGCTGCCCGCCACCCTTGAAGAGGCCGCCGGGCAAATCCGGACCCTGGCAGCAGATGTCATGCACCGGCAACTACATTTGTTACAGGATGAACAGCTGGCTTTTGTCCGGGCCTTTTACCCTCACATGTCATACCTGTTGCTGAATGCCCCCTGGGGCGGCGGCATTCCGGAATCAGATCTGCCCAATGTGATTCGTTTTTACGACATCCTGGACCTGGTATCGCGGGACAACCTTTTCTGTACGGCGCAAACCTGGGGACAGCTTCTGGCACCCGTCTGGCTGACTAATCTGGAGCAGCTCATGACCGCAAGCCCGGAAGCAGCGAGCAAGACTATCTACCAGGAAATGACACCCTTCGGACTGATCCGGTTTGGTGGCCGCAGCAACAACATCGTGTTGTCCGGAAACATGCTGTTCATAGCCGACCTGGATGGTGATGATATCTATGCCCTGCGCACAGCCGATCCCTGGAGCGGCATTCCCCAGTTCATCGTTGATTTTGGCGGCGATGATATTTATGAATCCCAGGAGCCCGGCGGCTATGCTGCAGGCATTGGCTCCATGGCCTACCTGCTGGACATGGAAGGAGATGACACCTACAAGGCCGAATCCCTGTCCCAGGGCTTTGGCCTGATGGGGGTTGGACTGCTCCTGGATCGTGCCGGAAACGATACGTATAACGGATTTGCCCTGGCCCAGGGCGCCGGCATCCATGGCGCCGGTATGCTCCTGGATAATCAGGGTAATGACCACTACCAGCTCAGGGGGCTGGGCCAGGGACTGGGTATGACACTGGGTCTGGGCATCCTGTCAGACACAAGCGGTGACGATACCTATCTTGCCACCGGTCTCACGCCGACCAATTACGGCACACCCGGTCTGTCTGACACCTGGAGCCAGGGCACCGGGGTCGGTATGCGCTTCATTGCGCCAGGCGGTGTCGGCATACTCGAGGACGGTGACGGCCAGGATGATTATGATGCCGGCTCCTTCTCGCAGGGCGGCGGGTATTTTTACGGTCTTGGCCTGCAGTTTGATGGCGGCAGTCATCCTGACCACTACCTGGGCAGCCGCTACAACTTTGGCTGGGCGGCCCATGCCGGTCTGGGCTACTTTCTGGAGGAAGGTGGCAACGATTATTACAAAACCCGGCAATATGTGGCTTCCGGACTTTCCTGGGATACCAGTGTCGTGTTGTTCGAGGATCTTGCGGGTGACGATTACCACGAAGCCGATGGTTTCAGCCTTGGCGCCTCTGCCCACCGCTCCATCGTCATCTTCCATGATCTGGATGGCAGCGACACCTACCAGGGCAACCTTCCCGCCCTGCCGACCCAGGGTGAACCGAACCTGTCCATCTTTCTCGACGAAGGCAAGGGCAGCAATACTGTCAGGGATCTCCCGGAAACAGCCGCATGCACAGTCAATGATGCATTCGGGCTGGGATTTTTTTTCCAGGTGACTGAATTGAGCCTGAAAGACGTCGCTGCCTGCACATCTTCACCCTCATCCTGACCACGACAGGTCGTACCGGGTCAGGAACACATGCGTGGTCTGGATGATTCAGGCAGTCTCCGTCATCTGTCATTTTTCCGGCGCCGGTATCCCGGGATACAGTTCGCTGTTGTATCGTCTGTCAGGTAAGGGTTCTGAAATTCCGACAGCAGGGGGTTGAATGGTATTTCAAGGGCCAGTGATTCCCGCCGGTTTTCTTCCTGAAGACTTTTTAGCCCGTTGAAGGCATCCTGTATTAATGCATATCTGCTCATCATGATTACGCCTGAAGATGGTTGGGTTGTTCCCCTCTGCCAGACAGCAATGCAATCACAATGCCAGCCTATGAAAAAACACGCAAAAAACATCTTAAATACTTATTTATCAACAGATTAAATACTAAAAATTTTTCGGAAAAATATCCTGATACTTGCCGCCACCAGAATTACAGGTTCAGGTATTGCCGCTGGCGGCAACCTACTGCCACCAGGGGGATAGCCCTTCAGATACCCAGCAGGAGACTGAACAGGGAAATACTCAATACCGACAGGACACATGACAACACAATCGCCGTTGCCGCCAGGTTCTCGCAACAGCGATAGCGGATGGAATAAACATAGACAGAAATACCCACTGGCATGCAAGCCAACAGGACGGCCGTCTGCATCCAGAGGCGGTCCATGGAAAACACGTAGCCGGTCAGCAGCCACACCAGGGCCGGCAACACCAGCAGCTGGATCACGGTGATCACCACCGCCATGGGGATTTCACCGCGGATGTGATAGCGATTAAGCCCGGCACCCAGGGTCATCAACGCAGCTGGAATACCTGCACGACTGACCAGCTCCATCGCCTGCAGCAGCGGGCGGTATATATCAATGCCGGAAAAGTTTACTGCCATGCCCAGCATCAGGCTGCCGCTGATGGGGTTCTTCAACAGTTCCTTTGCCACACGAAACACATGAGCGCCAATGGTCCTGCCTTCCTCACGCTTCAACTCCGCGACGATCGTGCCAAAGGAAAAGATCAGCAGGTTGTGCAAGGCGATCAGCATGAACATGGGCACAAAAGCACCCTCGCCCAGCAACTCAAGGCAGATGGGAATACCCAGGATAGTGACGTTGGGATAGGCACACCCCATCCCGACAACACCCAGCCGTGCCTGGCCTGGCCCGTAACGCAGACGCGCTATCAACATACCCAGCAGGTATATGATCAGCACCGCCAGGTAATAGCCCCAGAGCAGATCCATGTTCATTTCTGATGGCAGTTCTGCCGTCGCTGTCCCGTAAAACAGCATGCAGGGAATGAGAAAATTGAAGGACACCTTTTCCAGCACCCGGATTTCCGTATCGCTGACAATGCCCGTTCGCGCGGACAACCAGGCGACAAAGGCCAGAAAGACGATGGGAAACAGGGCTTCAAAGATAAACATGGGGAACTGCGAAAATAAAAAATGCCGGCTGCATTAAAGCATGCCGGCATTGTTATGCGAAAGTATGGATCAATGTTGAGGTTGCAGTTTAAATGAGAGGCCAGGGACTTTGACAGGTGCGGAGGCGTCCTCGGCAGGGATGCCAAGGTCGAGTGTACATGGATGTACGTCTACGATCTCCGAACCAGTCAAAGTCCCCGGCCTGGTAAAAAAGAGACAAAATTTAAAATTCTCCGTCTCTCCGTTTCATTTGTCCCGCTTCAGGTAATACGGCGTACTGTCTTTCATACTGGCGAACTGCTCATGCCTGTCGAAACGATCCAGCGCAAGCTTGCCCTGCTCGTTGAACACTATCTCGCCATCCAGTGACGATTTCGCTACACCGGTTTCCTCATCCAGCAGCACCTGCACCAGGGTGAAATCCTTTGAGGTGTTATTGGGTGTTTCCCACAAATAGGGGTTGCGGGTTTTCAGCCCCGGGGCCACCAGAAAATGCATCATCTGCCCGCCAGCGGTTGTTTCCTGCCAGGCGTACTTGATGCGATACCCTGTGGCTGCCGCGGTGAACAGATAACCCCTGGTATCCTGATCCTCCAGCACTGCCAGAAAGGCATTCGTATCGCCATCCTGCTGATACTGACGCCAGGCCTGCTCCACAGCCTGTTGCTGCTGCGGAGCCGACCAGTCGATCAGGGAAATGCGGATGCCGGAGTCGGTTTCATATTTTGCGTCACCGGCTTCTCCGCTCAGGGTCATGATGGCTGCCGCCTGCGCAGACAGGGACAGCAGGGTTGTGACTATCAATACGGCCAGACCTTTAGCGGCTGACAGTGAAATGGGCATAAGCTTCATTGAGAACCTCCTTAAGTGAAGTGTATTGATTGAAAAATCGTTAGCGCATGATCAGGAACAGTATCTGCTCTCCTCGACGCACATTCAGAGCAACGGTACCGGCAAGCCTGCCGAGTACTTCCTGCAGTTCATTTTTGGAGGCGACCGGCTGACGATTCACCGCCGTAATAATGTCACCCTCCTGCAGGCCGTTGCGATAGGCACGGCTGCCTGCTGTCACCGCAGTGACCAGCACTCCCTTCACCTTGCCGTACAGTTCATGGTCTGATGGCAGGTTGTTGAAGTCAGCCCCTTCCATGACAGACGACTCCCCTGCCTTGGCACTGGCCTCAGCTACATCCTGGGCGCCGCCAATTGTCACCTCGACATTACGCCGCTTGTTATCACGAATCAGGCCGATGGTGACTTCTTTTCCGGCACGGGTCAGGCCGATGGTATTGCGAAGATCAGAGGCACCCGTGATGATGTCATCATCCACGGCCACGATAATGTCACCGGGCTCCACACCGGCTTTTTCTGCAGGTGAATCGGGTACGACGCTGGATACCACTGCACCCTCGCTGATTTTCAATGAAAGGGCATCAACCACATCAGGGGTCAGATCAGTGATCTGGACACCGAGCAATCCTCGACGAATCTCGCCAAATTCAAGCAACTGGTCCACCACGGTCATGGCCATATTGATCGGTACTGCAAAGCCGATGCCGACGTTGCCCCCGGCAGGGGAAATGATGGAGGAATTGATCCCCACCAGGTTGCCATTGTAATCCACCAGGGCACCACCAGAGTTTCCGGGGTTGATGGACGCATCGGTCTGGATAAAATCCTCGAAACCGTCACCGTTAATACCGGTAACCCTGCTCAGGGCACTGACAATACCGGTAGTGACGGTCTGCCCGATGCCGAAGGGATTTCCGATAGCTGCCACAAAATCGCCAACCTTCAGTGTATCGGAATCCGACAGGGGAACGGCTGTAAGGCCATCAGCTTCAATCTGGATCAGGGCAATGTCGGTACCCCGGTCACTGCCTATCACTTTCGCCTGCACACGACGGCGGTCTGACAAAAGCACCTCGATCTGCTCCGCGTTATTCACCACATGGTGATTGGTGAGGATGTAACCGTTCTCGGCATCAAAAATCACACCGGAACCGGCACCCTGTACCGGGCGGGACTGGGGCTGGTCTGGCGCATTGAAAAAACGCCGAAAAAAGGGGTCGTTTAACAGCGGATTCTGTTCCACCGCCTGGGTACCGGTGACCGTGATACTGACAACCGCCGGGGTGATATCCTCAAGCATATCGGCTATGCCGGGACGGGGTGAATTGACTTCCTGTGCAACACTACTGCCAGCCGCAAGGCCAAAAGATAAGAGGCTGGCTAACAGTAACACAGGAAAATAACGTGAGTTGATTTTCATACTGTATCTCCTACATCTTGGATAAATGTACCCTGTTGACAACAAGGGTCCTGAATTTATTCTTCAACAGTGTGAAATAAATAAGAACCCTTGAAAAAATTTCAAGGGTTTGGCTAAGGAGAAAATCAGGAAAAATTTAACGCGGGAGAATCAGGAGAACACTTTGTCGTGGACAAAAATACCGGCGAGCATCGCGACCACAAAGAGACCAATCTCACTCTGCATGCTGTTCAAGGCCACCAGCGAAGGTCCTGGACAGATGCCTGCCAATCCCCAGCCAATACCAAACAGGACAGCACCACCAACCAGCTTCGGATCAATATCCCGGCGTGAAGGCGCATGAAATGTTATGGCCAGAAAGGGTTTGTGCATGAGCTTTGCCGCCTGAAATCCCGGAACCGCAACGATCAGGGCGCCAAGCATGACAAAAATCAGGGTCGGGTCCCAGTCGCCCAGAACATCGAGAAATCCCAGCACTCGTTGGGGATTCACCATTTCGGATATGCCAAGTCCCAGGCCAAACAATATACCGCTCAGGGCAATGACCAGCAGATTACCAAAGTGAAACTTGTCAGGGGCAGCATGCATCGTCGTCATTACCCCGCTATGGCATTGACCAGCGTGTGCGTGATCATCGCGGCTAGGATGAAGGTCACCGTGGCCACCAGGGAACGGGGAGAAAACCGGGCGATTCCGCAGATACCGTGACCACTGGTGCAGCCACTGCCGGTACGAGTACCAAATCCGACGACCAGTCCGGCGATAAGGTAGAGGTACCACGGTCCGTTAATCTCAACAGGCAATGGCTTGCCCCATAACAAGGGGTACAGCGTGCCACCTAGAATCAGGCTGATGATGAAAACGACCCGCCACAGGGTTTGCCCCTTCTCCGGTTTGACGACACTGCCAACGATGCCGCTGATCCCGGTGATGCGTCCATTACCAAGAAACATCAGCACCACAGCAACACCGATCAGGGTACCGCCAGCCAGTGCATTCAGATAAGGAAAGTTGTTCATCACGGGATTCCTGGAATTTTTTCAAGCCCTGATAATACACCGGGACATCGTCTGCTCTAAGCACGATGTCCCGATAGACAGGATTTTAAAAGAGTAAGGCTTACAGTACTTCCAGAATGGCTTCTGCGGTGCTGATGCCCATCTCACCCGGAGGCTCGATCGCCAGGTGAGTCACGGTGCCATCGTCAACAATCATGGCCAGACGCTTGCAACGAATACCCAGACCAAAACCGCTGCCATCAAGCTCTGTACCCATGGCTTTGGTCAGTGTGGCATTACCGTCAGCCAGCATGGTGATTTTTTCAGCATTCTGCGCCTCGCCCCAGGCACCCATCACAAACGCATCATTAACTGACAGGCAAATGATGCTGTCGGCTTTGGCCAGGATGGAATCCGCATGGACCACATAGCCAGGCAGGTGGGTCATGGAGCAGCCGGGAGTGAACGCACCGGGAACAGCGAACATCACGACTTTCTTGCCATTGAAAAGTTCGTCTGTGGCGACGTCTTTCGGGCCGTCCGCGGTCATGACTTTCAGGGTAACGGAAGGAATCTTGTCTCCAACTTGGATGGTCATTTTTTAGCTCCAAAATAAAAAAATGCAGGAAGACGGATATTAGAACATCATCCGGAAAAGCACTAGGGTACGGCCTGACTTTTTATAAATACGAACGTTAATGTTTCTCATTTGCACCTATATATTGTCAATTAAGGAGCCCCACATATCAGCGGACACCTCCGCCACGCTACTGTACTGCCGTTAACCATATGCCTGAACAATCACGGCGAATTGCCAAGACGTTGATTTCGCTGACGTTTGCCGGCACAACGGGCAGATTGGTCCAGGCGCAGGAAAGCCCACCCTTGCTAATGGCCGCCACGGAAGCAGAACATATCGACGTCACCAGCCTGCACCGGGTGACACCCGTTTCTAGAGGCGCGCATCTCATCTTTTTTCTGGAGTCAGTCCCTGATCAAGGACGATGGCCAGCGCACACGGCTGTTTTGACCTCGATATGGCCAGCCTGCACTTGCACGAACAGGTCGGCGACAATGAAGCTATCGTGACACCGACTGGTATCAACCATAACCTGGTCAGACCTTGGGCGGAAACCTGATACACGGGAATGCTGATGTTACACGTCGATTGCAGCGGCCAGATCGAGACAGGAGCCGGTCACTTGCTGCAGTAAGTGACCGGTTTGGATAAAAGTTTTACCGAAGAGCTGATCAGTGCAATAGCGGCAGCAATAGTTTCACATCTCTAACCGGCGGAGGAATTCCTGCATGATGAGTGAGTAAAGCTCATTGCCAAGGTACTTGTCCTCCACCCCATGATCGATGGAGGGATTGTCATTCACCTCGATGACATAGGCCTTACCCTGTGACTCCTTCACATCCACGCCATAGAAACCATCCCCGATCAGGCGGGTGGCCTTGAGGGCTGCTTCCAGCACGACACGCGGCACTTCAAAGGTCGGCAAGGTATCAAACCCGCCGCTCTGGGCCCGGCTTTCCGCTTTCTTGCCATGACGATAGATTTGCCAGTGGTTTTTCACCATGTAATAACGGCAGGCATACAGGGCCTTGTTGTTGAGCACGCCAATGCGCCAGTCGAAATCGGTGTACAGGAATTCCTGCGCCAGCAGCAAACTGGATTCCTCAAACAGCGGAGCGGTTTTCTCAGTCAACTCATCCAGGGAATTCACCTTGGCCATACCGCGGGAGAACGAGCCGTCCGGAATTTTCACCACAATGGGCAGCCCCAATTCAGCTGCTGCCATTTCCAGCTGAGCCGGATTGTTCTTGTTCAGGATAAGGGTCTTTGGTGCCGGCACCTTTTTGACATTGAACAGGTCAGCCAGGTAAATCTTGTTGGTACAGCGCAGGATGGAGGTCGGGTCATCGATCACCACCATACCCAGGGCTTCCGCCCGTTTGGCAAAACGGTAGGTATGGTGTTCGATGCCGGTGGTCTCGCGAATGAACAGACCGTCGTATTCGGCCAGGCGCATGATCTGGTCAGGATGGATCAGCTCCACGTTGATGCCCAGGTTTTTGCCTGCTTTCACAAACAGCTTGATGGCAGCTTCATCACTGGGCGGCATCTTCTCTTCAGGGTTAACCAGAATGGCCAGGTCGTGCCGGTATTTCTTGCGGTTCTTGCGCAGACGCCACACGTTCCGACTGAAGGCATCCAGTGCTTCGGAAAAGGCGGTTTCCTCTTCTTCGTTAAGGCTGTTGTGATTGACCAGCTGCAGGTCTTCGATCAACCAGTGTTTGTCCACATGACGCAGGGTGATCGACAGCACCGGACAGGGAAAGCGCTCAAACAAGACTCGCGCCAATTCCTGCATGAAAGGTTCCCGGGCCTGGCCGAAATAGGTCTTGAACTGGAGGCTATCAGGGACTTCCTTGTTTTTATAAAGGCGGTCCAGGGAGGCGAACAGGTCCTGCACATTGAGCTGATACAACAGCGGCGTGTTGACATCGTTGAGCACTTTGCTGGGCGGTACAACGTTATGCCCCCTGGCTTCTGCCAGCAGGGAGCAGTAATAGCCCTGGCCCAGATAGCTGTAATCGCTGCACAGGTTGATCACCCGTACGCGCTGGGAACTCGGCGTATTTAACGCCAGGTAATCCTCAAAGGTAACGACCTGGTCGCTGGGGTAGTACGGCGCCCAGTCCTTGAGAGCGTCAACAACAATCAGAACCTTGGACACGATATGAATCTCCCATAAGGGCTAAAGTAAAAAAGCGCGCGCAGTATGCGCTTTTTCAATCGTGATGCAATCACTTTTGGTTTGTCCGGGCAAGAATTTTGTTGGCAAAATAACTGTTAGTGCTAGACTGCGCGGCTTCGCTGCACCGCAGCCTTGCCATTGCCGGAAACATGCAATGTCTACCAGGAAAACGACCATCATTCGCCCTACCGCTGATACCGACATCCACGCGCTGGTCCAGCTCGAGCAGGCCGCTTTCGATACAGAC
>Ga0181587_10001593_pt1 | contig 18985 bp, 16 predicted proteins | sample 071ome_27_FD_132463 | JGI IMG/M metagenome (GOLD analysis project Ga0181587, IMG submission 132463) | Coastal salt marsh microbial communities from the Groves Creek Marsh, Skidaway Island, Georgia - 071409AT metaG (megahit assembly) | ecosystem: Environmental > Aquatic > Marine > Intertidal...
ATTGTGGATATTTCCCTGCCCACCACCGATTTATCCGTTCCCGTTTATTATGTTATCGCCACGGCTGAAGCATCCTCCAATCTCGCTCGTTATGACGGTATTCGATACACCTCAAGGAGCGAAAAGGCTGAAAACGCAATCGATGTCTACGCCAAAAGCCGGGGTGAAGGATTTGGGGAAGAAGTAAAAAGAAGATGCATTCTTGGAGCCTACGCTCTGAGTAGCGGTTATTACGATGCCTACTACCTGCGGGCTCAAAAAACCCGTACCCTGATCCGGAACGATTTTGACCAGGCTTTTGCAAAAGTGGATGCTATACTCACACCCACTTCCCCCACTCCTGCCTTTCGCTTTGGCGAAAAAAGTGAGGATCCGATTTCCATGTACCTGAGCGATATTTACACTATCTCAACCAACCTGGCAGGCTTGCCTGGGATCTCTGTCCCCTGTGGTTTCACCCAGTCTGGTCTGCCCATCGGCATGCAGCTTATCGGACAGGCATTGAAGGAAAGTAATTTGCTCTCGATTGCTCATATATATGACCGCGAGCATGGATATGGACGAAAAGCACCCAACCTCTGACCCAGAAAGGATGCGCAAGAGATGAAATACGAAGCAGTCATAGGCTTAGAAGTCCATGTTCAATTGGATACCCAGTCAAAAATGTTTACCCGTGTGGGAACGGGCTTTGGGCAGCCCCCGAATACGCTGACCAACCCGGTTGTTCTTGGACTACCCGGTGCCCTGCCTGTAATGAATCTTGAAGCCATAGAGAAATCTATTAAAGTAGGTTTATTGCTCGGTTGCAAGATTGCCCCGGTCTGTAAATGGGACCGGAAAAATTATTTCTACCCCGACATGCCCAAGAATTATCAAATTTCCCAATTTGACCAGCCCATCTGTGAGGGCGGGGAAGTGGAAATTGAAATGCCTGGAGAATCACCCGCAGTCATGGGATCGCACCGGAAAGTCCAACTTACCCGTATTCACCTGGAGGAAGATGTCGGGAAGCTCACCCACTACGAATCCGATAGTTTAGTGGATTACAACCGAGCCGGTTGCCCTTTGCTTGAAATCGTCAGCGAACCCGATTTATTTTCTCCAGATGAAGTCTTCGCTTACTTGACCTCTCTTCGAAATTCCCTGGTCTCCGCAGGCATTTCGGACTGCGATATGGAAAAAGGGCAACTGCGCTGCGATGCCAATATCAGCGTTCGCCCCGTAGGCACCGACACCCTGGGAACCAAAGTGGAAATTAAAAATCTTAATACGATTTCCGGTGTGCGTAATGGGGTGGAATATGAAATTAAACGGCAAACCAAGGCGATGCTGGATGGTGAAGATATTACCCAGGAAACCCGCAGGTGGAACCCGGAGCAAAAGTATACCACTCCAATGAGAACCAAGAAAATGGCCCATGACTACCGCTACTTTCCTGACCCTGATTTGATGCCCGTAAAAATTGAGCAGGATTGGGTTGACCGGATCCAAAAAGAACTTCCCGAGAAACCCTTTGATAAACAAAGAAGATATCAATCGGAAATGGGATTGCCCTACTCTTCCACATCCGCACTCTGTGGAGACCGCCCTTTGTGTGAATATTTTGAACAGGCAGCGGCCCTGACGGAAGTTCCGGCGAAAGTAGCGAACTGGGTTGTAAACGATCTCCTTCGTGAACTCAGTCAAACCACGGCAGGAGATAACCCAACCTCCGAAAAAATCACCTTGGACAACTGCAAAGTTTCCCCCCAATCACTTGCTGAACTCGTTTCCATGATCGAGGATGGAACGATTTCAAATAATGTCGCCAAGGAACTTTTCCCAGAAATGTTTAGCTCGGGAAAATCCGCAAAGGAATTAGTGAAGGAAAAAGGGCTGGAGATGAAATCTGACGGCGATGAAATTGAAGGTCTCTGTGCCCAAGCCATCACCAACGACCCGGATGCCGCCGATAAATTTCGCGGTGGCAAGGAGGGGGCAATCAATGCCCTGAAAGGTGCGGTCATGAAAGCTACCCGTGGACAGGCAAACCCCAAGGTTGTCGACGAAACCCTTCGCCGCTTACTCGCTCCTTAATACCCATCCAAAACCAACCACTTTACCTTCACATAAGCCTCTATTGAGATTGAGTCTCAAAAAAACTTCCCTTTCTGTTTAAACCCTGTAAGCTTCACCGCTTATCTTTTATGTCAATATTTCACACTATACCCTATCTAATGACCGGTCTGTTTTTTTTCTCGGGCTTGCTCTTTTCAGAAGTTAAGGAAACGCAGCAAATTATTGAGGAATGGGTTGATACCGAACATCTAATTTCAAAAGAATCTTCACTTTGGAAATCTGAAAAAGCCGCCCTCCTTGACCTTCAATCTGCATTATCCGAAGAATTATCGACTTTACAAGAAAAGCTTCAGCGATCCCAAGAAGAAGCCTCGGGGGCAGACCAGCAACGCAGCGACCTGATGGAAAGAAAAGAGAAAGCAGAACAGGCCACCCAAGCTCTCTTTCGCGGACTCCAGAAGGTGGAGAAAAAAGTGAATGAGATTTTCTCTCTCCTTCCTACCCCTCTAGCCGAACGACTTTCCCCCTTTCGTGAAAAGTTAAATGCAGACCCTAATCAGTCCCGCCTTACCCTGCGCCAAAGGGTTGAAACTCTGGTCTCACTTATGCAGGCAGTTCATCTCTTCCACCGAACTGTTTCCTTGGAAAGGCAGGAATTTACCCTAAATGATGATAAATCCAGGGAATTCATGGTTTTATATTTTGGGCTTGGGGTTGCCTATTTCGTAAACGAGTCAGGAACAGTTTCAGGATACGGAACACCTTCGACTTCTGGATGGAAGTGGGTCCGCAAGGACAGCATTGCCCATGAGGTCACAACGGGGGTTCACATGATGAACAACCGAGCTATGCCCCGCTTTTTAAATCTTCCCGTTTCCGCACCTGGAGGGCTTGCCCAATGAAGGTTGTGTATTGGTTCCTCCCCTTCTTTTCGGTAATCATGCCATGGGTTGTACATGCTCAGGGAATCCAACAGGTGCGGGCAACCGCAAGGCAGGACTTACAGGATGCCACCCAAAGACTCGCATCTCTACGTGAAACCATTGAAAAGGAAAAAATCCCCCTTGCCCAAAAAGTGGCAAGCCAAGAAAGGGATGCTGCTGCCAAGCGAAAGGACTTAGACAGGAAGCTTCGCCTGCGTGACAACCGTGACGCAAACCTTTTGCAACTCAAGGAGGAAGTTCAAAAAAATGAAAGGGAACTGGAATCATCCCTTCGCCTGCTCAAAGACTATGCCAGAAGCTGGAGACAAGGCACCCCACCGGCAGAGCAGGCTTTGTGGAACCAAAGGCTAAGCCAGTCACTCTCCCAGGACCAGGGGCCTATGGGTCAGTCGATCCAAGCCTACTTGGATATTCTTCAACTTTCCATCCTGGCAACCCATGAACAAGCGGGTGGACTCTCTTTCCCTGGGGATGCGATTGTTCCCCCTGAAGGTATGCGGGAAGATGGAATTTTTTGGGCAATCGGCCCGGTCACTTTTTTCTCGGGTGCGGAAGGAAGTGCTGGCTTCATAGAGAAACCATTTCATTCCGATCAATTTTCATCGGTTGATTTATCCGCAGATTCCGTGAAGCGCCTGGAACCATCCAGGCTCCAAAAAGCATCCGATGCCTCATCCGAGGCCATCGCCCTAGCCTTGTCTACCCCTACCGATACCCTGGCTATTATTCCACTGGACCCTAGTTTGGGGAAAGCCTTTGTCATGGAAGGTGGAGAGCTTAGTCTGCTCGAAGAATTACAGAAAGGGGGCATCTGGATTTATCCCATTCTTTTCTTTGCCGCAATATCTTTACTTATTGCCGTCTATAAAGCCTTCCAGATTTTGGGTGTACCCACACCCAGCGAGCTTGCCTCCCTGGATGGCTCTTACCGCGGACCATTTGAATTATTGCGAAAAACAGCCAGGAGTTATCAAGGTAATAAACCCGAGATCCTCGAGGAAATTTTATACGAAGGTATCATCGACTTCCAAGTACGGTTAGAAAAAGCTCTCCCCTTGATCGCAGTCACAGCTGCCACCGCTCCTCTGCTTGGCCTTCTTGGCACTGTGACCGGCATGATCGATGTTTTTCGCCAGATCACCAACTTCGCCAACCCTGAAAACAGTGAGTTAGCCAGGGGGATATCGGAAGCACTGGTCACCACTAAGTTTGGTTTAATCACCGCGATTCCTTCCCTGATTGCCCATGCGCTTCTTTCCCGAAGGCTCCAGGGTGTTGTATCCAAGCTGGAAGGTTTTGCCGCAAGATTAGTTCATCTCAAAAGAGAGCAGTCCAGCGTAGCCGAAAAAGCAAATTCAACCGATGAACCCACTGCTTGAGTTTTTCACCGACGCCAATAACATCTGGAAAAAAGGGGGGAACTTAATGCCCGTGATCGGGGTACTTTCTCTTTACACTTATTATGTGGCTTTTGATCTGTGGTGGAGGTTGCGTTCCGTGATTCCCAAAGATCTTAAAGCCTTCCCCAGAGAGAGATGGGGGGCTTTTCAGGGGGGCGGAAAAGTGGACCGTATCATCAGGTACTGCATAGGAGATCATAATGACCGGAAGGAAACTCGGCGGCGTTTTGAACAAGTTCGGGATGCGGACTCCTCTTACCTAAGTCGCCGAATCAAATTTTTACTGGTTCTTGCCAGTGCATCTCCTTTAGTGGGCCTTTTAGGTACGGTGATCGGCATGCTTCAAACCTTCAGCGGGCTAAGTATGCAGGATAGTTATAAAATGGATTTAGTAGCCAGCGGTATTTCTCAAGCCCTGATCACCACGCAAGCGGGCTTGCTTGTGGCTATCCCTGCCCTTGCCATCATTCACATTCTTCAGCGGCAAAAAAAAGACTGGATCCATTGTATAAACCGCCTCGAAAGTCTTTCCATCCGGCAGGTACGCAATAGCCCACTTTGAAATGAGACTTTACGGAAGATCCAGGTCATTGGAAGATCAGGAAGATGGATCCATCAATGTCTCACCCTTGATTGATGTGGTCTTTATTCTCCTCATATTCTTTATCGTATCCGCCACCTTTGTCAGCCTGCCTGGGGTGGAAATTTCTCGTCCCAATGCCCAAAGTGCTCAGTCTCTGCAAAAAAACTCCATTCTTTTTGCAGTAACGGGAGAAGACCTAATCTATCATGGAGGAACAGAGGTCCAACTGACTGAAGTGCCCACCCTTATTGAAGCGGCAAGCAAAGACCGAAATAAACCAGTAGTCATTCAAACCGACCAGTGGGCCGATGCTGCTCTCTTGGCCAAGGTAATCGCTCAAGCCCGCAAAAAAGCTCCATCTGTTTCCATTGCCACTCGCAAACCACGATGAAAAGAAGAGCTCATGCCCTTTCTTCGGATCATGCCGAAATAAATGTGTCTCCTTTGATCGATATGGTTTTTATTCTGCTGATTTTTTTTATTGTCGCCACCTCCTTTGTGAACGAAGTGGGGATTACTTCCCAGTACAAGGACAGCGCAAGCCCTTCCAATCAAACAACCACACCTCTAACCTTTGAACTATCTCCTTCCGGTCAAATTTTCCAAAATGGGACATCCATTGGACTTGAGGAAATCGCTCCCCTTGTACGCAATGCCCAGGAGCAATCCAAGGATTCCATTATTGTAAAAGTATCCCCTGGGTCCAAAGCGGGTCTTGCAACCGAAGTAATGGATCAGGCGATGCGGGGCGGAGCCAAAGCGATCAAGATGAGCCCCTTACCCAATTGAAAGCAAAGGACGAAATATTTGAGGGAATTCCAGGAGTGGAATCAGAAAAGATACCTGGATCTGCCAAGCTCGGTTTCATTCTTTCAGTGTTCACTTCACTGCTCCTTTTTGGCTTACTTCCCCTTTCCCAATTCATTCGCACTGAGGAATGGCTTGTTCGCCAGGTGGATGCTCCCACCTTCACCCCGCCTCTTCCCCCGAAAACAAAGATGGAAAAGGCGGTTGAAAAACAAGAAAGGCTGTCTCCAAAAGAGCCCGTTCTTTCAAAATCGGTTTCTAAATTGGATCTAAGTCCCATGGCGGTAAGCTTGGAGGTTGGACCCGGGGATTTCAAAGCTGCATTTTCACTGGCAAGTTTTAACCCTGCACCCAGTGGGTTTGGCCAGGAGCTTATTTTTGAAATACATGACCTGGATCGTAACCCTTCCGTCTTGAAACGGGGAACCTTGCGTTATCCATCCAACCTGAAACGCAAAGGCTTGGAAGGAGAAGTAAAGTTACTGGTCCAGATTGATGAAGTGGGAAAAGTAAAGGTGCTTGAAGTCGTTTCCAGCACTCACCCTGACTTTGTGAAACCTTCGCGCCTTGCCGCGGAAAATTCAGTCTACGAACCCCCGAGAAGAAATGGAGAGGCAGTCAAAGTACAATTCTACCTCCCCGTCCGTTTTTCCCTTTTAAAATAATGAAATTCAATACTGTTTTCTTTTTCTCACTTTTCATCTCACTCCTGGGTCAGGCACCCAAGCCAGAGCTCACAAAGGACTTTTGGAATAACCCATCCTTTGTTCGTAGTTTCATGGGAGACTACGGCTTTCGAAGCGATATTGAGCCCAGGGTCAGCAGGTCTGAGCAAAATGTTTTAGGAGAGGTTATAGCTAAAGCCGAAAACCAACTGGCTGAAGCTGTTTCTTATTTGGAAAAAAAAGTGGATAAGGAAAGTAGCCCTGCCCTTGATTACGCTCTCGGTACCATGTACTACCAATTGAGCCGTCTTAGTGCCGCTGAAGTTTGCTATAAAAAAGCTATCGTAAAATTTCCCACTTTTTTACGGGCTCATAAAAACTTGGGGCTGGTGCAACTTAACCTGGGAAAACTTGACCAGGCATCCGAAAATTTAACCCAAGCCATCAGCTTGGGGGATGGAGATGGCATTACCTACATTGCCCTAGGCTATTGCCACCTCAGCCTCGAGAGATACTTGTCTGCAGAAAATGCTTATCGTATGGGTATTCTCTTGCTCCCGGATAGTAAAGATGCCCGCAATGGGCTGGTGAATTGCTTTCTTTACACAGAGCGTTTTCCCGAAGCCTTGGCCCTGCTCGACGAACTGCTCCTCAAAGCCCCCGAGGATACATTCTGCCATCGTGCTCGAGCTCAAGTGTTGCAAGCTCTGGATAAAGAAAAGAAAGCAGTGGTTGCCCTGGAAACCTTAAAACGAATGGGGAAATTGAAACTGAGTGATTATATGGTGCTCGGTGATCTCTATCACAACCTTGAGCTTTATGATCAATCGCTTCGAACCTATGAAGAAGCGATCAAAGACAAAGAAAGGCTTCCTTTGCGCAGTTATGTACGGGTGGCCAGAATTCTTATTGGGCGTGGGTCTTATCAGGAAGGGTTTTCCTATTTGGAAAAAATCGAAAAAATCTTTGGCCGGGGATATTCTGATGAAGATGAAAAGGAAATCCGACTGCTACAGGCAGAAGTCATGCGGGCAACAGGAAAAGATGCAGATGCCCGCAAGATCCTAACCAAGCTGGTCACCCAGTATCCTCTTGAAGGAAAAGCACACCTTATGCTTGGCCAACTCGCCTTCAAGCAACAAGAATTCATTGAAGCAGGTATCCGTTTTGAAAGAGCTGCCCGGGACCCAAAGTGTAAGACACCTGCCTTACTTGAACATGCCAGAATGCTTGTTTCCAATCAAAAATATCAACAGGCGGTCGAACTTCTTGAGCAAGCGCAAGCACACGAGCCCCAAAAGAGAGTCGAGAAATACCTCGCCTCCATCAATAACCTTTTGATTAGTTCTCGCATTCAGTTTTAGCGAAGGCCATTTTCCTTGAACGCATCAACATATCATGATATGTTGATGCGTTAATGAGTAAAGGGATTTCAATCGGTAAAATTTTAGCAGGCGGAAAAAAACTTTTTTCCGTAGAATTTTTTCCACCCAAAGATGATGAGGCAGGGAAAAGAATGCTTTCAACGGCTGCTCAAATTCAGCCATACAACCCAGACTTTGTATCCATTACCTATGGGGCCGGTGGAGGCACTCGGGAAACCACCATGCATTACGCCAGGATTCTCAAGGAAGAACATGGCTTTGAAGTGATGCCCCACCTTACCTGCGTCGGGCACACTCAGGATGAACTCCTTGGCATACTCGAAGATTTCGCCGATGCCGGGTTTTGCAATGTCATGGCCCTGCGTGGAGATCCTCCCAAGGGAGAAGTGAAATTTAAGCCTATCGATGGAGGCTTTTCTTACGCATCGGACTTGGTTGCCTTGATTCGTGAAAATTTTCCGGACTTTGGTATCGGTGTAGGTGGGTACCCAGAAAAACATCCGGAGGCTTCAGATTACCCGACAGATTTGCAAAATTTAAAAACCAAAGTGGACGCGGGGGCAGACTTTATCACCACACAACTATTTTTTGATAACCAGGCATTTTTCAAATTTGTAAATGACTGCAAAGAACTTGGCATTTCCGTACCCGTTCTGCCTGGTCTCCTCCCTGTTTTATCCCTTGGGCAGGTGCAACGCTTTTGCTCCATGTGTGAAGCCGCATTACCTGAAGATTTAGAAAAAGCTCTCCATCATTGTGAAGAGTCCAAGCAACCAGAGGTTGGAGCGGACTGGGCCCTTGGGCAGGTCAAGGAACTCCTTGAGCGTGGGAGTCCGGGCTTTCACCTTTATGCCTTAAACAAATCTCAAAGCACCCTGAGGATCCTTGATGGATTAGGTCGCAAGGAGTCCTAAATACCCGCAACTTCTTCAATACTTGCTTTTTCTTTCAACCGGTCGAGAAAAGCATCAAAAGTAGAATCCTTCTTACGCTCGGTCAGGTACTCCACAATCTTTTCTTTCAAACTATCATAAGGGGTTAGCTTGCCCTTACTTCTTTCCTTAACCTGGATGAGGTGCCAGCCAAATTGGGTACGAACCGGGTCGCTAAGCTCCCCAGCCTGCATCGAAAAAGCCGCTTTCTCGAACTCGGGCACCATCCGACCTCTGGCAAAAGCACCCAGGTTCCCATCATTGGCTGAGTCGTCTGATTCTTTCCTGACCAGTTCGGTAAAATCCGCTCCCGATACAATCTTTTTCCGAATGGCAATAATGGCCTTTTCTGCCTCCACAAATTCTTCATCGGTGGATGCTTTTTTAAGAAGGTGGGAAGCCGTAACCGTTTCCTCCGACATAAACAGGTCGGGACGGGAATCATAATACTTACGGGCATCCTCTTCCGATGCAGGCTCGCATTTTGACTCCTCTTCCAAAAGTAAAGTAAATCGAATCTGGTTCATCACTTCTTTACGAAGGCTTTCCTTGTCTTTAATAACTGGATGCTTGCCTGCCTCAAATGCTTTTTTACCACCGTTCTGCCTGATCCACTGTTTCATTTGCTTGTTCACTTCACCAGGATCCACCTCATACTTACGTCGTTGGCTTTCCTGGGACATCAATGTCTGATCAATCAACCGGTCTTTGGCCATGTCAATGGCGGCCAATTGAACAACCTCAGGCGGTTTGTTCGCCATTTTTTCAGCCACACTTTTATATAAAGACTGAGCTTGTCCCTCAATCGCCCAGTCCGGAATCACATGATCATTTACCTTAATTGCCATAAGGGATTGATTTTAATGTTTTCACAATTCTTGTAAACAAACCATTTAATCTCAAGAGAGTCTCAATAAGATTGACCGCGGATTTCAGAATGATTAGGAATTTGCTCATGGTATCAGTGAGCAACGAGAGCTTGGAAAGTTTTTCTGACTTTTTAGTAAGCAAAGGCTTGCGTATGACTGGCCAAAGAAAAGGGGTCTTTGAGGCCCTGTTCAAGCAGTCAGGCCATTTCACCGCAGAGCAACTCCTCCATGACGCCCAAAGTTTTGATGAAACCGTATCCCGGGCCACGGTATACCGGTGCTTACCCCTTCTTGTGGAAAGCGGTGTTATCCGAAAAATAGATGTGGGACATGACAATAAGTTTTACGCCCTCAATGGCAGTTCTGAAACTTTTAAAGCCCAGGTTGTTTGCCTGGACTGTGATAAAATTTTTGATATTGATGCCCCCTTTATGGAATGGTACGGGAAAAATGTATCCGCCAAACTCGGGCTTGATGTAAAAGACCAGCGCCTTCAAGTACATGCGGAATGTCCCCAATTTCGTAAACAGGGAAATTGCACCCGTTCCGCCACCTAATTCATCCGATGCCAGACAGCTTATCTGCCCCCCCCTCACTTCAGGTTTTCCGACACCAGGACACATCTTCCCTGAGCGAGCAGCAAGAAGAAATCCTTCGACTGAAGAAAGAAAAGAAGGCCATCCTTCTCTGTCACAATTACCAAATTGATCCCATTCAGCAAGTGGCAGATTATGTGGGAGACTCCCTTGGTTTGGCCCGCCAAGCTGCAGAGACCGATGCCGAAATTATTGTATTCTGTGGGGTGCACTTCATGGCAGAAACCGCCAAGACCCTCAACCCCGGAAAAACTGTCCTTCTTCCCGATCTGGATGCAGGTTGCTCCTTATCAGATTCCTGCCCGGCCGAACAGCTTGCCGCTTACAAGCAAAAGAACCCTGATCTTTATGTGGTTGCCTATGTAAATTGCTCGGCGGCGGTCAAAGCCCTAAGCGATGTTATCTGCACCAGTGGAAATGCGGTGAAAATTGTCGAACAGGTTCCCAAGGATCGTGAAATCCTCTTCGTCCCTGACCAAAACCTGGGACAGTGGGTGATTGGACAGACAGGGAGAAAAATGCAACTCTGGCCGGGTAGTTGTTACGCTCATGTTTTATTCACCAAAGAGTCCATTGAAAGGTGCCGATTGGAATACCCTGAAGCGCCAGTGGTAGCCCACCCGGAATGCATTGATACAGTCAGGGAAATGGCTGATGAGGTTTGCAGTACCGAAAAAATGGTTTCCTACTGCCAGAATAACCCAGCGGATACCTTTATTATTTTGACAGAGACTGGCATGATGCACCGCCTCACCCGGGAACTCCCAGATAAGTCTTTTGTGGCAGGACCCACAGGACATTGTGCCTGCAATGACTGCCGGTTCATGAAAATGAACACTTTACCCAAACTCCTTGATTGCCTTCAATCGGGCACCCCAGAAATCACCATGGATAAAGAATTGATCCAGCAGGCCAAAGCTCCCATTCAGCGAATGCTCGACTGGAGCTAATTCAATTTTCCAAAAAAATTTCTTTTTTTTGAACGTTTTCGAAACTTGCCATGTCTATTGCTTTGACATCAGTCAGTTTGTTTCAGTTTAGTTTGTTTTTAAAGCCCCAAAAGACGCCTCAGCAATGAGGCGTTTTTTTTTGGAGTAATATTTTAATGAACTTGCACAGGCAAGGCATCAACCGAGTATATTCCCTTCGGCTTGGATTTACCCGCGGTCAACATATCCATCGGCACAGGGTGCGAGACTAAAAAGTTTTTATCATCCACCAAGTTGAAAAAATAATGGGTGGCTCCCTTGGGTAAGGTTCCATGTAAACGATCTCCTGTAACCGAAGCTGGAGCACTATACCACTCCTCACTTTTCTTTCCTCCATTCAGGGTGTAAACAACCTGCCCGCTGGTTACTTTATTTCCATTTTCTTTAAACCGCACCCACACATTGTTCTCTTTTTTTCCAGCTTCTATAACCTTGCATATTTCAGCTTTCCCTTTCAACGCACCCTTGTACGCTGGGTTTAAGTAAGGATAGGAGGCATTCATTTTATCCAATCGGTCAAATAACTCCTTTTTCATCGACTGGGCTAGTTTGGGAAATTGTTTCGCCAGGTTAATAGCTTCCTCTATGTCCACCCGTTTGGATGGATTTGGGTATTTTTCGTAGAGCTTAAAAAGCTCAACTTCAGGACGCCCCGGCATATAATTGTAGATTAATTTCCACCCTCCACGACGCAGTGTGGACTGTTGAGCCACACCATGAGGGAAATGCCAAACCATGGAATTTCTAACATCTCCATTCTTCTCTCTGACCAAAGCCCCGTTGTTCGGGTTTTCACGAAGCAAAGTACTAATGTCACATCCGTCTAATTTTTGAGATTGTGGCTGTTGGGTACCAGTCCAGCTAAGGATCGTGGGATAAAAATCAAGCCCGTTGATCATCACATTACTTTCCTTGCCTCTATTAATATCCGGACCTGCAATAATTAATGGCACCCGCACCCCACCCTCTCGGGCATTGATTTTCCCCCGATCCAGGGGGAAGTTGTCGGTTATAATTTCATTGGGCACTTTTTCCATTCCCCCATTGTCTGAGGTAAGGATGATATAGGTGTTTTCTATAAGTTTATGCCCGGGCCAACGGGGATCCGGGGTTTCCTCTAAATAATGGATCAGCTGCCCCACATAATGATCAAACATTTCAACCATGGCACAGTAATATGGATTTTTTTGTCCCTCCAAAGTCCAGCTGCTTGGATCCTTGGGATATTCCACACCCAGTTTTTCACAATATTTAATCAGTAATTCCTGACTCCGTGTATGGATCGGTGTATGCACCAACCAGGCGGCATAATAGAGAAAAAATGGATTCTTTTTATTATTATCCATAAATTCGATGGCGTCCAAAGTGGTTTGATCCTTAGGGAATCCATCTTGATCGAGCTTGTAAGGATCTTTTTTTGCCTGAGTTGCAAAGCCAGTCAACCGATGTGGGCGCATGGCAGCACTTGCTCCAAGGTGACTGCGGGTGAAATCAAACCCTTGGTCTGAAGGTTGGGGAAAAGCATGGTGGTCAATAGCCATATGCCACTTCCCGGTATGCCCAGACCTGTAGCCATTCGCCTTTAACGCTTCAGCTATGGTTACTTCATCTAATTCCAGTCGCCCACTATACCAAGGGTCCATCACTGGATGGGCCGTTTTGTTGTAAGGTGTGGGAGGGTTTCCGCCCACCACATGTGTCTTTTGCAAGGCGGCTGGATGCCGCCCGCTCATCATGGCGCAACGGGTGGGTGCACAGGTGGGTGCCGGAGAATATCCCTGCCAAAACTTTACTCCTTTGGTCGCTAAGTTATCAATATGAGGAGTCTCCATTGGAGTGGGCTCATCAATGTCATAACAGCCCACATCCTGCCAACCTAAGTCGTCAGCCAGGATTAAAACAATATTTGGCTTCGGTGGTCGCTCGTTTGATAAAAGAGTAACCAGGGGAATCCAAAACAAAGTGAAAATTAAGAGAAACTTGTTCATGTAAAACGGTTGGGGTGCTTAGGATTTAAAAAGGCAAATCATCTCCACGACTCCCCATCCCTGCAATCTCAAAACTCTTCACCAAAAGTCTTTTTTCCATTGCCAAGCATTTCCTCAAAGATGAAAAGAAATATTGTTTTATGAAAAAATACTTCTCTCTCCTCCTTTTCCCTCTCTGCTTTCATCCGCTGCTTGGTGACAAAAAGCCGAATATAATTTTCATCCTCACTGATGATCAGGGCTATGGGGATGTCAATGCCCATGGACATCCTTATTTAAAAACTCCTCACATGAACCGCTTGCGTTCTGAAAGTGTAAGCTTTGACAATTTTTATGTGAGCCCATCCTGCTCCCCCACCCGGGCCGCCTTGCTCACTGGCATGCACGAATTCCGTAACGGGGTCACCCACACCATCATTCCCCGTCAGCAACTTCATGCAGAAGCCACCATTCTTCCTGAACTTTTAAATTCCGCCGGTTACATATCTGCCTTTATCGGGAAGTGGCACCTTGGAAGTAATCCCGGGCCGGAAAAAAGAGGGTTTACCTGGTGCTCCACCAATCAGGGAGGTCCGTTGAAACATTTTGATACCATCATGGTGAGAAACCGAAAGCGTATTCAAACCCAAGGCTACCGGGAGGATGCGTTTTTTGATGAGGCCATGACCTTCATTCAGGAAGCCAAGGAACAACCGTTTTTTTGCTACCTGTCCACTTACTCTCCACACACCCCCCTGGATGCCCCCGAATCATTCATTAAACCCTTTCGGGATGCGGGGCTTAGTGATACCCATGCAACTTATTTGGCAATGATTGAAAATATCGATTACAACCTGGGAAGGTTGATGAAATTCCTCAAGGATAGCCAACGGGACAAAAACACCATTGTAATTATGGTAAACGACAATGGGGTCACCGAGGGGCTTGACGTGTACAATGCCAATATGCGGGGACCTAAATGCTCCGCCTGGGAAGGAGGCACCCGGGCCTTTTCTTTTTGGCGATGGCCTGCCCAGTGGAATCCCAAATTGTTGGGTAACCTCACCTCCCACCTGGATGTATTACCCACCCTTTGCGAATTAGCGGGTGCCAAAATTCCGGTACAAATCAAATCAAAGCTTGAAGGCTTCAGTCTGCTTCCCCTCTTAAAAAGTAAAAAACCGCTTAAGAATTGGAATCAAGACCGTATCCTTTATCATCATGTTGCCCGGTGGCCAAGCGGCTTTGCCGAGATCCATAAATACACCATGGCAGGAGTCAGGCAGGGAAACCACTTAATGCTTCGGAGCTATCATTGTGGTAATAAGGATTGCCTGCAATACATGAGCCAGTGCCAAGCCCTTCGCATCGTCGAACGCGGAGGTAAAAACCAGGTATATTCTAGGGGAACCGCCCAGTACCACTGGGGAGTAAGCCCACGGGATAAATGGGTTCTTTTTGATGTCAAAAAAGATCCAGGTTGTCGCCATGATTTAGCGGCTAAAAAACCGGAACTTATCGCCAGGCTATCCGCTTCCTATGAGCAGTGGTGGGAGGAAACCTACCCTGAGATGATTGCTAAAGGTGGGGATCTCGGCGATCCCAACCAGGGAAGAAGAGCTTCCGCACGCGACAAGGAATGGAAAGCTAAAAGAGAAGCCAACGCTCCCTAAATCAATTCGTCACCCAGCGAAGGTTACGGAATGCTGGAGCTGTGCCCTTCCAATCAGCTCCAAGTTTTAAGGGTTTTGCCTGGGAACCCCTGCCGGGATTGAGGGTAATTTTGGCATCAAGTTGCAATTCTTTAAGACCCTGCCAGGAATCCAAAGCCTGGCCCTCCGCATTTTTAAATACCTCACACCGCAGAAGGATCGATGTCCAGGTTCCTCCTCCCCTGATTTCAAGTTCAGTGGCATAGCCATCCAGTCCCAATATCATTTGATTTGGCTGGTCTGCCTGTACTTCCAGTCCCAGCTTGGCACCTTGTGGCGCCTTCCATACGGGGTCGTATACTTTGTGGGTTTTGATCCCCCATTGCCCGGGTTTGTATGTAAACCACTCCTTTTGCCATTCCCCTTGAAAATCCTCGATCATCAGCCTTGAATCAAGACCCGTGCTTACCTTCGCATTTCTTAACTGGTCAGGTCTAATCAAGGCAGGCAGGGAGGAAAGAGTAAAAGTCTTGGCTTCATAGGTTCCATAATAATAACCCGCTCCCCGAATGGGACTTGTAAGCTCATAGCTTACATTTGCATAAACCCAGAGAGGTAGATCTACGGAGTGAACCGGTAACTTCGCCACCCACTTCCCCTGGTTTTCGCCAACTGGAGAATGGTGCCAGAAACGGTTTTTAGTGTTAGCGGAATTATCTTTTTTTCCGTCCACTTGCCCCTGTTGTGTGTAAAAGACATCAATCGATGAAATTTTACGGGAATCATCGACAACAATCGTCACCTCTGGTGATTTCCCCTTCGCCAATTTAACATCGATTTTTGGGCCCGCAGGGACTTGCCTGCCCCCCTTGAGGTATTGATCAAACCAAATTTGGGTACCCACCTCGTAAGCTGCGGTGTCCTGATGATTGTGATGAGGAGCACAGGTCACTCGCCATCTGTCAGTTTTAATTTCTTCAATTGCTGCAGGCAGGTCATTAATTCTCCCGTGAAAATCATTGGCCGGGCTTAAAAACATGATAGGACAGGAAATGTTTTTCAGGTTGGGTGGGTCACTCACAGTCGCTAGGTGTAAGGGATCATCTGTGTAACGGTCACTCATCCCACCACAGGATGGGACCGCGGCTTTTACCCGGGAGTCTGAGCCAGCGGTGGCAACTGTTAGCTTTCCGCCCATGGAATGCCCGTATACCCCGAGCCTTGCCCCATCCACTTCCGGTTGCCTTTCTAAAAACGTCAGCCCTCTTCGGGCCGCCAGCGTCACCAAAAACCAGGCATTGTTGCGTGGAGATTTGACTGGGTCCAGAGTCCACTCCTCGACCGGTATGGAAGGAAAGGCATCTTTCCCATAACGGCTCGGTGCATGATAGGCATCCAACGCCCCCCAATCGGTGGTAAGTTTATACCTTGGGTCACTGGTTTTTGCTTCCCAAAACAGTTTCACTTCTGCAGGAGACACACGGTATGAGGGAGCTGAAATACGGCCGGCCCAGGCAATCGATAAAGTGGCATAGCCCCGCTTGGCATTGGTCAGGGGTGCATTACGGTCTGCGTATTGCCCACCACCATGTATTTGAAGTAACCCTGGAATTCCCTTTGCCCCTTTGGGGTATCCGTAAATCCCCGCCATCATTGCTCTTTTACCTTTGAATACACCAATGCGATAATGTAAAACTTGCAGGACAACCTCGCCCTCTTCCCATTGGTGAAGAACTTCCACATCCAAGGGTTCTTTTCTCGGATCAAACCCGCCCCACATATCGCTGTGAGTTAAGGGTACTTTACCACCCACTGAAAGCGGTAAGGTTTCAAAGGAATCTTCTTTCTTTCCTTTTAAAAAGAGGAAACTCAGGAAAAACAGCAGAAATAAAGACGATCTATGAATGGATGGAATCATCAAGCCTTTAAAAAAGATAAACTCTCTTTTGGCAATCCAAGGAAAGGCTAACGGCTTATTTTATTTCAGCAGAATCGTTATAGCTCGTCCCCATGGTCACTTCAATGTGCGAAGGAAACGGGTCGGTGGCATAGCAAAGTCTGTAATTCTCGAGAACGGCCAAAAATTGATCGGTAACCACCGTTCCCCGGGGTGCAATGAGGTAGCCATTGGACATTCGCAGATCATCCTTTATTCGCATTCCCTGGGAAAGATCTTTGAGCTCAACCGAACGAACCTGGGGTCCGCCATCCGCATAAGGTCTTACTTTACTAAGAGCCTCCAAACCACCGGGTAAGTATAGGGTACGATTTTTAAGCAACCATTCAAATATCATCGGCCTGGCATGGCCCATACTTGCGACTTCGTCGTAGTTTTTTGACAAACGGATGACCGAGGCCAAGGTTCTCGTCTCCCGATCTTCCTTCGCATGTGAATCAAAATTTTGATCCACATATTTTACAACCTTAATTACTTCATCAAGTCGGGGAATCCCTTCAAGCATAGACTCGGTAAGCCCGGGTAGTCTGGCGATTATATCAGCCAATCCTGGAGCCACTTCCTGGTTGTTATATACTTTTTCCTGCACCTCCTCAGGCAGGGACAAGTAACCGAGGTAATAAAATGTGACCGCCAATTCCAATCGCCAGGAGTTAGAGATTCCCAATTCAGCAGCAAGTTGAAAAGCAAGCCGCTTAACCCGGAGCGCTCGGCCAAAATATAAAGGTTTGGATGCAGAAAGAATGCAAGTCATTGCCCGGATGGCCCCGTTCATCGTTTGGGTCAGCATATCTTTCTCCGCCCGCAAGGTCCGAAATTGTTTCAAGGCTTCGAGAAGATGATCTTTTAATTCATCCCCATTACAAGGTTTCGATAAAAGACGAAAAATATTACCATTCCGTACAGCTTGGGCAGCCGAATCAAAATTTGTCGCCCCCGTCAACAACATGGCCACCACATCCTGATCGAATTTCCGAATTTCAGCCAGAAATTCTGCTCCATTCATTTGGGGCATCATAAAATCAAAAACAACCACCGCAAAAGGGCCCTCTTTTTGGAAAATGTCTATGCCCTCCATTCCCGATGATGCAAAGCACAGGTTAAATTGCCTGCCTAGGGTAAGTTTAAAAGCACTTAGAATTGAACTTTCATCATCAACAAAGAGAATTTTATCACTTTGAGAATCAACTACCATGCTTGCAAGCTGACACAGGACTAAAGATGAAGTCAAATTATAATATCTAGTAATTTCGTTACCCTTGGCTCTCTTTTTTTCAATATGCTATACTTTAGTGCTTTACACGAGTAAGACTATAAATTCTTTTGGGTTCTGATCTTTCACTCTTTTAATTTCATGACTTGCTATACAAAGCCTTTGATTTCCCTCTGTTTTTCCATTTTTTTAGCCTTCCCTCTCTTTTACGCGCTAGGTGACAACTATTCAAAAAAAGGTTATCTTACCTTTGACACAAAACCAATGGGAACCGAAGAGCGTCCACTTATCCTACGCACTTACTGCCCGGACCCAAAACTAGACAGAAGCCTCGTACTTGGAAACCATTCCAGGGGTACAAATGTGGCCAAATACAGTGCTGGAAGTGGCAAAGAAAATGATAAAATTCAGACTCCGATAGCTGGTATTCCTGCATCCATAGCCGTAAACCTGGGGAAAAAGCTTTCCTATGTTTGGGACACCACCGAATGCAGATTACTTTACGCATGGACCGATGGATTCCTTGACATGAAAAACTACTGGGGTGACAAGGAGGGCGGAAGACGCAGAGGGTTTGCCTATGTACCCGAACTATATGGGTTACTTTTTTACAAGACACAAGGAAAACACCCTATCCACATAGATGGTAAATCCATTGCCGAACTGGGTGCGCCTAAGTACCTAGGGTACGATCTTGATAAAACCAAACAACCCGTCTTTTCGTTTTCAGCAGGCAAACACACCATTGAATTTACTCCCCGTAGTGGACCAGGGAACCAAACTCTTCAACTTACCGTTTCAACCGGTGGAAAAGAAAAGATCACTTTCAGGTCTCCCAAAACCCAGGTCAAAGAAATGAGCTCGGAACCAGGAAAACTTGTGGTGGTGGTAAGACCCAACGCAGGAGACCGCTACTCTTCGGATAAAAAAGTGATTGCCATTAAAGAAGCATCTTTAGCCAAGGGAGA
>Ga0181587_10001601_pt1 | contig 18932 bp, 18 predicted proteins | sample 071ome_27_FD_132463 | JGI IMG/M metagenome (GOLD analysis project Ga0181587, IMG submission 132463) | Coastal salt marsh microbial communities from the Groves Creek Marsh, Skidaway Island, Georgia - 071409AT metaG (megahit assembly) | ecosystem: Environmental > Aquatic > Marine > Intertidal...
ATTTTCAGCGCCTGGCCGAGCGCAGCGTCACGTTTGACAATAGCTATGTGTGTTCGATGCCCTGCATGCCCGCTCGTCGAGATTTGCACACGGGTAGGCCCAATTTTCTGCATCGAGCTTGGGGTCCTCTCGAGCCGTTTGATGCCTCCGTGCCTCGGATGCTTGCCGAAGGTGGCGTGTCGTCACATCTGGTGAGCGACCACCAGCACTATTGGGAAGCGGGCGGAGCCACCTACCACACGCAGTATAGCACGTGGCAGTTTTTTCGCGGCCAAGAGGGCGATGTGTGGATGGGGCAGGTCGCCGATCCGCCCAGACCAAACGCACACGGTCGCAACGCGGATAATGCGCGCTGGCCCCATCGTCAAGATCTGATTAATCGCCAATTTATGCAGCGGGCTGAAGACCAGCCGCAGTGCAAAACTTTTGCGGCTGGAATCGATTTTATGCGGCGCAACAGCCAAGAAGATAGCTGGTTTTTGCAGATTGAGACGTTTGACCCACACGAACCCTTCTTTACCCAGCGGTCATACCAAGACCTCTATCGCGACCAGATGGGGAATAGGAGTGAACCGCTATTTGACTGGCCAAGCTATGGCACTGTCAGCGAGAGCGATGAACTCGTCCAGCAGTGCCGAGCCCACTACGCTGCGTTGGTCAGCATGTGCGACGCGTCGTTGGGTAACGTGCTCGACGAGATGGACAGGCTAGACCTATGGGACGATACAATGCTCATGGTATGGACTGATCACGGGTTCTTACTCGGAGAGCACGATCTGTGGGCTAAGGTACACATGCCTTGGTATCAGGAAACGGCCCATACGCCATTTTTCGTGTGGGACCCTCGTTCGCGCGTCGAATCTGAACGTAGACGCAGTTTGGTGCAGCCCTCGCTGGATCTCGGGCCGACGCTGCTCGAATTTTTTGGTATGGAGCGCGACGAATATATGCTCGGACATGGACTGGGCGACGTGGTTGCCGATGATCATCCGGTGCGCGATGCGGCCCTTTTTGGCCATCACGGTGGGCAGGTTAACGTTACCGATGGTCGATATGTGTATATGCGCGGTCCGGCCACGGAAGAGAACGCACCGCTGTATAACTACACGTTGATGCCGACCCATATGCGTTCGGCTTTCTCTGCCAGCGAATTGCAGGGGGCCGAGTTTGTGCCGGGTTTTTCACACATGCGTGGGTGCAACGTGCTGAGAACAGAAGCGGGTGGACGCTGGCCCAGTCAGCGTCCGTACGGTCATCTTCTCTTTGATCTGGAATGCGATCCCAATCAGCAGGCACCGCTGTCCAATACGGCGGTTGAAGATCGTATGATTAATCACATGGTGAACCTAATGCGCGCGTGCGATGCACCCGAAGAGCAGTATGTGCGTTTGGGGCTCAATATATAGGAGGAAAGGACTATGGGCGCAGTCGGTGCATACTATGAGCGGGCGGGGTGCGTTAGAGTGGGAGAGAGTGAGATCGTCGCACCTTCTGCCGGTCAGGTACGGATTGAAGTTGAATGGTGCGGCGTGTGCGGAACGGACTTGCACATCTTTCAGGGCCATATGGATGGTCGCTTCGATGGCCGACGGGTTATTGGTCACGAGATGTCTGGTCGCGTAGTCGAACTGGGAGTCGGCGTGAGCGACTATGCCGTGGGTGATCCGGTTGTCGTGCGACCGCTCGATGCATGCGGTGCCTGTCCGGCCTGTCATGCAGGGCACGGACATGTCTGTCAGCAGCTAAATTTTATCGGGATAGACAGTCCCGGAGCCTTTCAGACCTCTTGGACCGTTCCGGCCGCTTTGCTGCACCGGCTTCCAACCAATATTGCGATGGACCGTGCCGCGCTGGTCGAGCCTCTGGCCGTGGCCTGCCATGATGTGCGCCTGGGGCAGGTGGCCGCAGGTGAAAAGGTGGTCGTTATTGGTGGTGGACCTATTGGTCTGCTCAACGCTCTAGTTGCACGGCACGCCGGAGCCGAAGTGTTGCTCAGTGAGGTGAGTGCATTTCGCTTGGAAAAAGCCCGCCAGCTGGGTTTGGCAACGGTCAATCCCAAGGAGGAAGACCTCGAAGAGCGAGTGGATGCATGGACGGCTGGAGCCGGTGCTGACGTCGTGTTTGAAGTCTCTGGTTCGGCGGCCGGTGCCGAAGCGATGACGCGTATTGCCAAGGTGCGCGGGCGCATTGTAATTGTAGCCATTTTTGCTCAGGCTCCGCCGGTTGATCTGTTCCAGTTTTTCTGGCGAGAGCTTCAGCTATGCGGTGTGCGAGTCTACGAAAGGGAAGACTACGAGTGTGCGATTCGACTGATTGCCGAACTGGCCGAACCGCTGGATTCGCTTATCACGTCTCGGCGTCCACTGCGTGCCCTGCCGGAAGTTTTTGCGGAACTGACGTCCGGCGCGGAAGAAGTCAAAGTCATGATTGATATACGAGGAGAATAGCACATGGGTATTTTGGATTTGTTTAGGCTCGAGGGTAAAACGGCGTTGGTTACCGGCTGTCGGCGTGGAATAGGCCGAGGTTTTGCCCAGGCGTTGGCCGAGGCGGGTGCAGACATTGTTGGCGTGAGCGCTTCGCTCGGAGAGGAGAGCGAAGTAGAGGCGGACGTGAGGGCGCGCGGGCGCGAATTTACTGGCTATGCCTGTGATTTTTCAGACCGCGCCGCGCTGAGATCCTTTGCCGAACGCGTCGAGCGAGAAGTTGGACCAATAGACATTCTCATCAATAATGCGGGCACGATTATGCGTGCTCCGGCCGAGGAACATCCAGATGAATATTGGGACAATGTCATAGAGGTCAATCTGAATGCCCAGTTTGTGCTCGCACGCGAATTTGGTCGATCTATGCTAACGCGCGGAAGCGGCAAGATTGTTTTTACGGCCTCCGTGCTGACGTTTCAAGGGGGTATTACCGTGCCGGGCTACGCCGCGGCTAAGGGAGGCATCGGTCAGCTGACCATGGCGTTGGCCAACGAGTGGGCCGGGCGTGGGGTCAATGTCAACGCAATTGCTCCTGGCTATATTGCTACCGACAACAACCAAGCTCTGCGCGACGACCCAGTGCGCAACGAGCAGCTCATGGTGCGCATACCCGCGCAGCGCTGGGGAAAGCCGGATGATTTACAGGGAGCAGTTGTGTGGCTGTCTTCGGCCGCTTCTGACTACGTGCACGGTTCGGTTGTCGCGGTTGATGGGGGTTGGTTAGGAAGATAAAAACGGGAAGATATAAGGAGATATACCATGGCCATACGAATGGCGCAGTACGGAACAAAGCACGGTCATGCCAGCGGCAAACTACTCGCTATGCAGGACAATGCTGATGTGGAACTCGTGGGCGTATACGAACCAGACGCAGAGCGCCGCGCTGCACTCGAGGGAGTAGATGGAGCCTATGACGGCGTGCCCTTTTTGGACAGCGAAAAGGATATATTGGATGACGCCTCGATTATCGCCGTTGCATCGGAAGGTCTCAACGCCGAGAGCCTTGAACAAACGGCGCGCATAGTCGAAGCGGGAAAGCACGTTTGGTACGACAAACCGGCCGGTGATGACTGGGGCCGTTGGAAAGAAGTGGTGCAGTTGGCCAAAGAGCGACAGTTGCAGATACAAATGGGCTATATGCTGCGCTATCACGACGGGTTTCAGCAGATTGCAGAGTGGGTCAAAGACGGAATGCTCGGAACTGTTTACTCGGTGCGAGCACATATGTCGACCCATATACCGCCGGTGGCCCGCGAAGTGATCGGTGCTTCTCATGTGGGGGGTATCTTTTACGATTTGGCCGGGCACATGCTCGACCAAATCGTTTGGCTCTTAGGTCGACCAGAGCGAGTGACGGCTTTTTTGCGGAACGACAGCGGCCAGGTGCCGAACTTCAGCGATAACACGCTGGGCGTGTTCGAATATGAGCACGCCATGGCTTGGGTAGATATTGCGGCTATGGAGGCGCGGCCGATGGCGCGGCGGTACGAAGTATACGGCAGCGAGGGAAGCGCTATCTTGGTCGAACCGTTTGAACCCGGTCGCCAGATTCGGCTGTGTCTTGAGAGCCCGCACGGCTCGTACACTCAGGGCGAACAGTTTATATCGATTGAGGGTCCTTCGCGCCAGACTACCTACGAGCGCGAGTTGGAAGCGTTTGTCGGAGTGCTTTCCGGTGAGCGTGCCCCCGATCGCACGCTAGATCACGAACTGCTGGTGCAGGAAACGCTGCTGCGCGCCGTGGGCAAGATCGAAGGGTAAAGCACAGCGTGGTATTGGCCTGTCTAAATCCAAGCTGACTCAAGGCGTCTGCCACTGCTCGGTGATTGCTCTGCGCATGTGCGGCGCTGCGAGTTGAAAGTTGCGGCCTACGGGGCGGGGGTAGGGAAACCACTTCCAGAGCAGTGCGCCCACCACGCGCTCTTCGCGTTCGATCGCTTCCAAAGCGACTTGCATACAGGCGATCTGAACGGGTCGGGCATCCTCGCCGTCGACGTCGTAGTCCCAGGGGGCTATAGCGGCCTTATGAGACTGATTGTATCCCAGTTCGGTGAACAACACCTGTCGGTTGAGCGGTTTGGCATACGCGCGGATTTCTCTCATGCGCTGCTGCCATCCCCGCTCTATATCTTCTCTGCTCGGGGGGCGCTGGTCCGTTAGAGGGAAATAGGCCTGAATCCCTATGACGTCCAGCGCGTCCCAAAACGGCACGCGCTGGTAGTCCGTCCAGTTTGCTGCGTAGGTAAGTGGTGCTTTCGTGCGCGCGCGCACGTCTGCAATAAGGGCGCGCCACTCGTCTTCAAAACGCAGCGTTCGGTCGAGTTCGGTGCCGACTACAAATCCGTCTGCCTCCCGGCATGCTTCGGCGAGTAGGGTGATCCACGCGCGATAATCGCGCCAGAATCGGTCCCACGCATCCTCCCGTGAAAATTCTATTTCTCCGCGCCAGGAAAACGACGATCCCCAGTAGGCAATATGCGGTTTAATGCAAATGCTCAAACCCAGGCGATGGGCTTCTCGGATCGGCCTTTCCAAATAGGCCGGAGGATGAGCGGGATCAAAGGGAGTAAAGCGCAGGGATCCGTCATCTGAGATGCGTGCATAGGGATGTATCGCGACCCAATTGGCGCCAGCGGCGCGTATCGATTCAAGCGTGGGTCCTATAGATTCCGAGCCCCAGTCGTGGCCGTTGCCGTGCGTAGAGAGCGTAATACCCCGAACAAGCCTTCCGTCGATCTGGGCTAGTGCAGGTGATATGATGGAGCCCAGAAAAAGTAGTGAGAAGCTTATATAAATGCGCATTGGGCCGTTGTGTCGCGTTGTGGTGGGAAAGGCGTTTCCATAGATTTCACGATCCGTAAATATAGGTGCGTGTCGGATAGCTGTCACAGCCTCTACAGCCTGTAACGGGAGGAGTCAGTAGGGATGGTTGAGCGAGAAAACAGTTCTGTTGTGGAGACATGTTCCCAGGGAGGTAGGCCGTGTCGGTAATGGCAGCGGTCGCACAGGGAGGGAGGTCCGTTCTGTTTGGCAATCTCGACGTAGTAGATGCGAGATGGAAGCACGGAGGCGGTGCGAACGATTGGATGGTGGAAAATAGAACGCAGGACGCCCTGCCCGTCGCGCTTAACGATGCGGGTTTAGCACATCTATGGCTGACGGATGAGGACGGTGGGTTCCAGCGCGAAGTCTTCTCTACGTGTCGCGATGTGCACAGTGGCCTTGTTTGCGTGGAAAGAGAGCCGGTGGGCAGGCACCAAGTTTTACTAGCGGACACCGAGCGGATTGCGCGTATAGTATGCGGATCAGAGCCGGGCGAACGCGAAACGCGTGCGCAGGGATACTTCGTCTGTGAGGATGTGGGGCTAGAGCATGCGATCGGAGCTGACGAGGAGGCGCTCTCCTTACGCAGTGAACGCATGTATGAGGGGGTAGAGGACCTCTATGCGTGGTTTCCCATCCTAGATAATGAAGACCTTGTTGAGCGATGTCGCGCACTGCTGTCGCAAGAGCCTGTGCGCTCTAGGGATACGTCTCTTTCCGTCGTTATAGATATTCAGGAGCGTCGGGTAGACTGCGCAGTCGACGGAGGACAGTGGAAAACGGTTTGGTTGACATCTCAGTGAGAGGAGAACAAATGATGAGCCGTCACTATCGAGTTGCCTTGGTGGGCTGTGGTGGAATGGGCCGTCAACACATACAGGCTTTGCACGATGTGCCCGATTTCTCCGTGGTCGCCCTGTGTGACGTTTCAGAGAAATCCTTGGCGCTTGCTGGAGAGATGGTTGAGGCCGCGTCATACGGAGACTGCGCGACGATGTGCGATGAGATAGAGCCAGATATCGTAGTGGTGGCGACGCAAACGCGCGGACATCTTGGCCCAAGCTTGGCCGCTTTGGAGCGCGGCATAAGCGTTTTGTGTGAGAAGCCGATTGCGATTGACTTAGAAGAGGCCGATCAGATGGTCGCCGCCGCGCAGCGCAGCGGCGCTCGTCTCGCGATCAACCAGCAGAACCACGTTAATCCGGGTATTGGCAAGGCTCAGGAGATGGTCGCTGCAGGCACTATAGGAGAAGTAGTTCTCGTGCGCGGACGCAATAAGTCAGGGCGTAAAAGCGGCAACGAATTTACGGAGATGGGCACGCATGTGACGGATATGATGCTGTGCTTTGGCGGGCAGCCAGAGTGGTGTTCGGGGACGGTCTACTGGCGGGGAGCCTTGGCCGGGTCTGATGATATTATGGATTCCAAAGAGATGGCGCCTAAAGATCGAGATTCGGGGCCCGTGCTTGGGGAGCGCGCGATAGGGCACTACGGATTTGCCGGGGGTATCCTAGGAGAAATTCACTTTTTGGGATATGAGACGCTCATGAGCGACAACTATGGCGTCGATATATTGGGCACGAATGGACAGCTGACCGTCCGCGCTTCCCGCTGGAGAGATACCTGTCTCTGGCACCTGCCGCGACCCATGGAAGGCACGCCGTCCGACCTGGATGCTTGGCAGGAGGTGCCCCTGGGAGACCGGGGACGCGAAGATCCCATCATACGAATGTATTACGAGCTTGCTCGAGCAATTGAAGAAGAGTGCGAACCTCCTAGCAGCGGGTTGGAAGGTCGCACCGCGTTTGAGATGATTCTCGGTTTGTATCAATCCCATCGCCAGGGAGGCACGCGCGTCGAACTTCCCTTGGTTGATCGGCGTCATCCACTCGTAGCGTGGCGAGACGAGCGCTAGGCAACGGCATGCTCCTTGTCTTGCGTTTGATCGAAATGGAGTAGTGGATGTGATGGCTGAGGTCGATCGCCGCAAAGCATACCTATATGGGATTGCGACCGTATTGTTGTGGTCTACGGTAGCCTCTGCTTTCAAGCTTTCCCTGCGCTATCTCGACTACGCACAGCTGCTGCTCTATGCCAGTGCAGTATCGACAGTCGCCCTTGGATGCGCCGTGCTGGTGCAGGGAAAAGTCAGTCACTTATGGTGCGAGGCGCGAAGGGCTTGGGGACGCGCTCTGTTGCTCGGTCTGTGCAATCCGCTGGCTTATTATCTCGTCTTGTTTAGCGCGTATGAACGTTTACCGGCTCAAGAGGCACAGCCGCTTAACTACACGTGGGCGCTGACGCTGGCGCTGCTTTCTGTCCCACTCTTAAAGCAGCGGTTCCGCTGGCAGGATGGCGTCGGAGGTATAGTGTGCTATGCTGGGGTGCTGGTTATCAGCACGCACGGAGACATTTTTGCGCTTCATTTCACCGACTCACTGGGCGTCGTCTTGGCGTTGGGCAGCACCGTACTCTGGGCTCTTTACTGGATTTTTAATACTCGCGAAGCGGGTGATCCGATCGTGCGGCTGTTTCTCAACTTTGCTCTTTCTCTACCCTTTGTGGGGCTGTATTGCACTTGGCAGTCGAGCCTGTGGCCCGTGCCTATAGAGGGCCTAGTTGGGGCGGGATATGTAGGTCTTTTTGAGATGGGCGTAGCCTTTGTGCTGTGGCAGCAGGCGCTGCGCTACGCCGAAAATACGGCTCAGGTGGGAAACCTTATTTTTGTTTCCCCGTTTCTCTCGCTGGGATTTATTTATCTGTTGGTGGACGAGGCGATTCGTCCCTCGACGCCCGTCGGGCTCGCGCTGGTTGTTGCCGGTCTCGTCCTACAGCAGATGCGGCGCTCTACGCAGCCTATTCCGAATCGTTGACGGGCCCAAAATGAGGTCCCCACTGCTCTGCGATCTGGCGACCTTGGGTTAGCAAGTTCTCTTCTTCTTCAACGGTCAGCGGCTGGTAGCGACGGATCCATTCGACGTTTTGCTCAAGCTCTTCCTCGCTGAACACTCCGACAACGGCTGTTCCGACGCCAGGCAGTCCAAGCGCGTAGCGCAGGGCCCGTTCATAGTCGGTAAAACCGCCGGTTTGCACTGCAGAAGCAATGGGCTGGTCATACTTCATGTCCGTGGCACCGCCGTACACTTTCATGGCCGCTACAGCCACGTCTTTTTCCCTCGCCATAGACAGAACGTCCCCGTCAAAGCCGTAGGTGAAATGGTCGGCGAAGTTTAGGGCGATCATCAGCACGTCTATGTCGCTCTCTTCCAGCAAGCGCAGGACTTTCCAAGGGTTGTTGTGGGCCGAGACGCCAATATGGCGAATGAGTCCCTGCTGTTTCACTGCGCGCAGGGCGGCCAATGATCCCGTCGGGGATAGTATTTTCTCAACGTCATGGCTGCCGACCGAGTGCACAAATACTAGGTCGAGATAGTCAGTTTTCAGGTCGCGCAGGCTGTCCTCGACAATGCGCTGCGCTTCTGCGCCATCTTCCGTGAGCGCTTTGCTGACCAGGAACATTTCCTCGCGCCGCGACGGCACAATTTCACCCAGCTGTTTCTGGGCGCGCCCGTACAGCGGTGCAGTGTCCACATAGGTTACACCGAGATCGATCGCACGGTTAAATAGGCGAATGGCTTCGTCGTCCCCAAGGCCGGTGCCGCCGGGGGCCGTGCCGAGGCCGAGCAGCGGCACGCGTTCGCCGGTCTTGCCAAATCGGCGGTGGGGAAGCGGTAGGTGAGTCGTCTGAGTTATCGATGCCGTTGTCGTCATGGGTAGCCTATTTTCTGGAGTCACATGTGAGATCAATATAACACGTGCGGTGGAGATCTGTAAATGTGCCGATGATTTGGCCTAGCGCTTACCGCGACCTATGTTACGCTCACTATTTTTCCACTTAGGAGGAACTCATGGCAAAGAAAAGTATACAAAAGCCCATCTTACATCAGTGTGCGACGCTTGGATCGCTCATGGGGTATGGAGGTAGGGCGGGAGAGTGGAGCACAGAGAAGAAAATCGAAACAATCCGCAAGGCTGGTTTTACGGGCTTTGTTGGTCGCACCGCTTTTGTCAGTCCCCAGCAGGTGGCCGATTCGGGGCTCCTATTTGCCTGCACCACCGACTTAGGCGGTATTGGAGAGATCAAACCCAAGCTGCGTGCGATCAAGGCCGCTGGAGCCCGCGTCGTCAACGTGCAGATGCTCGACCACGATACTCCGACCAAACGGGCCGTAGAAGTGGCTCGCCGGCTGATGGCCGCAGCCGATGAAATGGATATGGACGTATCGGTAGAAGTGCATCGCGATACCTGCACAGAAACGCCAGAAAAAACCTATGCGCTTGCGGCAGGGTTTGAAAAAGCTGAAAAAAAGAAGTTGAAAATGACCTGGGATTTTTCTCATCCGGCCATCGTGAAACACCTTTCCCCGCCGTATTGGGATCGCCTTGCCGAGCGTCCCGATTTGATTCAACATGCCAACCAACTGCATTTTCGTCCCTTTAATGGACATCACGCACAGATACCTGCCCTCGATAGGAAAGGGGACTTCACCCCAGAATTTATCGACTGGCTTGAATTTGCCGAGCGGGTTTTAGCCTGTTGGTTGGAAACGGCTACGCCCGGACGCGAGCTCTTTGTCTGTCCGGAGCAGATTGCGGGCGGCTATTTTGTCTCGGTATTTGGCGACCGCTGGAAAGATGTCTTGGCGATTCAGGGGGCGATTGATCGGGTGTGGAAAAAGCAGCTGCGCAAATGGAAGGCACCTAGGTAAACGGTCGTAGTCCGCAAGTGTATTAATATGCAATGTGCTACAGAGCGATCGATGGATGGCATCTATACGCCGTCCTGCTTACCCAAAAATAGAGGCAGAGGGCACCACTGATCGAGCGCGGCCGAATCGGGTGTTAGCTCTGCCACGGCAGAGGGCGCTAGCGGACCAAAGAACAGCCTGTGCGCAGTAGGTGCATCGACCGAGATTGCGGGTTTTTCTTCGGTTTTCTCACAGCGCGTAGCTCCGTTTTGCACTTCCAGCGTCAGCGTGCCATATCCAATAATCTCTATACAGATGCGTCCGTCGACCAGGGGCCCTATAGAAGCGCGGACGTCGAGCAGAGCCTCGAGTGTCTCCAGCCATTTAAACACCTGCCAATTGCCCGTGTAACTGGTCGAAACCGATTCCGCTAGGGGGCCGAGTTGGCGAACCAGAGGATGCCACGGAGCCAAATCGAAACGCGTGCTGTTGCCGCTCTGCTGACTCGTCCATGCTCGCGCTACTTCTAGCAAGGGATTACCCTCGGATACGGCATGGATCTCAGTCACTGAATCTCCGCTGCCGTTGGCCACGAGATAGCCGACCATACGCCCGTCCGGAGCTAGGGCAATATACGGTTTGTTTTTCCAACTGCGCAGCTGGAAGTCAAAGCGCTCGGCCGTGCGTTGACAGCGATACGGCTGCGCGTCATGCAGCTCGATACACCCGGCGCGATGGGTCTGATCAGCAGCGTCGAGTGGCTGGAATACGAGGCGACTTGACGCGTCTCCGTAGGCATGGCGTAGGTTGGTCTTGCTCAGAGTGAACGAGTGGCCTATGCCGCATTTCTCATAGCCGAAATAGGCGTAGCGCTGTCGCTGTCCTCCCAGCCATGATAGGTGCTTGCCCTCGTCGCGCATACGCGCTACGCAGTGATGCATTAGCTGGCGCATATAGCCGGCACCGCGCCGGCGCGGGTGGCTAGAAACGCCTCCGATCCCAGCCATTGCAAGGCGGGTGTCGCCCAGCTGCCATTCGATGGGAAAAGAGCCGACGACGGCGCGAATGCGCCCCGCTTCGCGCACGGCCCAATTCCACCCCATCATTTCGTCATCCGGTTGGTAAAGTGCTGGTAGTAGACGGGGGAAGTCGGTAGGGCTACTCGCGCTAAAGACGAGGTTCATAAAGTCCATAGCGTCTTCAAAGTCATCGGCTCTTAACTGCACTATTTCAATGGCCATAGCGTGCTTTCTGTGTGGGAGCGTATCTATCTATCGAGGACGGAGGTGTTAGAAAATTCGATAAAGGGAAAGCACTCGGGCACGTGGGAATCCCAAACGCCGTGCGGGCTCCACGCCCAGCCGCCCGGATCCCGCGAGGGTGGGGCCTCTTTGTATTGGTTGAAGCGAGAAAAGTCCATGCGCCATACGTCTCCTTCATTCGGGGGTAGGGCGCGATTGTCGCCTCGGGCCAGAACGCCCATAGAAGCCCAGGGGAAGGCCAATTCTACCGTCCAGCCTCGGTCGCGATCACTGTCGTCATTGAGCGTGCCATCGACGTTGACGGCCCACTGGAGGCCGGGTAAATCCCAGCGAAAAAAACCTCGGCGCATGCCGCGTGGGTGATTGCTGAGCCCAACGCCGTTAAAGGGCTGTGCACCCTCGGCGTCGGGGTGAAGACCAGGTAGCTTGTCGTATCCGTCTCGTTGGTAGGCTTCTTCCCATACAAAGAGCACTTCGTAGATCGTGCCGAGTGCGTTGATCTCAAACTCGTAGTAGGCATCTTGGCCTGCAATAAATACTTCGACATCGTTGTTTTGGTAAATTGGCGCATCGCGTTCGGTGAGCGTTGCCGTTACAAACGGTTCCTCTATCCAAAAGCCGACATACAGATTGCGATCGTCCCAGAGCACCGCAGAGCGCGTGTCGTGGATGCCGCGGTCACCGTGGACCAAATCGCGAAAGCGCGGGCTGCGTGGGGCCGCCACCCAACTCGGTTCATCGAGGTGGCCGTCGATGGCTATGGGGTCTGCGGTTCGATAGGCCGTATAGCGGGCGACGTCTCGTTCTGGCCAAGGGGGAAATGAATCGGTCATAGTTTGGATTCCTCAGCTGACTGTGATTGCTTTAGTTGGTCTTGAAATGCAGCGCGAAACTTGCGCACTTTTGGGTTGATGACCATCGCGCAATACGATTGGTTTGGATTGTTCTTGAAATAATTCTGATGATACTCTTCGGCCGGATAGAAGTGGGTGAAGGGGGCAATTTGCGTCACGATTGGTGCTGCCCAAAGGTCGCTGGCCTCTGTTTCAGCGAGCGAGGCAAGCGCGTCTTTTTGCTGTTGTTCATCGTGGTAGAAAATCGCCGATCGGTACTGGGTGCCTGTGTCAGCCCCCTGACGGTTGAGCGTTGTGGGGTCGTGCGTGCGCCAAAAAATATGCAGTAGGTCGCCAAAGCTAACGACGGATGGGGCAAAGTGAATTTGTATGACTTCGGCGTGGCCCGTTTCACCGGTACACACAGCTTGATAGGTCGGATTTTCTATCTGACCCCCGCTGTAGCCGGATACAACTCTGTCGACGCCGATTACGTCCTGAAAGATAGCTTCTACGCACCAAAAACAGCCCGCGCCCAACGTGGCGACCTCTAGCTGGTTAGACATCCTGAGACTCCCCTGTATTGAAACGGTGTTTCGGTCAAAATGTGTGTATATGTCATAGTATACAGTGCACCCGCTGTGGCGACAATGGGACGCATTGCTTGACAAAAAAGCCTAGATGCCCTGATATTTATGGCGCCCTGTAATCCCCACAGAGGTGCTCCCCCGTTGTCAAACGGAACGGGTATTTCCAATGCCACTTGCATTTGACGTGATTCGTCCCAAGGGAGACGATGAAACGTGGAAAATGACCAAGACGTTTCTCTTGGGCTTTTTCGTTGGTGAGACGTTTTTGCTGGTACTCTTTGGCGTCGTGTTATAAGAGGGTAGAGCTATAGAGTGTAGAGAGGGTGGGCCCAAGTGCTCACCCTCTTTTTGTTCTACTGGAGTTGTGCATTTTAACGCCTACTCTAAGTGCTCTCACCGATCTGTTCGAAGAATGTGTCAGGTAGTTCTGTATAATCGACGATACTGCCGATGGCCAATCCGCTGGGAGGAGGGGGGGCGCTATACAAAACGGCGATCGCCGGAATACCCGCTGCTTTTGCAGCCTGGAGGCCGGGCGTAGAGTCCTCAAAGACCAAGCACTGCGCTGGAGGGATCGCAAGCTGCTCTGCGGCCAGTTGGTAGCATGACGGGTCGGGTTTTGACGCCGTATACTGTTCGCTGCTTACGACGAAAGAGCAGGCTGACCCCAGCCCGGAATGCCGCAGAAAATGGTCTACTGAATCGGCGTTGCTGCTCGTAACAATACCCGTTGGAAAGCGGCTGCTTGCCGCAAGAAACGCTTCCTGTGCCGCTGGAATCAGAGGCGGTGGGGCGCTTATGGACTGCTCAAAGAAGTGCGTTGAAAGCAGCTCTATGGTATAATCGAGGTCATCTAGCGTGGGAAAGAGGGCTTTTAACTGCAGGGCAATCGCGCGCCAGGTCGTGCCGTGAAACAGGCGTAGATCGAGGTTGTTTGCAGGAAGCGCGTGTTTTTGTAACAAGTAGAGTACCGCGCGATCCGTTAGGGACTCCGAATCGATAAGCGTGCCGTCGAGATCAAAGAATACGGCCCGTATGGAAGAGGGGGGGTGCATGGTGTGGAGCGCGTTTCTCCGGGCCAACCGGATTGGCTTTTCAGCGCAGGGGTACGGTATCTGATTGGACGATGGCTTTGGTCTCAGTGTAGTGAGCCGATGCCATGAGTTCGAGCGTTTCTGGCCAGAGGTGTGCTCTAATAGATTCGGGCAGCGCGTGTGGTTGCCCTTTATACTGAGGGCGGTAACGCAAGACCAGCGTGCGGCGCATGCGGTCTTTGGGACGCCACTGCAGCGTGCCGTGCGCAACCATTTCAGTCATAATTACGACATCGCCCGCTTTAGGCGTCACGTTGACGATACCAGGCGGCAGCGGTGCATCGGCCCCCAACGCGTCATCGTTGCAAAAAGAGGCTGGGCGCGGGAAGGCGGCTTTGTGTGAGCCGGGTATGACAAGTAGACCGCCGTCTCCCCGGTTTACGTCGTCAAAATAGGGAAATATAACAAAGTCGTCGCAGTATATACGCCCCTCTCGCGTATCGTAGCGCGTGCTTTGCCAGCCGTAGTCTTCGCGGGCGCAGTGCAGGTTTAGCGGTGGGTGCTCGTGGGTGTCGACTAGCAGCGTGCCGCGAGAAAACGCCGGCTTGTCGTGCGTAAACTCTCGAATTATAGGCCAGAGCGCTGGGTGCATGACGAGCGATTCCAAAGCCTTATCAAACGCGAAGCCATTTTCGTAATTTTTGCCGTCGGCCGAGCGAGCAAATCCCTCGGGTAGCTGCTCGTCTGGTGTTGCAATGTAGCGATCGATGGCTGCCCGACCCGAAGCAAGCTGTTCGGGCGTCAGAACGTCGGGTATGTGAAGATAGCCCTGTAGGTCAAAGAGATAGCGCTGGGTTGGCGTCATAGGATTTTTCCAATGGGGTTGTCTGTTGTTTAATTTTTCAGGGTATCGCTTAGATTGTAGCCATCCATTACCTGTGCGTCCAGCAGTGTCTGGTGCCACGGGTGGTTGAGTGCTCTATCGGCATATGCCGCTGGGCTTGGAGGAGTCATGCCATGATGCATATAGATTTTAATTCCATCGTTGAAGCGGCTTGGTATGACTATGATCCATCGCGTGCGGTGCGATCGATTAGCGACATCAGCGCTATGGTATCGACCAATCACGTATTTCGCCTCCGCCTGGAAGACGAGACGACAGTCATTGCCAAGTTTTCTTATTTTGGCACGTATGAAGACTTCGTGGAAGACCATTCGTTAATTAACGCACTGGCCAACAATCTCTCCGAGCCCTACGATAACGTTTTATCGCGATCTCTGCTGCGTAAAAATGGCCTCTTTACTTATCGCCACAGAGACGGACTGCTCGACTCATGGGTTGTTTTTTACAACCCAATCCGCGTGGCCCACAAACTCCCGCGCGTCCTCAGTGAGGCACAGATCGCCACGTTGGGCAGCGAATTGGCTCACTTTCACCGTGCCTGCCATCGCCTGCGCAATATCCTACCCGACTGGTCAAAGACGCTAAAGGGAGATATGCTGAGTCTCCTGTGGCATTTGGATACGGAAGAGGGGCAATTTAGGCACAGAGGCACCGTCGACCAGATACGGCGTCAGGTAGACTTATTCGACGAGAATATGGAGAAGTTGGGGGCCTATGGATGGGATTCTACTCCCGTATTTGTGGATTGGAATATCGGTAATTTCTCAGTCACTGATGATGCAAAACTCTTTTCGCGCTGGGACTACGACTGGTTTCGAATGAGCTCGCGCGTATTGGATTTTTACTTTTTGAGCCGAGTGTGTTCGACCGTGGGGGATCGAACAATTTTCTCTTATCTAATCGACCCCGTAATGGAGCCTCGCTTTCTGATATTCCTCAAGGCCTATCATGCGATCTACCCCATCACGCGCGACGAAGTGCTCTTTATGAAGGAAGCCTATCGTTTCTTTATCCTCAACTACGTCGTAAAGTATGGTCACTATTTTTTCCACGAACTCTATGCGACTAAGCTGCAGAGAGAAGCGTTTGACGTATACTTCCCCAACCTAGAGAAGCACTTTAATCCCGACCCTATTTTTAAGGCACTAGATCTCTAAGTATGGAAACTACTGACTTTTCCGAAGTGGCCAGGCGGTATAAAGTTCTCTTTTTCGACGCCTACGGCGTATTGAAAAATTCGCGTGGGATACTCGAGGGCATTGATCGAACGTTCGATTTTCTGCTCGGAGCGGACATCGACTTCTACATCGTTACCAACGATGCTTCGCGCAGTCCCCAGCGCCTAGCTGCAGCTTATATTGAGCAAGGCCTAGCGATGGTGGATGCCAACCGAATTATTTCATCGGGCATGTTGGCTACAGAATACCTTCGTCTGAAAGTAAAGACGGGGAGCGTGGCCTATTTGGGCACAGAGGCTTCTGCGCACTACTTACAGGAAGTCGGACTGGATACGCTGTCGATCGCCGACGTAGACCTCGACCAATGCGAAGATATCAATGCCTTGGTCTTTCTGGACGATGAAGGGTTCGATTGGAATCGCGACATCAACAAAATCGTCAACTTGCTACGGCAACGTAATATACCGGCGATCGTCGCCAACACAGATCGCTCTTACCCAGTATCGAGTAAAGAAGTGGCAGTCGCCATTGGCGGCGTCGCCGACATGGTCGAGGCGATTACGGGCCGTCGATTTATCAAGTTTGGCAAGCCGGATGCGCAGATGTTCATCTTTGCGTACGACCATTCGCAGCGCGCGCAGGAAGTGGGCAAGGAACAGATCCTAATGGTGGGCGATACGCTGACTACGGATATACTAGGCGGCAATAAATTTGGTATTGATACGGCGCTCGTTTTGTCTGGCAACACGCTGCGCGAATCGGCTGCCGAACAGATTCATGCAACGGGAATTATTCCCGACTACATCTGCGAAAGCGCCGTTATTCGCTGACTAGCCCGACATGCCCGAGAGGTGCAGTTCTTCGGCGCGGTGACAGCTTACGGCGTGATCTGTTTCTATCGACTGCAGCGTAGGGACCTCCGTTTTGCACTGAGGGGTCGCGTGTCTGCAGCGCGGATGAAAGGGGCAGCCCGCTGGCGGGTTAGAGGGATCTGCTACTTCACCCTGCAGCAGCAGCGGCGGTTGGCGCTGCGCTGGGTCTGCTACCGGCGCTGCGGCCATGAGCGCCTCGCTATAGGGATGGCGAGGTCGACTAAACAGGGCATCTACCGGTGCTTCTTCGACAATCTTACCCACGTACATAACGGCGACGCGATCGGCTATATGGCGAACTACGCTCAAATCGTGCGCGATAAATAGATAGGTCAAGCCCAGATCGTCTTGCAGGTTTTGCAGCAGGTTTAGGATCTGCGCTTGCACCGATACGTCTAGTGCGGAAACCGGTTCGTCTGCCACGATCAGGCGGGGGTGTAGAGCGAGGGCCCGCGCTATGCCTATGCGCTGCCTCTGTCCGCCAGAAAAGGCATGTGGATAACGCCGCATGTGCTGTGGGTTGAGACCGACTTGGTCCATTAGTTGGCGGACGCGCTTTTCGCGTTGGGCGCCGTCCTTAATTCCGTGAACTAGCAGCGGTTCGCCAACGATCTCAAAGACCGTCATGCGCGGATTGAGCGATGCATAGGGGTCTTGAAAGATCATCTGCATGTGTCGCCGCAGGCCTTTCAACTGCTCTTCATCGGCATCCATTACGTCTATGGCTTCTCCATTGAGGTGGAAAGATACCCGTCCACCTGTCGGTTGGTACGCGCGTAGGAGGGTGCGACCAACCGTCGTCTTTCCCGAACCGCTCTCTCCGACCAGCGCTAAACATTCGCCGGAACGGAGTGCAAAGCTGACGCCATCAACGGCCTTAACGTGGCCCACTACCTTGTCGAAGAGTCCGCTGGTAATGGGAAAGTATTTTTTTAGATCGACCACCTCGAGCAGTGTTTCAGCCATCTGATGGCCTTTCTTTTCGCCGCAGGCAAGCGCTTAGATGCCCCGTCTCAATGGCGTGTAAGAGGGGGCGTTGACCCGTGTCGCATAGGCCGGGTTCACACTCGTCACAGCGCGGATGAAACGCGCAGCCGTCAAGCTTTTGAAAGGGATCGGGGACGCTGCCGCGGATCGCCTGAAGCTGGCTTTTACGCTCGATATGGAGCCCGGGCAGAGAGCGCAAAAGCGCTTCGGTATAGGGGTGTTGGGGAGCGGAGAAGATGCGCTCTACGCTGCCGTATTCCACGACGCGTCCCCAGTACATAACGGCGACTTCGTCTGCCATCTGTGCGACTACGCCCAGATCGTGCGTAATGAGTAGAATGGCCATGTCGAGTTCGGCCTGAAGTTCGCGCATTAAGGCCAAGATTTGCGCCTGGATCGTCACGTCGAGCGCCGTAGTTGGCTCGTCTGCTATGAGCAACTGTGGGCGACACGAAAGGGCCATGGCGATAACGGCGCGCTGTCGCAGACCTCCGCTCATTTCGTGTGGATACTGCGCATAGCGTCGCTCTGGGTCGGGCATGCCCACGCGTTCCATAATGTGCACGGCGCGTGCGCGTGCTTCGCGTTTATCGACGCGCATATGTAGCCGGACGGCTTCAGCTATCTGGCTACCCACCGTATGCACTGGACTCAGGCTAGTCATAGGCTCTTGGAAAATCATGGCCACTTCGGCTCCGCGGATGCGTCGCATTTGCTCACCGTCGGGCGGGAGCTGCGTAAGATCAATATCGCCCTCTTCCCGGTGCAAAACGATTGATCCGTCGGTGATGCGTCCGGGGCGTGAAATCATCTGCAGTATAGAAAACGCCGTGATGCTTTTACCGCAGCCACTTTCACCAACTACGCACAGGGTTTTGCCGCGTGGTATCTGCAGGTCGACACCGTCGACGGCACGAACCGTACCGTCGTCGAGAAAAAACTGAGTGTGCAGGTTTTTTATGGTGAGGATAGAGTCCATTATACGCTTTCCTGCTATCGGCCGTAGGGATCGGCCGCATCGCGCAGGCCATCGCCGACAAAGTTAAAGGCCAATACGGCAACAACGACAAAAACGGCCGGCGTGAGCAACCATGGCTGCATGGCGACGGCCTGCACGTTTTGCGCTTCCTGTAGCAACACCCCCCAACTGGTTATGGGTGAACGCAGGCCAAGGCCGAGGAAGCTCAGCGAAGTCTCGCCGAGAATCATACCGGG
>Ga0181587_10001606_pt1 | contig 18900 bp, 15 predicted proteins | sample 071ome_27_FD_132463 | JGI IMG/M metagenome (GOLD analysis project Ga0181587, IMG submission 132463) | Coastal salt marsh microbial communities from the Groves Creek Marsh, Skidaway Island, Georgia - 071409AT metaG (megahit assembly) | ecosystem: Environmental > Aquatic > Marine > Intertidal...
GACGCTTCCGTTATTGCTCAGCGGACGGGCATCGTTACCATAGCAGACTTTCGCACGGCCGATATGGCCGTTGGTGGTCAGGGAGCACCGCTTGTGCCGCTGGTGGATTGGCTGCTATTTGGTCACGAGGAACAGAGCCGCGTACTGCTCAATATCGGCGGTATTTCCAACGTGACAATTGTGCCCGCCGGAGAATCGATAGAGGGTATTTGTGCGTTCGATACGGGACCGGGAAATATGCTGATCGACGCCGCGGTAGAACGCGCTACGGGCGGCCGCGAGTGCTTTGATCGAGACGGCGCCCGAGCGGCTCGTGGCGTGGTCGATCAGGCGCTTCTATCGCGTCTAATGGCTCATCCCTACCTCCAGCGCGAGCCGCCTAAGTCGACCGGCCGCGAGGAGTTCGGCACTGCGTTCTTAGAAGAGGTCACGGGACGGGCATCTAGGGATCCAGACGATTTGATTGCCACGCTGACGGAGTTTAGCGCGCTTTCTATCGCCGAGGGAATAGGCCGTGCAGTGAGCAACCCCGTTGCCGAGGTCTGGGTAGCTGGCGGCGGTGTGCACAACGTCCATCTGTTGGAAAGGCTGCGCCGAGCTATGCCAGACACGCACGTCGAGTCGCTGCGGGGACTGGGCATTGATCCAGACGCACGCGAGGCTATTAGCTTTGCCGTATTGGCTAACGAAACGCTTGTGGGACACGCTGGCAACGTGCCGGCTGCAACCGGCGCTCAACGCCCTGTAGTCCTGGGTAAAATAGCGCTGCCATAGGGAGATTATATGATTGTAGATACGCATGTGCACGTGTGGGAAATAGATCCCCCGCGCTATCCAATTGGACCAACGGCCCCGGGTTGGAAGAGTCTGCCCGATGAGCCGGGCACAGCAGATGAATTACTGGCCGAAATGGACGATCACGGCGTCGGATGGAGCGTGCTGGTGCAGACGAGTTGGTCGACTTGGGACAACGGCTATATCGCCGATTCGGTGCAGCGTTTTCCCGATCGTTTTATCGGACATGGCCTCATAGATCCACAGGATCCCAACAACGCAGAAACGGCCCGCTACTGGATGCGCGAACGCGGTCTGGTCGGCTTTCGTTTGCATCCCATGTACTACCCTGACGAAGCGATCTTGGTCTCTGAGCAAAACGGTCCTCTGTGGGAGGAGTTGGCTGCAGCCGACGCTGTCATACAGTTCCACATGCGTCCCGGTGATGCGGCTCAAGTAGACGAAATTGCCGGGCGTTTTCCCCATATGAAGCTACTCGTTGATCACATGGGCTATCCCGATCTCGAGGCGGGTCCCGCTGCATATCAACCCATAGTTGATTTGGCCAGCCGTGACAACGTATTTATCAAGATCTCAGACGTGGCGGGCCGTTCTACCGAACCCTTTCCACACGTTGATGTGCATCCCTATATTCGCATGCTCTACGACGCGTTTGGCAGCGACCGGTCTATGTGGGGGACGGGCTATCCCGGACACCATCGGGTAAAGCACAATTGGCACACGCTTTCTGATGAACTGCGACTGATACGCGAGGGTATCCCGTTTTTGAGCGAGATGGACAGGGAGCAGATTTTGGGAAAAACCGCTGCATCGGTATGGGAACTAGCGGGCTAGTGCAGCGATCAGAAATAGGATACTCATAGGTAAAAATAGGCATCTGTATCTGTATATATCGACGGAGTGAGAGAATACGTATGTCAGACCATCAGTTTGAATTACTGCGTGAAGAGCATCTGGAAGAACTCAATACGAAGGCGCGTTTTTACAGACATCGAACGGGGGCACAACTGCTGTCTCTGGCCAACGATGACGAGAACAAAGTGTTTGGAATAAATTTCCGCACTCCCCCTGAGGATTCGACGGGCGTGGCTCATATTCTCGAACATTCCGTGCTCTGCGGATCGCGTAAGTACCCAGTTAAAGAGCCGTTTGTCGAGCTGATCAAGGGGTCGCTCAATACCTTTCTCAACGCCTTCACGTATCCCGACAAAACGTGCTATCCGGTCGCTAGCACTAACCTAAAAGACTTTTACAATCTGATTGACGTCTATTTAGATGCGGTCTTTCACCCTCGGATAACCCCGGCCGTTCTGCAGCAAGAGGGATGGCATTACGAAGTAGAGGAGGACGGCGGTCGGCTCAAATACAAAGGGGTTGTATTCAATGAGATGAAGGGAGCCTACTCAGATCCCGAACGGGTGGCAGCAGAGTATGCCCAGCAGTCGCTCTTTCCAGATACGACTTACGGCGTTGAGTCGGGGGGACATCCGCGCGCTATTCCCGACCTAACGTTTGAGCAGTTTGAACAGTTTCACAGCGATTATTATCACCCGAGTAACGCGCGCATCTTTTTCTACGGAGATGACGATATAGATCGTCGGCTCAATTTACTGGAAGAGTATTTGGGTGATTTTGAGCCCCGTGCGGTTGATTCCAAGATCGGTGACCAGCCGCGTTTCTCAGAACCTCGTCGCCTCGAGCACGTCTACGCTAGCGAGGGCGAAGAAGCGGCTTCTTTTGTGACCGTTAACTGGCTGCTCGACGGAGAGATTGACCTCGACGATCGGCGAGCACTACAGATCCTCGACTACGTGCTGCTCGGCACGCCCGCCTCTGCGCTGCGCAAAGCCCTCATCGATTCGGGACTTGGCGAGGACGTAACGGGCAGCGGTTTGGAGACGGAGATGAAGCAGCTCTTTTTTGGCGCGGGTTTAAAAGGCGTGCACGAAAGAGATATTGATGCGGTTGCAGAGCTCGTGGTCGGCACGCTGGAACGAGTCGCCGAAGAGGGCGTTGATGCGGGTATGGTCGCTGCCGCTCTCAATACGGCCGAGTTTCGCCTGCGTGAAAATAATACGGGATCGTTTCCACGCGGCCTGGCCCTCATGCTGCGCAGTTTGGCACACTGGCTGTATGATCGCGATCCGCTGGAGTCGCTGCGCTTTGAAGATTCCCTTGCCCGCCTGCGTAAGCGCATCGGCGAAGACGACCGCTATTTGCCGGAGCTGATACGCCGCCACCTGCTCGAAAATAGGCACCGCACAACCGTTGTTCTTCGTCCCGATGAGGAAGAGGGTGCGCGCCAGGAAGCAGCCGAGGAGGAGCGTTTAGCCGCCGCGCATGCTCAGATGGATGATCGTGCCCTACAGGAAGTTGCCGATACAGCGCGCGCGCTTCAGGAAGCGCAGGAACGGCCTGACGATCCGGCGGACTTAGCCAAGTTGCCTCGTTTGGAGCTGAGCGATCTTCAGCCGGAAATCACTACCATACCCCTTGAAGAAACCGATGTTGAAGGGGTAAAAACACTGCACCATGACCTGTTTACCAATGGAATCGCCTACTTTGATATTGGGTTTGATTTGAGCGTGCTGCCCCAGGAGTACTTGCCCTATGTGCCGCTTTTTGGCCGCGCGCTCTTGGAGATGGGAACTCAGGATGAGAGCTTTGTTCAGCTGCAGCAGCGGATTGGCTCGGAGACGGGCGGTCTGTGGACGCAGCAGGTGCTGAGCGGCCACCGTCAGAGCGATGCACTACACGCCTATCTATTTCTCCGCGGCAAATCGACCGTTACCCGCGCGCCGGAGCTTATGGCGCTGCTGCGTGACGTCTTGTGCCGCGGTAGGCTCGATGATCGCGCGCGCTTTCTGCAAATGGCATTGGAAGAGAAGGCCGGTGAAGAATCGGGTTTGGTGCCCGGAGGACATCGCGTAGTCTCGCTGCGTCTGCGCTCACGTTTTGATAGGGCCGCTTGGCTTTCTGAGCAGATGCGTGGGGTCGACTATCTGTTCTTTTTGCGTCAGCTGGTTGTCGATATCGATCAGGATTGGCCGTCTGTGCAGAAGCGACTGGAAGAAATGCGGGATTTGCTATTTAGCCGCTCCGGTGCCCTCTGTAATGTGACGCTCAGCGGGGATGATCGATCCCACTTCGATGGAGAATTGGCCGCGATGCTCTCCAGCTTGCCCGCCGTCGACCGGGCGAAGCAGACCTGGTCTCAGGCAGAACGTGCGGGCAATGAAGGATTGTTGATTCCCGCTCAGGTCAACTACGTGGGAAAAGCGGCTAATCTGTATGACTTGGGATACGTCTTACACGGCTCGTCCACCGTCGTGTCGCGCTATCTGGGGGCGAGTTGGCTCTGGGATCGCATTCGCGTTCAGGGAGGCGCCTATGGCGCATTTTGCTCTTTTGATCCCTTCTCGGGTATTTTGGGCTACGCTTCGTATCGGGATCCCAATATTTTGAGCACGCTCGACAATTACGATGGAAGCGGGGGATTTCTCCGTAAACTCGATATAACGCAAGACGAATTAAGTAAAGCAATCATAGGCACAATCGGCGATTTGGACAGCTACCAGCTGCCGGATGCCAAGGGGTATACGTCTATGATGCGCCATCTGACAGGCATCGATGAGGTTTACCGCCAGCGTATGCGCGAGGAAATTTTGGGAACAACTGCGGAAGATTTCCGTTTTTTTGCCGATATCCTTGATAGGGGGGCCAGAGAAGGCATTGTGGCTGTATTGGGGGGGGAAGACGCTATTGATGTGGCTAATAGAGAAAGAGATCATTTTTTACAAAAGATCAAAGTGCTCTAATTATCAGCAAGAGAAGGGTTTAAGAGGGGAGTAGATGAATAAGCAACAGCATCAACTCATGCTCGTTATGCGCAAGATCGGCGTGTTTAAGGGCTTGGAGATTGAGCACATCCAGCGCATTTTGCGCGTGGCTGTGTCCAAACAGTTCGAAGTCGGACAGCGGATTTATATAATCGGAGAGCCAAGCGATGAGATGTTGGTGCTGCTGCGCGGGCGTCTGTTGGTCACGACCGCTGGCGGAGACCAACTGGGCGAAATTCTACCTGGGTCGCCAACGGGCGAGATGGGGGTGCTGACAAACCAGCCGCGTTCGGCTAATATTTCGGCCATTGAACCTTCCGTTGCCGTGGTCATTACGAAGAAGAATCTCGATGCGGTCCTTGCCTCTAATGCCGTCATGTATATGTCCATCATGAAAAATATTGTCGAACTACTATGTGAGCGCATGGCCGCTACAAACCAGCGCAACGATGCGCTGCAGCGACGCATTTCGCTCTTGGAGGGAGAGGATGATTACGACGGTGATGACGGTGATGACGATGATGACGGTGATGACGGAGATTACGAAGAAGAATTCGTAAATGACAGCGACTACGCAGACGAAAATGACGAGTATCCGGGGGAATAAAGCAGGTATATCCCAATAAAAAGAGCCCCGGCAGTGCGCTGCCGGGGCTCTTTTTATATGGTGATGTCAATTAGCTGTGCGCCTCCTATGCGGGGCTGAGGCTTTACTCCCTCGTTGTCCTGCTCTTCTACTGGAGGGAGAGACTTTCGCGGTTTACGCTTTGGCTCTTCCTGTTTTTTGGCCCGGTCGTCAACGCGATTTTCGCTTGGTTCGGCGTTCTCGTTGGAGCGTATGCGGCTGTGATCAAGAACGCGCTCTTGGTCTTGCTGACGAGCTATATTGTGCTGCGCCTGATCTGGCCGCGTTTGCTGCACATGCTGCTCTCGTGCAGCCATAGGGGCTTTAGAAAAATTGTCTTGTAGATCCGTTGGACGAAGCATTACAGTACACGCGTTTCTTTAGGTGTGTATTATATACCCTTAAATGTAGCGTAATGTCAAGTTTTTTACCGTGGAACGAGATACGTGAATACTGAGATAGAGCAGCGCGTAGTGGATGAAATCTTCTCCGCCTCTGAGGCGTGGGACAATATGCAGGTACTCGCCGACGATATAGGCAGTCGGCTTGCTGGCAGTCATGGCGAGGTGGCAGCACGAGACTTTCTTGTAGAAACGCTCAACCGCTACGGGGTCGACAGAGTGAACGTGGAGCCGTTTCCCCATCTGGGTTGGGAGTGCAAAGGAGAGGCGCTCTCGGTTGTGAAGCCCGTACAGCGCGAGATCGCGTGCCGCTGCGCAGGATTATCTCCCCCTGCGGACGGGCTCGAAGCGGAGCTTGTGTTCTTGAAAAAATGCGACGAGGAAGAAGTAGAAGCGCGAAGGGAAGAAATTAGAGGAAAAATGGTCGTTGCACCGTATCATCCCGTTCCGCGTCAGGTGAAAATGCCGATCGCTGCGGGCGCTGGTGCCGTAGCTCTGCTCGAGTCGCGCAGCATGGCCGGTGGGTTGCAGCCGGCACGCACCTGCGCGTTTAACCGAATTGGCGACATACCCACGGCGTCTATAAGCCGTGAGGATGGGGCTTATCTACAGCGTTTGGCGCAGCGGAAGGGCTCGGTGCGGCTGCGGCTTTCGCTCGATAGCGCAGTTGCGTGGCGGACCTCTTGGAACGTCGTCGGACTGATAAACGGGAGGGAAGAAGAGCGCGAATACGTCGCTCTTGGCGGTCACTACGACTCTTGGCACGTGGGAAGTGGGGCGGTAGATAATGGGACGGGTGTCGTTGCCGTCTTAGAAGCCGCCCGTGGTATAGCGCAGCATAAAATGCACATGCGTCGCGGGGTGCGGTTCATCTTTTTTGGCGTTGAAGAACTGGGACTGGTTGGTTCGTGGGCCTACGTGCATCAGCATATGAACGAACTGGACCGCGCCGTCCTGATGATAAACAACGACGTTGGCGGTCGTCCCGTGCGTTTGATTAGCGCGGGATTCGAAGGCGTTCGTTCGCTGCTTAGCGGAGTAGCCGAACGGGCGCGCGTCGCTGAGGTTCAATCACCCCTAGCCGTCGAAGTAGGTAATCCCGGCTGGGCTTCTGATCACTTCCCCTTTTGGGCGCACGGCGTGCCAACCGTCGCGATTGGCTGCGAGCAGGTCAATCCCGACGCCGGTCGGTATGTGCATACGCGGGCCGATACGGCCGACAAGGTATATGCCGCGGGGTTGACGGAATGCGCTGCGATCAATGCCCAACTCGTCTGTGCGGTCGCCAACGCTGCAGGACGCCCTGAGCCGCGCAAGCACCGTGAGGAGATAGAAGTGCTCTTGGACAAATTTGCATGGCGTCAGACGCTGGATAGGCTAGAGGCTTGGCCTCCTGAAGCACTCTTAGATCGCTACTTTACTCATGCGCCGGCCGGCAGGTAGAGCACGCGCAATGACCTATAAGAGCATTGGATCCATACCCGTATGGGGCGTTCCAGACAGGGGGGCCGTTGCGCAAATGGAAACCTGTGCTCGTTCGGCTGCTCGAGTCGCGCTGATGGCCGATCATCACTTGGGCTACGCCGTGCCCATCGGCGGTGTCGTCGCCTATGAGGAAGAGATCTCTCCGTCTGGCGTGGGGTTTGATATCGCATGCGGTAACAAGGCCGTTCTGCTCGATGTGGAGGCAGGCGAAGTGCGAAAAAATATCTCCCGCATCATGGATGACATACAGAGGCAAATCTCTTTTGGCATGGGGCGTTCAAATCGGGAGCGGGTCGAGGCCGATCTCTTTGAAGACGATCCAGCGTGGAATATAGAGGTGGCAGCTGAGCTCAAAGATCTGGCGCGTCGTCAGTTGGGCACCGTGGGGTCGGGCAACCACTACGTCGACCTCTTTGTCGATGAACGAGAGCGCGTATGGTGCGGGGTTCATTTTGGTTCGCGCGGGTTGGGACACAAGCTGGCATCACACTTTATACGCGCCGGGGGTGGACGCGACGGTATGATGGTTGAGCCGGTGCGCCTGCAGGCTGAATCCGATTTGGGTGAACAATATCTAGCGTGCATGCAGCTGGCCGGTCGCTATGCCTATGCGGGACGTGATTGGGTGTGCGAAAAAGTTGCTGAGATCTTGGGGGCACAGGCATTGGACAGCGTGCATAATCACCACAATTTTGCCTGGCGCGAGCGACATGATGATCGCGATTTATGGGTTGTGCGCAAGGGGGCTACACCGTGCTTTCCCGGACAGCGCAGCTTTGTTGGCGGATCTATGGGTGATATATCGGTGATTATTTGCGGCAAGGAATCGGAGGAATCTACTGCAAGTCTCTGCTCGACGGTGCACGGTGCGGGACGTGTTATGTCGCGCACAGAAGCGGCTGGAAAGCGTCGTTGGAAAAAGGGAGCACTGGTTCAGCACACGGAGGGTCGTATATCGCGTGAGATGATGCTGGAATGGATTCGCACGTTTAACAACGTGGAGCTACGCGGTGCAGGGACGGACGAAAGTCCACACGTTTATAAGCGCTTAGAAGACGTCTTGGGATATCACGCAGACAGCCTGCAGGTTGAGCATACGCTGATGCCGATTGGGGTATGTATGGCGGGAGACGATGAGTTTGATCCCTACAGAGATTGAATGCGCAGCTACTTTTCTTCAGACATCGTAGGTAGCAGGTCTGCGCCTGAATCTCGCAGTGCGTTGTCCTGCGGCTGATAGCCCAATATGTCTATCGCAGCACTGAGGTCTAAAAAGCCCGGATGATGCGTGCTGTAATTGCCGGAGGTGCCATAGGTCACTAGGTAGCGCTCCGGTCCCTCATAGTCGACTGCAAGCGTAAAAAGTTGAACGCAGTCGCGCGGCGTGAGCAGCGTGCTGGAGGTGCGCAGGCTATCGGCCCGATCGCGACCGGTAAAAGATCCAATGCGGATAGAGATAAAGCGCATCGCACAGTTCTCTACCAAGTGTCGGCCCGCTATTTCCGCCATGCCTTTCATTGCACCATACCAGCCGTCGGGTAGGAATTGATCGCCCGTAGACAGGCGCGCCGGAACGCGACGTTCGTTAACGCCGGTCACGTGGTTGGTGCTGGCTAGGACTATTTTGCTGATTCCGGCCTCGCGCGCAGCCTCAAATAAAAGCATGGAAGCGCCGATGTCTGTTATTTCTCCGGTTTCTTTGCCCAGGTGTTTTTGCGGCACATATGCGAGGTGAACAAGCACATCTTGCTCTTGGCACAGTGCACGCATCTGCTGGTAATTGCGGACGTCGGCAACCGTGCACCGCGAGCGTTGGCTGTCGGGCAAGCGAAGGTCGCAGAGCGTTAGTTCATACTGCTCTTGTGTCTCCCACGCCTCATACAGCGTTTTTCCAATGCTGCCGGCGGCCCCCGTTAGAAGAATGCGTTTTTCTTTTGGCATAATTGTCACCCCGATGAGTTTTTAGTGCGGAAGGGTCTCATTGAGAATAGACCAAAGTAATTGATTTGGCACAAGAAGGTATTGCAGACGCGTGTCGCTTGCCTATGCGCGACGTTTCTCGTTTAGACGAGCGGATAAAAAAAACAGGGACTCGATGCTTGTGTGCATTGAGTCCCTGCCTATAATTAGATGGTGGCTCCTCCCAGAATTGAACTGGGGACACAGGGATTTTCAGTCCCCTGCTCTACCAACTGAGCTAAAGAGCCACCCGAATTGGTCGATTAAATTAGGTAGCTTCCATAATCTTGTCAAGGATACGAAATGCCCATTGCGCTCATCCCGTTTAGCATGCCGGCACCGGCAGAAATTCCCTCACACATAATCGACGCGCTTCGGGCGATGGATCCGGACGAGGCGGTGAAAAAAGGCATGGAACTGCTCATGCAGATCGAGGCTGCAGAAACCATGGTGTACGAGCGGGTCAATGCAGAGGGGCAGCCGCAGTTACAGTGCGTGCTAGGCCGCCGCGCTTCTGACCTAGAGTCGGTCCTCAACGAGTCTAATGGATCGTTCGCAGAGGCTATAATCGCGCAGAAATCGGCCCTCTTAGTCATGGGACAGGCCAGCGCAGATGAAGAGAGTGATTTGCCCCGAGGCGTAGTGGGTTTTCTTTTGGATGGAGCCTCGGAAGGGAGTACGGGATTCAACTATATTTTACCGCTGAGCCAGCGCGATGGCGGCGTGCTGGGCGCGCTGACGCTCCTGCGTTCGGCTGCAGATGGTCCGCTCAACCACGAGCAGCCCAATATTTGCGAGGCTATGCGCCTGGAGTTAAGTGATATATTGAGCAGCTAGGACTAAGGGTATTACAAGAAATGGCCGACCGCATTATGCAGCGGTCGGCCATTTCTCGTTATGTTTTAAAGTGGGCTAAGCGGCAGTCGACTCAACGACGCCATTTTCGACCATCCAGGCTTCGACTTCCTCGCCGCTAACATCGGCTAACATCTGTCCGTTGATCTCGACGCATGGTGAGAGCGGTTGCCCGCTTTTTTGCACCATCTCTGCGTAAATATCCGGATTGTTAATGATGTCCTTGTCCTCGTACTTAAGCTGGTACTTCGCGAACGTCTCGCGCACGCTGTTGCTCCAGCCGCAGACGGGCTTCAAATAGGCTACGATTGTTGGGGCTTCAGCCATTGTTAGTCCTTTCCCCTGTGTTGAGTTTAGCTAATTTTACGCGTAATTTATTGCTAATTTTCAATGGATTCGAATATAGATAGGGGGACGTATCTGTCAAGCGGATAAGCTCTTAGGCGGTTTTGTGTTTGACGCGTAGGGGGGGCTGCCCTTACATTGAAATCACCCCGAAAATTCCTCTCCAATAATCGTTAATCCAGGATATTAAATGGCTTCGGAAGAAGTGCTGTATGTAGAAGGTGGTCAGGCGCTGCGCGGAGAGGTGGTTGTTCAGGGTTCGAAGAATGCGGCTCTACCTATGATTGCCGCTTCACTCCTAGCGACAGAAGGCCAGACCGTTTTACATCGGGTTCCACCGGTCAAAGACGTATTGGTCGCACTGCAGGTTTTGCGCGAGCTTGGTGCGCGCGTCGAATATGATGGGGAGCGCGGTGTGGCGGTAATAGATGCGTCTGGGGACATATCGCACAGGCTCCCCGAAGACCTTTCTTCGCGTTTTCGCGCTTCCGTGCTTTTTGTCGGCCCCTTACTGAGCCGCTTCCGTCGCGCTTGGATACGCGAAGTGGGAGGGTGCACGATCGGATCGCGCCCTACTGATTACCACTATCGCGGGTTTGCAAGACTCGGAGCCGAGGTGCAGGGCATCGCGGGGGGAGGATTTGACGTCGTAGCTGAGCGACTCGCTGGATCGTATATGTACTGCGACCTTCCCAGCCATACGGGTGTAGAAAACTTGGTTATGGCTGCTTCGCTAGCGGAAGGTGAATCCGTAATAGAAAATGCGGCTTCAGATCCCGAGATCGTCGACTTTGTCCACCTGCTGCAAAAGATGGGAGCTGACGTCGAGGGAGCGGGTACGCGCACTGTGCGCATTCGCGGCGTAAAGAAGCTGCGCGGAGCTGAACACGAAGTGATGTACGACCGCTTAGACGCGGGCATGCTCATGATGGCAGGAGCGATCACCGGCGGGGATATTCGGCTTCAGGGCGTAGAGCTAGACCACCTGGGTATCTTTACGGCCAAGCTGGAACAAATGGGCGTGCACACTACGCAAGACGGAGACTGGCTGCGCGTGCAGGGTCCACAGACGCTGTCGCCCATCAACGTAGTGACCACGTTTTACCCCGGATTTCCGACCGATCTGCAGCCCTGCATCATGGCGCTTGCTTGCGTTGCCAAAGGGGATAGCTACGTGCGCGAGACCGTCTTTGAGAATCGTCTTGGACACATTAAGAACTTACGCGCCTTTGGCGCTCAACTCTCGCCGGAAAAAGATAACCTAGTGATCGTGCACGGCCCGGCTCGCCTAAAGGGGGCGCAGGTGCGCGCGCTCGACATACGAGCGGGAGCTGCCTGTGTATTGGCAGGTCTGGCAGCTGAGGGGCGCACAAGTATCCACAACCTGTATCAGCTCGATCGCGGCCACGCGTACCTCGAGGATCGCCTGCGAAGCTTGGGCGCTAAACTGGAGCGCCTGTAAAGGCGAAGGCATCGTCGTGAGCGTGCCCTCCTTCACCTGAACTATACGCCATGTCTGAACGCACCCTAACCCAATACCAACGCGAAGTCGACGAGTGGATCCAAACCATTGGCGTGCGCTATTTCTCCGAGTTGACCAATACGGCGGTGCTGATGGAAGAAGTCGGCGAGCTGGCGCGCCTGATGTCACGGACGTATGGCGATCAGAGTTTTAAAGAGGGCGAAGAGCGGGATCTCGGGATGGAAATGGCCGACGTGCTCTTTGTGCTCATTTGTCTGGCCAATCAGACGGGTGTCGACCTCGAAGAGGCCTTCGCGCGGGCAATGGACAAGAAAACGCGTCGCGACCGCGACCGCCACGCAAATAATCCCAAACTACAGAGCGAGTAGCACCCCATGCTTCCGAGCAGCCGGTTTGCGGTGCTATGTGCATTGATTCTAATGGGCCCTTCCTGCAGCGCCGTTAATCCGACCGCTAGTCTTGACTATACGCCGAGCACGCTGCCGACGGGGCCGCTTTGGATTGCGACATGGCTTCCCGCTGGCATGAATGACTTTCGCTTTGGCCAGCAGGATCGCGCCTACTTAGCGGATCTCGGCGTCAACGCTGTGCAGTGGCTGCAGCGTTACAGAGACGATCGGGGAACGGCTGAAGAGCAGTTGATGCGCTTTGCCTCTGATCGGGGCTGGCACATGTTGGCCTATTACGAGCCGAGCAACTACAGTCCATACGACAAATTGCATAACTGGGCCACGCGTGGAGAAGGCTTAGACGGGGATTCACTGCGTGCTGTCGTGGAAGGCGTATATCGCCAATGGAACGCTACTCCGGCTTTTGCTGGATATTTGATTGGACACGAAGACTATCGGAGAGAGCAGTACGATTCTCTATCTGACGTCGTCGTTGCGCTCGCCGAGATCGATGCGGAACGCCCCGCTTACAGCGTAGGGCGTTTGCGCGACTATGAAGATCCGCACGCCTTCTTTGATGCGCTCTTTGATTCGGGTGGTAGAGACAACGTGTTTCAGCAGGAACACTACGTATTTCGCGGCGGAGTGCCCTCACAGGGCGGTTCATTTCAGCGCCGAATTAGCTTGTTAGCCGATGGGTTTGACGAAGTCGCACGCGGTCTTGAAGGACGTTCGGGGCGGTGGCATGCGATTGTGCAAGTGCAGAGCGAAGTGCGCGGCACTCAGGTGTATTATCGCAAGCCAACGCCTGCTGAGATACGGCTGCAGGTTGGCTTGGGCCTGTCGCGTGGGGCGTCGGGTATCGTGTATTTCCTATACAGTTCAGGGGTTGAAGAACTGCGAAACGGCGAGGGGCGCGTAGTAGAAACGCGCGTGTATGAGGGCCTCGTTGATGCGGGCGGCGCGCCGACGTCTAGCTATGCGGCCGTGCAGCAGATAAATGGCGATCTGCGCACGCTGAGCCCGGCTTTGGAATTGCTGCATTTTCACGGGACTCTTTCCTCGCGTCTGCTGCTGCAAAACAGCCTGATTAGACGCATCGATGGGGAGGTTGAAGTCGGTCTCTTCGGCGATGGTAAGCGCATAAGCCACATCCTAGTGGTCAATCGCTGGGCGCATGCGGCTCAGAAAGTGCGTTTGCAGTTGAGTGAGTCTGCGGCATTTGATGCCCTAACTGGCGTGCAGTATGATCAGGTAAAAGATCGTATTGAGCTGGAACTTGCGGCGGGTGATTTTCACCTGCTGCGCATTGAGCAAAGGAGCAGCAAAGATGGGTAAGTTGGATGGTAAAGTCGCGCTGGTAACAGGGGGCAATCGCGGCATCGGAAAAGCGATTGCCCGAGCGCTGGCCGCAGAAGGTGCTGCGCTGACGCTCGCTGCGCGCGGAGCCGATGCGCTGGCCCAGACGGCGCGAGAAATAGCCGCTGAATTTGGCGTCGAAGTATTGGATGTGCCGACGGACGTAGCAGACGAAGCGCAGGTTGACGCGCTCTTTGCAAGCGCCCAAGACCGGCACGGTCGCCTTGATATTCTCATCAATAATGCGGGGGCCTTCGACGGGGGGCCTATTGAAGATATTACCATGGAGGCGTGGCACAACGTGGTAGGTGCTTGCCTAACGGGTCCTTTTCTATGCACGCGCGCGGCCTTCCGCACGATGAAGGAGCAAGGGGGTGGACGCATTATCAACATAGGCAGCATATCGGCGCAGATGCCGCGAATGTACTCGGTGCCCTATACGGCAACAAAGCACGGGGTGTGGGGGTTAACTAAAGCTGCTGCCTTGGAGGGACGAGACCATGGGATCGTTGTCTCAGCGCTGCATCCGGGCAATGTTTGCGTCGAGCGACGCATGAACGAAGGTAGCAATACGGCCGGTAGTGGTATGGTCTCGGATGGTGGAGAGCCGATGATGAGCATGGAAGAGATAGCCGATGCCTGCCTGCATATGGCTGCGCTACCGCCGCACGTCAACTTTCTCGAAGCGATCGTACTGCCCACTGAGCAGCACTACGTCGGGCGCGGCTAGCGCGTAGAGTACATAGGTTAGTGCTTCTCGTGAGCACGCGTACAAGTGAGTCCCGCTGATCCCGAAGATCGGCGGGATTTTTATATTATCTGGTATGAGCGATGAACTGCATGCCGAGTCTACGAGCGAAGGACGTCCCAACAGCGGTTTGCGCGAAGGAGCTATATCGCACGCCGAAGTGAATGCGTCCCTGCGCAGACACGAAAAGACCATAGTTTTTGGCCAGCAAAACCGCCTGCGCGCCGGCCGACTTATGGCCGACGACAAGCTCCCGCGCTACCATGCCGGCCACGATGTGGTAAAGTTTTTCTATGGCGCCATTCGTCAGCTGCCCGAATCCTACGTGGACGCACTGCTTCACTGGGGCATTAGCGTGACGATGGTTAAGAGTCCGGACCTGCTCGTTTTTCACCACTGCCGTGCCCACCAGTCTTTCCACGTTGGATATACGCGCAAAACCGTTTACATGCCGGAGATGGTGCTCAAGGAGGCCCATAATAAAGGCTATGATTACTGGGCGATCAGCGAGACCATGATAGCAGAAACTACGCCTCTGATGAACTATTTGATGCTGCTATCATTCGTTCGGCGCGCGCGGTTACATCTACATTCCCACTACACGCTGGGTCATCACTTTGTGCGTAGTACCATGGAAGAGTTGAACCAGCACTTGAAGTGCTCCGAAGATCCGGAATGCGAGTTCAATCTGTTTTACAACGCGTATGAGGAACACCTATACTCGATCCGGCGAGAAGACGACAGCGATCCGTATGCTTGGGTTGACGGCGTCTTTGACGAAGGGCTCGAACGCAAATGGGCGCGGCTAAAGCTCTTTACCACGCGGGACAACTTGGGGTATCCGAGCTTCTACGATATCGATCGCGATATTGTACATCCTGCGGCGTTTGCCGCGGCAGAGCGCTTGGGACAGCCAACCCAACCGGAGGGCGTGGCCGATTTGCAGCACGATCTACAGGATGCGGGGCGCTTTGGCATTAGTGCGCAGATCAAGGGTGATAGACTGATGGATCAGCTTGTTGAACTCGGTGCGCCTGGGATTAGGGGCTTTGCGGAGATCGGATGGGGCGAAGGAGAATACTGGGGAGGTGGCTACTATCCCACAGTCGAATTCAAAGAGAAATTGATGCGCTATTCGAGCAGTCCGGAAGAGCCCAAATACGGGAGCGTTGCGCTAGACTTTCGTCAGTTACTGCACGTGAAGGCGCTCGAAGATCTACAGGGGCTTTTTAACAACTGCCAGCACCTGTCTTTTCGCAAGAAGAAGTCATTGGGATTTCGCTTGCTTAAACTAGGCGGCGGGCACGACGTTATGCAGCTCATGATTGAACGCGATGCTCTGTTGTCCTACACGGAAAACGATGACGAACTACTCTCCGGTCTAATAGAGATTATCTGGGACTATTACCTGCGTTTAGATCGAGAATCCCCAGACTTTTCAGGCTTTCTACTCAGCGAGATTATTCGCAAGCTCGATCGCCATCCGCGGTATCACGACGTGTTCCTACCGCAGTATACTCAGCTGACTGGAGGGAGGAGGCTCGTGGTTGGAGAGCACGCGCGCGAAATCATAGACGAATTGGCTGCCCGCGTCCCGGAGCATCCGGCGCGCTTTTCCTATGATCCTCAGCGCGTGCGCGCACGATGGCACGTTTTTACTGAGCGCAGAAGATTAGATGGAGGGAATCCCGACCTGCTAACTCTCTTAGCTGGGGTATTGCTGCGTCTAGATCGGATGGATTGCTATGACGAACTCGTCGCAGAAGTTGCCAGCCTTGGGGAGCGGTCGGTTGCTGCCTGCCGTGAGATCGTCGAGAGTATAGACCCCAAAGATGCGCAGCGCCGAACCATACTTCAGTCTGCTCAGCGCCTGCTGAGCGGTGGAATGGGAGACCGCACAGGTGTCCAATCACCGTCTGTGAATACGATATCACTGCTGGAAAGCTTCTATGCGGTGATAGATCGAGTAACGCCGGACGACCGCAATCAGCCTCTGATTGAATACATGCGTGACGAAGGACTTGATAAGAGCGATATACTGCACATGCTGCGCGCGCGGAAGGAGAAGATTTCCGCGCCTCATGGCGCAGTAATACGACTACTTTTCTCTACGGAATAGGGTGTTGAATGGGTCGGTGTATGGGTGTGGGATGCGTCGGATCAGTTGACGTGAAACCAACGCATCCCACAGGAGGGATATGCGCAGGGAGGAATGTGTCCACAAAGAGCCTTTTGTCAACGTACGCATCTGAAAATGAGGGTTCTTTAGAGTCCTGATCTTATTGACAACCCCTCTTTACGCGCCTTACATTTTTGCTCCTGTTTCTCCCAGATCATAGTGTGTGATGCCCTCGTAGGTCCTTCCTGCGCAGGGGCTTTTTCGCTCTCCCGAAAAAGGACTGTAGATGGGTAAGAAAAAAGATACCCAGATGGATTTGCTGTCTGCCGATTCGGCGTCGTCATCTTCGTCTCGCGCCGCTCGTAGCAGTAAGGTGAATGCGCAATCGATGGCTGCGCGCCAACGCGAGATTTCCGTCTCCGAATTTTTTAGCCGCAATCGCCACTTGCTGGGCTTTGACAATCCGCGCCGCTCGTTGCTAACAGGTATAAAGGAGGCGGTCGACAATAGCTTAGATGCCTGCGAAGAGGCGGGTATACTGCCCGATATTGAAGTGCAGTTAACGCAGGTTGCGGATGATCGATACATAATGCGCGTCTGCGATAACGGTCCTGGCATCGTTAAAAGTCAGATTCCCAACATCTTTGGGAAGCTGCTTTATGGCTCAAAGTTTCACCGTTTACGCATGTCGCGCGGCCAGCAGGGGATTGGTATTTCTGCGGCGAGTATGTACGGCCAGTTAACTACGGGGAAAGCTACGCGCGTCATTTCGCGCACTGGAGCCAAGCGGCCAGCCCACTACTACGAGATGCAAATCGATACGGCGCGCAACAAGCCGCAGATCGTGCGTGAAGAGCCGTGCGAATGGGACCAGAAACAGGGCACGCAGGTCGAGATAGAGATGGAAGCGCGGTACCAGCGCGGCCGACAGTCGGTAGATGAATATCTGCGCCAGACGGCCTTGGCGAACCCGCATTTACAGCTGCTCTATACGGCACCTGATGGCCGAGAAGAGCTCTATGAGCGTAGTAGCGAAGAAATGCCTCAAGAGGCCCAAGAAATTAAGCCTCATCCTCACGGTATTGAATTGGGCGTCTTGATGAAGATGCTGCAGGGAACGCCGCACCGCACGCTGCAGGGTTTTCTCACACAGGAGTTCTCCCGCGTCTCCGTGCGGGTTGCCAAAGATATCTGTACTAGAGCAGACCTCAAACCGAATGGACGTCCTAAAAGCATTGCGCGAGAAGAGAGCGATCGCCTTTTCAAGGCAATCAACGCGACCAAGCTGATGCGTCCACCTACAGACTGCATTGCTCCTATTGGTGAAGACCTGCTCACCGCCTCTCTCCAGGCCAACGTTCAAGCGGCTTTTTACGCATCGACAACGCGACCGCCAGCGGTCTACCGAGGTAATCCGTTTCAAATAGAAGTGGCCGTTGCCTACGGTGGCGATATTAACCCAGAAGGTTCCGTGCAGCTGATGCGCTTTGCCAACCGCGTTCCGCTGCTTTACCAGCCTTCTGCCTGCGCGATAACGCGGAGTCTGATTGATACCGACTGGCGAAACTATCGGATCAGTCAGAGTAATAACGCACTGCCTACAGGGCCCCTCGTCGTAATGGTACATGTGGCTTCAGTGTGGGTGCCTTTTACATCAGAGAGTAAAGATGCCGTTGCCCACTACGACGAAATTATCAAGGAGATACGACTTGGTGTGCAGGAGTGTGGTCGCAAGGTGGGAGAGCACATTGGCAAGATGCGCCGAGAGGCGGAAGCGGCTCGCAAGAAGGATTATATTGCCCAGTACATAGGCCATATTGCCGCTGCGCTGCAGGAAATAACGGGTGACGGCGATCGAAAAACGCAGAACGTCGAAAAGAATTTACAGGGCTTGTTGGAGAGGAGTCGATCGTGAATGAAGACCTACTAAAACAGATCGCCAAAGAAGCCAAAAGCATTCGCGACAAGATATTGCGCAAACAAAAGCCGTCCATGAAGTTTCCGCTGCGCAACTTGAGCAACGTCCGATTTGATCCGAAAGCGGGTTTTTTTCAGATCGGTCGCAAAACCAAAGAGCGCTCCTTAGCCGTCTCTACGGTAAAGACTTTTGCGCAATCGTTGAAAATGATTGCGCTGTCAAAAAATCTGATAGAAACTGACGACATCGCGACCAAGCGCGAAGCCTATTATGTGGCCAAGGGATGGTCGGAAGAAATTCGCTTTGGTGAGCAGACCGAGTCCGACGCCGTTCTCGATGATGTCGAGGCTTTTTTCTCGGTTAACCGCGAGCAGTTGGGTTTTGTTCCAGAAGAAAAGGGCGGTGAGGTTGCCGGAAACCTGGTCGTGTTTGACGTCGATCGAGACAGCAATGAAGAACTGGCTATAGACTGCACTAAATTCGGTTCGGGTGCGTATTCAATCCCCATCTCCGTAGAGCATCTGCGCTTTGAATCCGATGCTCAGTTTATTCTTGCCATCGAAACGGCCGGTATGTTTCA
>Ga0181587_10001608_pt1 | contig 18891 bp, 18 predicted proteins | sample 071ome_27_FD_132463 | JGI IMG/M metagenome (GOLD analysis project Ga0181587, IMG submission 132463) | Coastal salt marsh microbial communities from the Groves Creek Marsh, Skidaway Island, Georgia - 071409AT metaG (megahit assembly) | ecosystem: Environmental > Aquatic > Marine > Intertidal...
AATTCGGTTGAAATATAGCCAGGCCCTATCGCATTACAATTAATGCCAAGCTCTGCCCATTCGGATGTCATCGCACGAGTCAGGCCGCCAACCGCTGCTTTGGAGGTGACATATGCCCCGACATGATGGCGTGCCATTTTTGTCATAATAGAGGCGATATTGATAATTTTGCCATGCCCGCGTTTGGCCATATGCCGGGCAACAGCTTGCGAAACATGAAAAATGCCGCGCGTGTTGGTCGCCAGAACATCCTCAAAGGCTTTTGGATCAAATTCCAAAAGGCTGGCACGATGCTGAATACCGGCATTATTAATGATAATATCAATAGCGCCATGCCGGGCTTCGTAATCATCAATCGCAGCGGTAACATTTTGGGCATCTGTAACATCGAAAACCAGTTCCCGGGCCTGATAGCCTTTTTCTGTCAGCGCCTTTACCGCTTTTTCCGTTTTGTCCTCTGCCCGGCCATTGAGAACAATATTTGCCCCTGCCTCGGCCAGACCGCCTGCCAGCGCAAATCCAATGCCACGCCATGCACCGGTAATTAATGCTGTTTTACCTGTTAAATCAAAAAGCCCACTCATAAATCAACCTGCTCCTATCGGGCTGTTGCCAGCCTGTTTTATCGCTTTTTCAAGAAAAATGTGCCTTGAACACATCAATCGAACCGCGAAACCCTTCTTCAAAATTACCATTACCCGGATGATAAACACTCTCAAAGGAAATCACCCCGTCATAGGGAAGTTCTTTCAGGCCTTGTGCAATCGGGGCAAACATATCTGCCAATTGCCCCTTGCCCATCGGGCGAACCTCAAGCGTCGCCTTGGGGGTATCAACCTGAACATCCTTGATATGAATGTGGCCCAAATAGCCATCCTTTGCAGTTTCAAATCCATCTGGCCAAGCCTGTTCATGACACCAGCAATTATTAGCCGGATCCCATAATATTTTCAAAACATCTTTGGCATCGAGTGTATCTATCAATTTAACTGCGGTATAATTGGAATTCACCATTGTTCCATTGCCTGTTTCCACTACCAATGTCAGCCCTTCTTTTCTGGCCAGCTCAACAGCAGGGGCAATCAGAGGCGGCAAGCTGTCCCATGCGCCTTTGGCAACATTCCATTGTTCTGCCCCGTTTCGCCCCCATAAAATCTGTTCCTTTTTCGAGGTCATAATCCGCACCAGAGGGGAGGTCAAATCATGAGCCATTTCCATCACCCGTTTCAGCGCATCCATATGGCGGGTATGGTCAATATCGCCTGGCCGATTGGCCGTGGTCAGGCCAGCAAAAATATGCCGCGATAGACAGGAAACAGGTTTATTATATTTATCCAGCAGCGCTTTGATCTTAGCCATCTGGCTGGCATCATGGTCGCCAATTTCATGTTCCCAGATAAATTGCAGTTCAGCATATTCCAGCCCGAACTCATCCATTACTTTCAGGCTATGTTCTAAATCCCTGCTGATACCATCGCAAATCACACCCAGTTTCATAATGATCTCTCCTCTGGTTGCACCTTTATCGATGCAATTCTGCCCCGACAATTTCTTCTAACACACGTGTTACAACCCAATTATCGCCTTGCGGATATTTTGACTTGCCGGCATGAAAAAGCTGCATGGCGGTAGAGGCTGTATGCAACGGCACGCCCAGCTGTTCTGCCATGGAAAGGCAAATGGTTAAATCCTTGTGCATGGTGGCAATATGGCTGCCTGTGCCTTCGAATTTTCGGTCAATAATATTTTCAAGGGCTGTGCGCGCAACCCCGCAGCCTGCCCCGGAAGTCGAGACCACATTGAATAATGTCTCGCCCTTGATGCCCGCTTTGGCTGCCAGCGATGCCGCCTCAAAGACAGAGGAAAAAACAGACCCGATAATCGATTGCAAACAGGCCTTGACCATCTGCCCTTTCGGGGCAGCATCCCCAACAATATGAATAGTAGAAGAGACCGCCTCCATAATTTCACGGCAAGAAGTCAGGGCGTCATCTGAACCGGCTGCCATCATCGTCAGACTGCCGGATTGCGCCCCGGGAAAACCGCCACTTACCGGACTGTCGATCAAATGGACAGCAGAGCGGGCCAGTTTATGTGCAATTTGTTCTGCCTCGGCAGGTTTTATTGTGGCGGTCAGAATAATAGATGCCCCTTGCGGCATATGCGCTGCCAGCCCGGCCTCGCCCAGAATGACCGCCTCTGCCTGTGCCCCCGTCATCACCATCACAAAGACAGCCTGTGCATCTTCTCCCACCTCAGCCAGAGATTTGGCCGGCATACCGCCTTCCTCTGTAAAGGCTTGCATACGCTTTTTATCCAAATCCAGCCCGCAAACCTCAAAGCCGTTAGCCATCAGATTTTTTGCAATGCCGCTGCCCATATCGCCAATACCTACAATGCCAACTTTTGTCATTTTGCCGCTCCTTTTTTGCCAGGATGAAAAAAAGCCTGTTTCTATAACAAACGAAAAAAAAGACAGCTTCAATAGAAAAGGGCAGATATCGCTAGTTTATTGGTGATTGACATCCTGTTTCCAATAGAGGCATTTTGAGCAAAGATTTTTTGGGGGAGTTTGGCGTATGAATTTATTTACCCGCCTTGAGGCACACTATCGGGCTAGCAAAACCATCCCTATCGCAATGATTGGCGCGGGCAAATTTGCCACCATGTTTTTAGCCCAGCTGCGCAAACTACCCGCAATCCACCTGGCCTGTCTGGTTGATCTCTATCCAGAAAATGCCAAAAAAAACCTGGAACTGGCAGGCTGGCCGGATGAAGCCTTTTCAGCCAGCACTATTGATGACGCGCTGACAGGTAAAACCATTTGCGTCAGCGATGATTGGCAAGGGGCGATAAACCACCCCGGGATTGAGATCATTATCGAGGTTACTGGCGATCCGCTGGCAGCGGTAGAACATATCAGTGCGGCCTTTGCCGCCAAAAAACACGTTATTAATGTCACGGTTGAAGCCGATGCTTTTTGCGGGGCAGGGCTGGCCGCTGCTGCCCGGCAAGCCGGGGTGATCTATTCTATGGCCTATGGCGACCAACCTGCCCTTGCAGCTGATCTGACCGATTGGGCAAGGGCCTGCGGCTTTCAGGTTATGGCTGCTGGCCGGGGACATAAATGGATGCCCCATTATCGCCACTCCACCCCGGATACGGTATGGGATCATTGGGGGTTGACCGCAGAGCAAGCGGCACGCGGCAAGCTGAACCCGAAAATGTTCAATGCCTTTTTGGATGGCTCTAAACCGGCCATTGAATCAGCAGCGATTGCCAATGCCTGTATGCTAAAAGCACCGAAAGAAGGGCTGGCCTTCCCGCCAGGAGCCATCGAGGACATTCCGCAATTAATGCGTCCAAAAGAAATAGGCGGCATTTTGGAAAATAGCGGCATGGTCGAGGTCGTATCCTGCCTGACAAAAGACGGCCAGCCTATCGCTAATGATATTCGCAAAGGGGTATGGGTCGCCATCGAGGCAGATAGCGAATATATGAAAAATTGTTTTGAAGAATATAGCGTGACCACCGATGATACTGGCCGCTATATGGCTGCCCATAAAAAATGGCATATGATCGGGCTGGAACTGGCCATATCGGTGGCCAGCATTGGTTTGCGCGGTGAGCCAACCGGCTATGCACGGGTTTTTAATGCCGATGTGGTCGCTGTTGCCAAATCGCATTTGCGCGCTGGTACAATTCTGGATGGGGAAGGCGGGGCAACCATTTATGGCGGTTTGCGCCCGGCACATACAAGCGTAAAAGAAGGCTATTTGCCTCTGGGTTTGGCCAATCATGCAAAGCTGAAAACAGATATCGTGCCGGATAAGATACTCACTTTTGACGATGTAGAGATAGACAGGACAAGCAAAGCCTTTGCCATGCGCAGCGCTACCCAAAGTCTGCTGGGTGCCCCGCCACTGGTCTGGCCAGCCCCTTAATACGTAAAAAACACTGTCAGACAAGCTGGCAATAATCAGAAATAGAGCACAGGATCAATTTATCTGTTATGGATAGTGTTATGCACGAGGATGAAAGCAGAAATCTGCGTCATACGCTTGGCCGATTTGTGACGGGCGTGGCGGTTGTCACCACCCGGACAGAAGCCATGCCAACAGGGCTGACCATTAATTCCTTTAGCTCTGTCTCGCTTGACCCGCCTCTGATTTTATGGAGCTTGAGCCGTGATTCTGCCCGCCTGGAGGTGTTTCAGCAGGCCGAATATTTTGCGGTGAATGTTCTGGCAGGCGACCAGATAGATCTATGCCGACATTTTTCATCCACGAAAGAGAATCTCTTTACAGATATTGGCTGGCAGCCTTCCAAACATGGCCAGCCCATCTTGGATGGGGTGGTGGCCAGTCTGGAATGCCAGACATGGAAAGTCTATGAGGGCGGCGATCATATTATCATTATCGGCCAGGTTCTTGGCCATAACCATCACGATAAAGCACCGCTTATCTTTGCCAATGGCCAGCTCACCGCCCTTTAATGCTAAAGGCGGCAAGCGCGCATTTTTAGCTCTTTCTTACAGACCGGTTTCAATCAGCGTTACACCGGTTGTCTTGCGGCCGGTTAGCGCACGAAAGGCCTCGGCTGTATCGGCCAGATCATAACGCTGGTTAACCGAAACTTTCAATTTGCCTGACCCCAGCATGGCAAACAGATTATTAGCGCTTTCGCTAAGCTGGGCATTGGTGGCGATATAGGTAGCCAATGTCGGACGCTGGGCATAGAGCGATCCATTGCTGGCCAGATCGCCCAGTTTGAAATCCTTTATCATGCCGCTGGATTGCCCAAAGGCAATAAAATACCCGCAATTTTGCAAGACTTGAAGCGAGCCGGGATAGGTATCTTTGCCCACCGAATCATAGACCGCACGCACGCCCTTGCCGCTGGTGATATCCTTGACCACCTCGACAAAATTTTCTTCGCTATAATTTATTACATGATCATAGCCTGCCTCTTTGGCCTGGGCACATTTTTCTGCAGAACCGGCTGTCCCGATAGATTCAACGCCTATCGCCCGCAGCCATTGACCTGCCAGCAGCCCTACCCCGCCGGCCGCTGCATGGAACAGCACCTTATCGCCAGCCTTCAATGGCACAGAACGGTTCAGCAAATATTCTACGGTCATCCCTTTCAGCATGGATGCAGCGGCCATATCATCTGAAATTTCCTCTGGCAGATGTACCAGGCGATCAGCTGCAATCACACGCTCTTCGGCAAATGCGCCAACGGCCATGGGATAGCCAACCCTGTCCCCTTCTTTGAAGCCGTTTACGCCTTCACCCACTGCCAATACCCGGCCTGCTCCTTCATTGCCGGGAACAAATACATCTTTTTCCGGGAAAGGATAAACACCCGATGTTTGATAGACATCCAGAAAATTCAGCCCCATTTTTGTCTGGGATACCACCACCTGACCGGCTGCCGGATTAGGTGTAGGACGCTCACGCAATTGCAAGACATCTGCATTCCCCGGTGTTTCTGCACAAATGAAACGTCCCATATTTTTCTCTCCTTAAAAATAAAATCTGTAATATTGGATAAAATGGATCTGTTTTAATAATAGGCCAGCTTTGGCAATTGTCATGTTGTTTTTAACTTGTCAGTTGCGGCCATCTTTAGGACAGTATTATTCTAACAGTCTGTTTTTTTATAGCTGTCTATTTTGTGAGAGCAAAACTTATGAATTCCAGTAGTCATCGCGCCGCTGCCTTGCAGCCCAGCCTGATAAGAGAAGTTGCCGAATCCGCCATGGGCAGGGCAGATGTTATTGGGCTCTGGTTTGGCGAGGGGCGATGGCCTACCTCTGAAATTGCAGTCACCGCTGCCCAGAACGCACTGGCAAAGGGCGACCATTTCTATCAGCCCAATAGCGGCAAACCGGCTTTGCGTGCCAGCTTGCAAAATTATATGAACCGGCTCTACGGGCTGGATTTATCCCTATCGGCTATCACGGTGACAGGATCGGGTATGCAGGCGATGATGCTGGCCGCACAAGCCCTGACCGATCCGGGGGATAAAATTGTTGTGGTTGGCCCTGCCTGGCCGAACCTGTCTGAAAGTTTTAAAATCGCTGGCGGGGATATCCATATTGTTCCGTTACAGGCAATGAATGGCCGCTGGCATCTGGATATGGACAGGCTGATAGACAGCCTGACCCCGGACACCAAGGCGGTGCTGGTCAATTCGCCCAATAATCCGACAGGCTGGGTGATGGACAAAGCAGATCAGTTGCAGCTTCTTTCCCATTGCCGAAAACATGGCATCTGGATCATTTCAGATGACGTCTATTCCAGATTATATCAATTTGCCGATGCTGCCCCCAATATGATGAGCTGCGGCCACCGCGAAGACAGAATTATTTCGGTAAATAGTTTTTCTAAAGCCTGGTCAATGACAGGCTGGCGGCTGGGCTGGCTGGCTGGCCCGCCCGAGCTGGAACCTATCTTTGCCCAGCTTACCGAATATAATATGTCTTGCAGTTCAGGCTTTGTACAGGAAGCCGGCAAGGCCATGATAGAACAGGGCGAGGGCGAGGTGCGCCAACTGCAAGAAAGGCTGGCACAAAGCTATCAGCTGATTAAAACCCGTCTGCAAGCCATAGAGGATATCAAATTTATCGATCCCGATGGCGCATTTTACAGTTTTTTTTCGATTGACGGCCTGACTAATTCGGTCGGTTTTTGCAAAGCCCTTATTCAGACAGCCGGTGTGGGTCTTGCCCCTGGCCTGGCCTTTGGGGCGCAGGCAGAAGGCTATGTCCGCCTATGCTATGCCCAGGATATTGCCCTGTTGGAAGAAGCCTTTGACCGCTTTGAAAAAGGCTATAGGCAAGCCATCAAATCCAGCCATTAGAGGCAAAAAATAGCAAGAATAGTTTTAAAAAAAATAAAAGAATGGAGCCTGATATGCGCATAAATCAAGATGAAATTACCAACTGGCTGGATGCCCTTTTTACCGCCGCAGGCTGTCCAAAAGAAGAAGCAAAATTAATCGCATCCCATCTGGTAGATGCCGATGCGTCCGGCCATCCCAGCCACGGAATTGTGCGTGTTCCGCGCTATATGGAATATATTAAAGAAGGTACGGTGCGCCCGGTTTGTGCCATTAAAACGCTGATGTCCTCTGGCAGTCTGCGCCTGATAGACGGGCAATATAGCTTTGGCCAGGTATTGGGCCATCATGTGGTGGCACAGGCAAAAGAAATGGTCGCCAGCCAGGGTCTGGCACTTATCGGGTTGCGCAATGCCGGCCATTTGGGACGGATTGGCGGCTGGGCAGAATTGCTGGCAGATGCCGGGCTGACCTCGCTGCATTTTGTCACGGTTGCAGGGTCACGAATTGTTGCCCCCTTTGGCGGGCGAGAGGCGCGCATCTCTACCGCCCCGATTGCGATAGGTGTGCCAAGTGCCGATGGCCAACATTTCATTCTGGATTTTGCCACCAGCCGGGTCGCCGAAGGCAAAATTCTGGTCAGCCAGAAAACCGGCACAAAATTACCCTTTGATGCGATGGTAGATAGCAAGGGCGAGGATTCTGACCAGCCTGTGACCATCTATGGAGAGAGCGCGACCAGTAATGTGCCTAATCCGCGAGCGGGCGAAGGGGCTATCCAGACCTTTGGCCAGCACAAGGGATCGGGGCTGGGCCTGGCGTGCGAGCTGCTGGCAGGGGCGTTGACAGGAGCAGGAACAAACGCCCATGAGCGTCCCTTTTGCAACGGAATGTTATCGCTGGTGTTCAAAGCAGAAGATTTCGATACAGAAAATACCATGCAGCAGGAAGTGGCCGATTTTATTACCTCTATTCGCACCTGTCCGCCACGCCAGGATGGACGCGATGTACTGATCCCGGGTGATCCGGAACGTGCCAAACGCGCAGAAGTTAAGGCAAATGGCGTGGATTTGAGCCAAACAATCTGTGACCAGCTCAAACAGATTTCAGATGATCTGTCTGTGCCTGTTCCTGCCAGCATCGGCTAGAAAGAGGTGTGGCGTTAAACGCGTTTCAGGTTCTGGATTTTTCGAAAGCTGCCCATGCCGCTTCAAAGGCTGCAAAATCAAAACCGGGCTTTTTTGCAGCCGTCAGAATAATCGATTCGCTTTTATGTAGCTGGTCAAGGGCTGTTATCATCTTATCCTGAATATCGCCTGGAATAACACAGGCCCCATGCCGGTCAGCATGGACAAGATCGCCCGGGCGCACCTGCATCCCATAGACCTCAACCGGGCAATCATATTCCAGCAAATGTACAAAGCCGTGGCTGGGCCCGATAGCACCTGCCAGCAAGGGAAAGCCAGACGGGATATCGCCCAGATCGCGCACCACGCCATTGGTGACCACCCCTCCAAGGCCAAATCCTTTATGGATATTTGTATTGATCTCGCCCCAGAACGCCCCGCAGGCTTCTTGCTGGTCAGCATCCTCAATAACCACCAGACCCGGCCGCGCACCTTCTGCCACATATTTATAATATCCCATACGTCGCTCTTTCAGGGTCTCGGGGCTATCTTCCGGCGCATTTTTGCCTCTGATTTTGGCCGTAAGGGCATAGCCAACCATGGCCGGGGCATCCGGCTCTGTCATCACCATCTGGCGGTGGGTAAAATTGGAAAAGCCTCTCTTGTTCTGGGCAACCTCTATCGCATTACAAATGGTTGGTGTATCTACCGCTCTTAGCCGTGCAAATAATTCTGTAGTATTTGTCATTTAACCCTGCCTTTTTATCTATTCTGCGGTCCAGCCGCCATCCACCAGCAAGCTGGTACCAGTAATCATCGCCGCAGCATCCGAGGCCAAAAACACCACGCTGCCCATGATATCTTCTACTTCAGCCACTCTGCCAAGCTTTATCTTATTCATAATCCAGGCCCGTTTTTCGGGATCATCAAAAGTGGACTGGGTCAGGGCAGTGCGGACAAAAGTAGGGCATACTGTATTAATCCGCACCCCATATTGCCCCCATTCAATCGCCATGGCCCTGGTAAAACCTTCCACGCCAAATTTCGAGGCACAATAAACAGAGCGTTCAACCCCCCCGACATGAGCCATTTGCGAGGAGATATTAATAATAGACCCACCTGTACCAGCCGCGATCATTTGCCGGGCGATGGTTTGCGATAAAAAATACGCCCCGCGCAGATTAACCCCCATCACCGCGTCAAAATTTGCCAGCTCGGTATCCAGAGCCGGGCTATGTTTGGCAATGCCGGCAGAATTAACCAGAATATCAAAATTTCCAAGCCCGTCCAGTACCTGTTGCATCTGGGCGATATCGGCCACATCCATCACCACCGCACTGGCCGAAAAACCTTTTGACAAGGCCGCCTCAACAAACCCGTCCAGCTTGTCTTTGGAACGCGCGGCTACCACGACTTCTGCACCATATTCTGCGAGTGCCGCTGCACAACCAAGCCCGATGCCGGAAGAAGCCCCGGCAATCAGTGCGCGCTTGCCATCCAAACGAAAGGCTGGGGTTTTGGGAAGTTCCATTTATCCTCACTCCTTAAAAATGATTTTTCTCTGTGCCGCCTTGTTAACCAGATAGGCTATTCAGCCGCTGCGCCATAAGGGACATTCTGGCCGCCATAGCGACGTACCCGCACATTACATTGTTCGGCATGACCAACAAAACCTTCGAGCATACACAAACGCGAGCCATAGGCCCCTATCATGGCAGCCGCCTCATCTGTCATCACTTTTTGATAGCTATGGGTTTTCAAAAATTTGCCGACCCATAAACCGCCTGTATACCGGCCAGCCTTTTTCGTCGGCAGGGTGTGGTTTGTGCCAATAACCTTATCGCCATTTGCCACATTGGTACGCGCGCCTAAAAATAACGCGCCATAACAGGTCATATTTTCCAAAAACCAGTCATCCCTGTCTGTCATCACCTGAACGTGTTCCGAGGCTATATCATCTGCAACCTGCAACATTTCATCATAGCTGTCACAAACAATCACCTCGCCATAATCGCGCCAGCTTACCGATGCGGTATCTGCGGTTGGCAAAATCGCCAGAAGACGATCAATTTCGCGTAAAGTATCACGTGCCAATGTCTCGGAATTGGTCAGCAAAACGGCGGGCGAATTATATCCATGCTCTGCCTGTCCCAACAGGTCTGTTGCACAGATTTCTGCATCCACGCTTTCATCGGCAATTACCATCGTTTCCGTGGGGCCTGCAAATAAATCAATGCCCACCCGGCCATAAAGCTGGCGTTTGGCTTCGGCCACATAGGCATTGCCTGGCCCGACCAGCATATGTACCGGCTCAATCGTCTGTGTCCCCACAGCCATTGCCCCAACTGCCTGTATACCGCCCAGCACATAAATTTCATGCGCCCCGCCCAAATGCATGGCCGCAATAACCGCAGGATTAGGCGCGCCCTTAAAGGGCGGGGTAGCTGCCACAATACGCGGCACACCGGCCACCGAAGCTGTCGCTACCGACATATGGGCAGAGGCCACCATCGGAAACTTGCCGCCCGGCACATAACAGCCCACCGATTGTACCGGAATATTTTTATGCCCCAAAATAACGCCTGGCAGGGTTTCTACCTCGACATCCAGCATACTATCGCGCTGTATCTGGGCAAATTTTCTGACCTGTTCCTGAGCAAATTTTAAATCGTCCATATCGCGCGTCGATACGCGTGCCATCAGCGCGTCAATTTCGCTTTGTGACAGCCGAAAGGCAGGCGGGCTATAATTATCAAATTTTTCTGACAGGCGGCGCACCGCAACATCGCCCTCTGTTTCGATAGAGGCCAGAATTTGTTCTACATTTTTTCTGACCTCTGCATCGTCTTCTGCCCGCGCTGTTTGTGTCTTGCCTTCTTTTAGATAGCGAATTGCCATATTACCCTCATTGCCAGATATTTATTTTACGTATGTTTGGTCTCCGTCATTTTAGTGTAATCTTTCTAAAAGAGGTTAAAACCCTTTTCTTGCACCGATCGGCAATTTCCTGTCTGTTAAAAAATTTTTGCCAGTTTGGCAGCCAGCTCCTCTGCCTGTTTGGCAACCGATCCCGCCCCCACCTCATCGCCCAGACAAGAGGCGGTCATCGCCCCGATCGCAAAAAGATTATTCTGCGGGTCATAGGCTCTATCCATGACGCCAAGGCAGGTGGCAATGCGCAGGCTTTTTCCTGTCCTGTCAGGCGCTGCCAGCCCGTCTGCCAGCATCTGCTGAACCAGCCTGTCCGGGGCAGGGCCGGTACAATTTACCGCCCTGTCTGCCAGATATTCCCGGCCGTCTTGCAGGATAAGGCAAAGCTGGCTGTCCTGTTTTTTTATCTGGCGGACACGCCCTTTTATAAGTCTAAGCCGGCCAGTAGCACGCAATGTCTCGGCGGCATCAAAATTTTGCGGAGCAGAACGAAATCTGGCCAATTGCCACCAATGGCCAACTTGGCGCATCAGCCGGTTCTGTTCTTCATCTTCCAGCTGTTGCCAGACACTGTTGATATGGATGCGTAAGGCTTCAAAACGCGATTGCCAGCTTGTCTGTGTCCAGTCCCGCGTCCCAAGAGAATGTTTCATAAATCGAAAAAACTGGCTGGCAGTGGTGATGTTATCCGGCCAGATAACAGGCGGCTCTGTTTGCCAGTCTGTTTGTTTTGGCGGCAGGATGCCATGCGGTAAAACCACCTCTATCTGGCCGATATGCCCTTGCCGGGCAAGGCTGTAAATTCCATCCATTGCGGTTAGCCCGCCGCCGATAAAAGCGACCTTATCTGTTTTGGCGATTTCGCCCAGCCATTGGCCAGACCAGGGGTTTTCCACCAGCCTGTCTGCTGGCAGGTCGCTTGCCAACTGGCATGGCCAGCGCGGCGGCGAATTGCCTGTTGCCAGAACCAGGGCTTTTGTTGTGAGTTGTTGCCCTGTGGCCAGTACCAGCTGCCAGAGATTATCTGTCTTATCTGCAGAGATAACCTCATTTGAAACCAGGTTTAACCTGTCAAAGCCGGATAGCTGATGGCGAAGAACAGACAGATATCTGCCAAAATCCTTGCGCCGATAAAACGCCCCTTGCGGATTATGGGCAGCTGTATCATCAATTTCTGTTTCTGCCCATCTGCGAAAATCTGTTGGCCTATCGGAAAAAATACGCATGATCTGGGCGCGCACATTCAGCCTGAAATCCGGGTGGCTGCAGCCATAAGCCGCGCCATATCCAAAGGGTTCTGGCCCGATAATGGTGATATCTGATGCGCGCTCAGGCTGATCCCGCAACAAATGGGCGGCCAGACAAAAGCTGGCGAAGCCGCTGCCTACAATCACCAGCGGGCAGATAGAATTTTCTGAAAATGCGGCTGGCACGGTAGCGTGCCTCCCCTTATCAAACGAGTAAGCGCTTTACGCCTCTACTGGGCCGCCCTGTTCTTTCCAGGCGCTAAACCCCCCTACATTGGAGACATTCTGATAGCCCATATCAATAAGAGTTTTTCCTGCCAGCGCAGCTTGCCCGCCTGCGGCACATATTAAAATCACCTCTGCATCCTTTTGCATGGCAGGCTGATGAAACTGAGTATTGGAATCAGCGGCAAATTCGATAAAGCCACGCGGAATACGCAAGGCACCTGCGACCGTTCCTGTCTTGGCAATATCCATCCCGTCGCGCACATCCACAATGACGACATTGGCCTGGCCATGACGGGCAATGCCGGCATCGGTTTCAATTCTGGGGACTATGGCGTTGGCTTCGGCCAGAAAATCCTGTGCGGTTTTAGACATACTCTTTTCCTCATTTTTCAGTAAATTAAAATAGCGTTCAAAAAGTATCTGCTCAGGCGACAGGGCTTGTCAAAAGATTTTACGCCCTGTCTGCAGATGGGCTGGATGTGGCGATATAGACCCCGATAGTTGCGGTGACAAGACCGATAATATCCAAGCGGGTTAACAGCTCGCCCAAAAACAGATATCCCATTACCGCAGAGACAGGCGGCACCAGAAAAAACAATGTAGCGGTGCGGCTGGCCGACCCTATTTTGATCAGATACATCAAAATCGTAAATGCCCCGAAAGAAACCGCCAGAATTTGCCAGCCCATCGCATAGATAAAAGCAGGGGTGAAATGAATAAAGGGTGTTTCCACAAAAACCATCACCAGCAGATGAAACAGACAGGCCGCCAGAGCCTGATAAAAATTGGAGACAGATAAAGGCAGCCTGCCGCTTAGCTTTTTCTGCCAGAGCGTGCCAGCGGTTACCGCCAGTAATCCTGTCATGGCCGATAAAAACGCTATCAGCGGAAAACCTGTTCCTATATCCAGCCCCAGCACCATTGCCGCCCCGCCAAAGCCAAGAGCAATACCCAGCCATTGCCGCCATGTAACCTTTTCGCCCAGAACAGGACCTGCCAGCGCCCCTGTCAGGACAGGTTGCAAGGATACTAGCAAGGCGGCCATGCCCGCTGGCATCCCCCTGGATATCGCAAAAAACACCCCGCCCAGATAAAAACCGTGAAATAAAATACCGGTTGCCCCGGCTTCGAGAATATCAACAAATCTATGTCGTACCCAATCGCGCATTAACAGAGCAAAAGCCAAAAACCCCAGCGAAACCAGCGCAAATCGAAATCCCAATGCGGCAAAGGGGCTGGCACTTGTGACAATTACCTTGCTGGTAATAAAAGCAGAGGCCCATAACACCACAAACAACAAAGGAAATGTCCGCACCATTATATCTAGCCTTTCAGCGCTAGACCGTTTCATACAGGTCAACAGCTGTATCGGTTTGTGTGACTGTCAGCCGACCGGTTGTTACCAGATGGGTAAGATGGGCACGTGATTCGCCAGAGGCAAAATATAATTCATGATCGCCAAAAGACCGCCCGAATAGCACATCCATCGCAGACGCCACAGTCAGGGGCTGGGTTTTGGCAGCCTCTTCAAGCTGGTTGAGGCGCATATGATGATGATCTATTAGCGCAGCTGCGCGTTTTCCGCCTTCGCAAAAAGGCCAGTCATGCCCTGGGAAGATAGACATATCTGCTGGCAAAGCGGTCATCTCCTGAAGATAGGTAAAATAATGCGATAGCAAATCCAGATCCGGATTGCGAATATCGGCTGAAATATTGGGCGAGATGCGCGGCAACAAAAAATCAACGCTTAAAAACAAATTACGTTCAGCGTCCATCAAACTGATTTGGGCATCTGAATGGCCTGTATCTATTCGCGCTTCCCAAACCCCGGAACGGGTTTTAATTTTATCGCCTGCCTTCATTTCCCGGAAGTTTGGTATGGGGCTGGCATTTGCCCGAAAACGGCTGCCATTTGTCGCAACGCGCTGAACCGTTTCAGACGGCAAATCATAACGCTGATAGGTGCGCGCCATAATAGACCCGAATTCCTCTGGCGAGAGATTATATAGCCAATGCCCGTGTTTTGCTTCTTCATCCGACGCATAGACAGGCGCACCGGTAATCGCTGATAACGACCCGGCATAGCCGATATGATCGACATGATGATGAGTGACAAGAATAGAAGATACGCGCTGATGGGCAAGCGGGCCTGAAAGCAGCACCTGCCAGTGATCAGCTGTTGCCTTGTCATTCACCCCTGTATCGATAAGACACCACCCATCAGGCGTATCCAGAACATAGAGATTGATATGATTAAGCCGGAAAGGTAGCACAAAGCGTGCCCAATATAAATCATCCGCAAGCTGGGTGAGTGTACCATATTCTGGTACTGGAATATCAAGCGGCTTCATCTACCCCTCCTGGACTGGATAAGCTGGTGAAATGATTAGCTAAGAGTGATTTTTATTTCGCCAATCCCCTCAACGCCTCCTTCCAGCACATCGCCGGAAGTCACCGCACCCACACCGGCAGGCGTGCCAGTCATAATCAAATCCCCTGCCTTCAGGGTGACGGACTGGCTGCAAAAGGCAATAATATCGCGAACATTCCAGATCATATCATTTAAATCTGCGTCCTGGCGCATTTCGCCATTCACACTCAGCCAAATCCTCCCGCTATCCAGCCCTTGCTGGGCTTGCGGCAAGGCAGAAAGCGGATGAAAGCTGGTCATCGGGGCAGAATTGTCAAAGGCTTTACCCCAGCACCATGGCCGGCCTTTTTCGCGGTGGGCAATTTGCTGATCGCGGCGGGTGAGATCAATCCCGACACCCGCACCCCAGACGTGATCCATCGCCGCATCAGCAGAAATATTTGCCCCATCCTTGCCAATAGCCAGCACCATTTCAATTTCATGATGCAGGTCATTGGTAATCGGCGGATAGGGAATGGTAGCCCCATTTTCTGCAATAGCATCTGCCGGCTTGGTAAAGAAAAAAGGGGGCTCTTTATCGCTAAAGCCCATTTCCTTTGCATGTTCGCCATAATTTCGGCCAACGCAGAAAATACGCCTCACAGGAAAATAGCTGTCTGAACCGGCGACCGGAACGGCCGCTTGCGGATTTGGTGTGATCACATAATTCGTCATAATATGCCCTTATCTTTTTTTGATTTTAAAGCAAAGCATTTGCGTTTTATGCCCAACCGGATGCAAGGGCATGAAAAAAGCTTTGCTGGAAAATGAACAATCCCTGCTTTTATATCAACCACATAAACCAGCTGGCCGACAACTAAATTTTTGCATTTTTGCGTCTAACACTTTGGTCTTTGCTGTCCTGCAGAAAAGGCTGCCATAATACCTGCAGCAATAATCAGCCCCATACCTGCAACCTCGCCCATACCAAAAACACTGCCCCATAACAGCCATCCCGCCACCCCGGCTGAAATAAGATAGCTATATTCAAAAATGCTCATATAGCTGGTTTCCGCCATCTGATAGGCTTTGGTGATCATAAAAATCCCTGCCACAGATAACAGGGTCATCACCGCAATCCAGCCAAGAACAGACGCAGTTGGCCATATCAGACCGCGCAATAGAAAACTCGTCTCATCCTGGCCCTGAATACCCAGAAAATCGATAATAGAGGCCCCGAACAAACCGATGACCCCGATCATGACAAAATAGGCAAGCGAGAGCGTGTAGGGGCTTTCGCTGACACAATATCGGCGGGTAATCAGGCTGGCACCGGCATAAAACGCCCCTGCCAGAATCGGCAGGAGCTGTAATAAATGAAAGCTTTGGGCATCGGGGCGCAACACTAAAAACACGCCAAGACTGCCGCAGATGACCGCCACTATACGCCGCCATCCCGGACGCACCCCAAAGAAAAGAAAGGAGAATAACAGAACAAAGACAGGCGAAGTAAATAGCCCTGCCCCTGCCAGTGCGACGGGCAGAAAGGACAGAACAGAAAAGAACAATGTCATCGACAGGGACAGGCATAAAGTGCGCCAGAAAACCGGCTGCCAATTTATCGGCGCAAGTTGAAAATGCAAAAAAGGACGAAGGCATAAAAATATCGCTGTCGACATGGCAGAGCGCAAAAAATGATATTGCCCCAACCCAACCTGATCAGAAACAAGGCGCACCAGATTATCCGATAATCCCATTATAGATATCCCGCATATCAAGAAAAAGGCAGCCACAAGATAGGCCGGCAAGCTGGCGATAAATATCGATAGGCGAGTAAACATAAACCCTGTTCTATAGCTGAGTTTACAAAAAGAGGAAAGAGGCGAGGTGCGCTAGCTGCCACCGCCGGCATAAGGAGCTGAGACCGCTGTTGTCATCCAGACAATATCTGCTTCATCTGTATCATCTGCCAGGCTGGGGGAAAGCCTGGCAGGCAGGGTGCGCAAAGACCAGATATAGCCATAGGCCGCGCCATCGCGCGCCCGAATAGTGATCACAAATCGCGCCCTGTTTTCAGATAGCACCCGGTCATTGATGACATAATCGCGCAGCCCGATAAGCGGGGCATAGGCTGGCAAATCAAAGAGCCGGGAAAACCGGGTAATCGGCCCTGTCACTTTACGATTATCGGGATGGGCAAATCGCCAGACCTGTTCTATACCGACCGGCCGATCATCGCCTGCCGCTTGCAAGCCCAGCAATTGAATTTCTACCACCTCTTCAGCAGACAGCCTGGAAGAGGGTTTGATAAATTCATCTGCCTGACCCAAAACAGGCAAAAACAGAGTAATACATAGCAATAGGCGGTAAATATTTTTCATATTGCTGATACGCCGGCAATCGCTATCCAGATGATGGGCGTCTTTATCACCAAAAATAAGATTTTTTAAAAATATCCTAGCTTTCTTTTTTACGCAACCGAATGCCCGCAGCCCTGGTGATATACAAGCTGATTAAAATCACTGCCATCGCCAGCATGGTCATAGGCGTTATTTCCTCATCCAGCAGAAAAAAGCCGATGAGCAGCGCGACAACCGGGATCAGATAACCGACATTTGCCATAAAACCTGCCCCTGCCCGTTCAATCAAAATATAGCGCAAAGAAAAGGCAAAAGCGGTCGAGATGACTGCCAGCCATAATAACGCGCCCCATACAGGCAACGGCCAGTCTTGCGGGGTTGGCGCTTCCAGCCATAATGCTGCCGGCACGCTTATCACCGCAGAGATTAGCAAGCTACTGGCAGCCAGCTGTACCGGGGTTAACAGGCTACGCCCGCGTACCATCAAATTACCGGCTGCATAACATCCAAACGCCACAATCAGAGCCAATTGCCCCGGAATGGAACTGGTGCCCAGCTTGGCCAGCCCATCTTGCATCAGCAACACAATCCCTATCAGCCCTACCAGCACCCCAAGCAATCTGCCTTTGGTCATCAGCTCATCGCGGGTGATAAAATGCGCCCCAAGCACTGTTACCAATGGGCCTGCCCCATTTAACAGGCCAGCAACCGCACTATCGACAGTTTGTTCTGCCCAGCTGATAAGGAAAAAGGGAAGTAATGTGCCAATAATGGCAATCGCCAGCAGCCGGCGATAAGGAAGGCGGGCATAATCCAGCTTTAACCCGCCTGAAAATGCAAGAAACAGCCATAAAGCCAGAAACCCTATCAGGGTGCGTGCTGCCACTAGGCTGAACGGGCCGGTACTGTCAACCGCAATTTTTATCGCCCCGAAAGCTGATCCCCAGATAACAGCAAGTAAAAGCAATATAACAAAATCCAGTGGCTTTGGACGGATAAAATCATGGCTCATATCACATTATCCATTTTTCCTGAGGGTTAGCATTTTGGCAAAAAAGCGGAAAATTACAGCCATAGGGTGCTGAGTGTTACCAATAGAGCGCCCAGCCATGCCCCCCAGGCCGGGCATTTTCCTGTCTTATACCACACAAAGGGCAATATCATTACAGGGCTCATCGAAGATAAGATAGCCACTTGCGCGACCGCCCCTGTTTCCAATGCCTTTAGCAATAAAAACACCCCGAAGCTGAGGCCAAAAAATCCATTTGCCAGAATCAAAAAAGACATTTTGAGATCGGGAAGCAGGGGGTGGTCTGATTTTTTTCTGTCAAAGGGCCAGCTGAGCCAAAAGAGCAATCCGGCAATAGATACCCGTATCAGCCCGACCAGTAACGGGTCGGCTCCGGCGGCCATGACAGGACGCAGAATCAGCACCCCGACCGCCTGGCCGGTGGCGGCAAACAGACCGGCTGCCAGCCCTATCCATAAGGGCGGGGTGATCGCCTCCCAGATATGAAGCAGATCGCGCCGCTTGCCATAGATAATCGCAAAACAAATACCGGCAAAGCCGATCAAAATAGCCAGAATTTGCAATAGCGAGAGGATTTCTTCTAAAAATAGCCAGCTTAAAATAGCGGCAATCGGCGCATTTCCGGCAAATAACATCGCTGTCCGTCTGGGCCCTAATCGCCGCATCGCCACAAATAAAAAATAGTCGCCCAGCACCACCCCGATAATGGCCGATGCCAGAACAGGCAGCCAGAAAGCCTCTGGCAAGCGAAACTCTCCGCCTGTGATGGTAA
>Ga0181587_10001614_pt1 | contig 18872 bp, 16 predicted proteins | sample 071ome_27_FD_132463 | JGI IMG/M metagenome (GOLD analysis project Ga0181587, IMG submission 132463) | Coastal salt marsh microbial communities from the Groves Creek Marsh, Skidaway Island, Georgia - 071409AT metaG (megahit assembly) | ecosystem: Environmental > Aquatic > Marine > Intertidal...
GAAGGGCTTTTTCTGGATTCCTGTGGCAGTCCAAGCAGAAAGCCATACTCAAGTGTTTATCGTGATGGACTTCGACCATCTGATCGACCCTACCGTGGCACTCAACACAACTAATACCACGGTTCACGTGAACAGCGTGGTTAAAATAAACGTAGTCAGGGGCTTTGTGAATCCTGACCCAAGGAATCGCGGGGCCAGCGTTGAGGATACCATCGCCATTTGCATCTTCCCCTTCAGAAAGCTTTCCATCTTTGTTCGTATCTTCGCCGTAGAAAGAGTCGCGAACAGGCTCGAGCAGGGGTGAATCAGCCTTAATATTCTGGTGACAGGACATGCAGACATTAGCACCGGGAATGTTAGCATGGGATGACTTATCAACTCCAGTATGACAGTAGCGACAATCCAGGCCGAGTTCACCGGCATGGAATTCGTGATTGTAAGAAACAGGTTGGGTCGGCTGGTAGCCAACTCGGGTGTATTTGGGAGTGGCGTAATAATTGATACCGGCAACAACCGCACCCCCCACCAATCCAAGAGCAACAATTACCTTAACTGGTAATGCATTAGTCCATCTTGGGAAGATATTTCTCATCTAAAAGATTGTGATGTGTGGCTGGGAGGGAAAATAAAGAAAGTTTGATGAATAATGCGCACTGAGTTGAAGACAAACCAAAATTTTGAAAGTTTATGCTGATGAGGACTTGATTTTTAATTTAAAGCCTCCGCTACCCTCAATATTAAAACAACTAAACGCCTACTATTAAAAAAACTTAATGAGTCATATTAGCACCTTTTCAGTTTGGGTAAAATTGACATTCAATTTAAAGAACACACATTCACTTTACTGTTAGTTTGAAAACGATACCCCATAGATCACAGATTTTAGTAATTGGTGGAGGCATGTCCGGAATTTGTGCTGCTATTTCTGCTGCCCGCCAAGGATGCACGGTTAATCTAATTGAGGCTCGTAACGCATTGGGTGGACGAATCGGTGAAGAAGTCCGCTTACCATTTGACCAGAATGGTGGATGCAATTCCCCATTTCCTAGAGAATCTGGATTACTGGACGAAATTTTAGTCAAACTTCAAAAGTTTAACTTGGAAAGGACATATGCCGGCCAAAGCAGGGTCCTTCACTCAATCATCCTCGAGGAACCCCGGGTCAAATTATTTTCAAATATCCGTATCATCGAAGCGAATACCCTGAACAAAACCCAGAAAATAGATTCTTGCACAGGGCTTTGCATGGCTACAGGCATCAGGCATTTATTCAAAGCAAAGTATATCATAGACTGCACTGGCACTGGAAATATTTCCAAGCTAGCAGGAGCCCCCGGAGAGACTGGAATTGATTTGGGAGCATCTGAGAATATCAATCAAGCAGCCATTCAGCAACGAATCGTTGCACTTTTGAAAATCGTGGAAAAAAATGAAGCCTGTTCATTCATCTGCCCAGATTGGGTGAACGCACGGTGGGAGGACAATCAATTAAACGCCAGGGTCGACTGGTTGGAGTCTTTAAACCATTCCATGACTGGCTACCATCACATTGAATGGATTTCGCCACTTCACACACACCTTCCATCCGCAGAAGAAATTGTTTGGTCCGCATGGGATTTTCTTAAGAATCGCTCCCCCATGAAAAACGCAGCCGTCTTTCTTGCAATCGATCGAATTTCTCCTGTTCTTTTTGAAAAATCAGATTTTCGAGGCTTTGGTGATTACACGCTTACTCTGGGGGATTTAGTGGAAGGAGAGAGGCACATCGACTCGATTGCAGTTAGTAGATCTCTCCTGGAGGGGGAAGGATCATTATTGTGTTCAAGCCGGGGAAAAATTGTTCTTCCCCAACCATTCGAAATTCCATTGCGTTGCCTGTATTCCAAAAAAATCCGCAATCTTTTGTGGACTGGGGAACATGCTTCGGTTAGTTATGAAGTTGCCCCAAGCCTTGGGCATTCTCCTACATCTGCTCAAATGGGCATTGCTGCGGGTCACTGTGCTGCTTATTGCATCAATCAAAAAAGACTGCCCCGCACTGTCGCCAAAAAAGGGCACATCGAAGAATTGCGGAGATCAATGGAAGTATCCAACCATCGAACTGGTTTATCCGTTATCTCAGATGGTCATGATTTAGTAAACGAATCGTTGATTTCAGCGTCCACATCTTGGGATTGTAAGAACATAAACCGCCTCAAACAAAGCCTTGGACCATCTGTCACATCTTGCCTTGTTCAATTTCCAGCAATTGGAGAACACATTGAGGGAATTAAAATCACCCTTGTTTGTGAAGAGAGTTGCTCCCTCGAAGCCCGTCTGCTTAAGGGCTCTGCATTTAATTGCAATCTTCCCGGCGAATGCCTCGATGCTTGTGTTCATGAGATTAATGAAGCCGGGCAACAGGAGATTATATTCCCTCTCCATACAACGGTTGATAAACCCGGTTGGCATTACCTTGAAATTCGTTCTAAAAGTGAATTTTCGGTTATCCAAGTCATCAACCCTCCGGTTGGTTTCAAAATTAGTTATCCAGTAAATCCATCTTCAGGGGGCATGACTAATTCCTACTGCAAATACATTTCTTTACCTTCCGAAAATTTCACTACCTGGGGGCCATTAATAGAAGTATTCCCACACACCAAACTCTATCCTCCAGATGCCATAAAAAGTGATGCTTATCGCCCCTCTTCCATGCCAAATGTTTGGATTTCCAAGCCTAGCGACTTTTCTTATCCTGAATTTTTAGAAATTTCTTGGAAAAAGAATGTGGAAATCTCCAAGATCGCTCTCTATTTCGATCCTTCATACGACCAACATTTTCCATTTTATTCAACCGCTGTAGATAACTCCCATATTCCCTCCTTGATTAAAGATTACCGGATTTACTTAACCTCAGCGAAAAGCAGGTCTAACCTACTGCTTGAAGTAACGGACAATTACCTCCCCTACCGGGAACACATTTTTGAACCCACCACAGTTATTGGTCTGGAAGTTGAAATACTTTCCACCCACGGCTTGGACAGGGCTCAACTTTACAAAGTACGTGCTTATGAATAGAGCCTGAATAATTACATTTGCTCAAATTCATAGTTTTTGATCAAAGAATCATTGATTTTAAGATGTTTTCCCGCCAAGTTATATAAAGCCTTATGAATGCACTTGCCGTTATTTTCAGACTTCTTTCCACCCTCTCACTGGCTGGCCTTGCCGGACTAATCTGGATAAAGTGGGATACTCAAACTGCCCAATCTCACTCCTTCCTGGATGAAGTAACCTCAGATGCCTACGACATTCTTCAATCCGAAAAAGATACCCAGTGGAAAGACATATCCAAAAAGAAGAGTGCTTTTAACGAAGTTTTTGAAGCAAACGATCCTGTTGGTCAAAATGATGAAAACCCGCTTGCAGAGGCTGCAGAAACCCTGCGCTCAGCAGAGGACATTATTTTAAGAAACCCCGATTATCGGGACAGCTTGGACAGCTTGACCAAGGAATATGGATCCGATGCACTGGTTTGGAACGCTGAATCAAAAAAGTGGCAGGTTAATCCTAGTACGAAACTAAGTGCACCAGCCGGTTTCCAGGACCCATTCTCTGACCAAGAAAAATTTCCAAAAAAAGATGTCAAAAAAGAAGATGGAACGGTCATCAAGGGCGTTCCGAGAGACAATCGCTTACGAACGGTCATCGGTATGTTCTACAAGGACAGGCATGATAAATTTGGAGAAATCGCCAAGCTCCGATCGATGATCGTTACCCGGGATCAAGAATTACGCGAATACCAAAATCTTTACGCCAAGGAAAAGGAGCGAAAGGAAGAACTTGAGGTAGAAGTCGATCAGTTGAAAGTCAAAGTTGCCGGACTTGAGGAAGACCTCAAGAGAGAAAAAGAAGAACGGCAAGCGGAGAAAGAAGCAGCTGAGCAGAAACAAAATATTGCAGACCAAAGAATTGCATCTTTGGAGGAAGAAAAAATCAATATCGTTAAAAGGCACGAAGAATCATTGGATGCATTAATGAATGAGCACAAGGAAACGATTGCATCCTTGCGTGATGAAATTAGAGAAGCAGATGCCGCCGGTTACAAACGGGGAATCGATGAAATGGTTGCTAAGCAACAGGGAGGGGAAGTGATTGATGACGACGAGGAAGTCGCTGCGGTAAACCCATTTCAACCAAAGGAAGATGGTCCCCCGGTGTTGACCCAGGCTGAAATTATGATTGCAGCACAATCTAAGACCATTGGTGAATCTGGTGTTCCATCTACGATTGCTAGGATTGACGGGAAATCCGGAATGATGCTTATCCCGTTGGGTTCGGAACGCGGAGTGGAACCTGGCAGCGTCTATACTCTTTGGAAGGACAAAAGAAAAGCTGCCCGAATTCGCGTACAAAGCTCTCGCCAGGGATTTTCTCTTGCGTACATCCTTCCCCGTTTCGGAAACCCCGAAAATCTTCGTCCAGGTGACAATATTCATGTCGTTCCAGAAGTGGAAGAAACCCTCTACATTTTACTTTATCATGTTAATCGCTAAAGTTTTTTTACTTTGTTTATTTACCTTTTCTTTAAGTGGTTGCTTTACTGCTTCACCTGATGACTCCCGCATGCCCCACGCTAGACCAGCAAACTGGGAGTACAGCCTTCCCGGAGGATTTGACCGCGGTCCCAATCGCTAGTCCAAACAGGTGAATCCGGCCGCCGATAGCTCCGGATGCCTTCTTTTGGTAGCCACGCCAATCGGGAATCTTGATGACCTTTCCAACCGTGCTGCTGAATCACTCTCTCTTGCAGATCTTGTCGCCTGTGAGGATACCCGAATTACCGCCCGGTTGCTTGAAAAACTTGCCATTCAGGTTCCCTTGATTTCATACCGCGAAGAAAACGAAAGAGTACTTTCAAGTGAACTCGCTGATCAAATTGAAAGAGGGAAAAAAATTGTCCTTGTATCAGACGCGGGGTGCCCCAACCTAAGTGACCCTGGTTTCCGACTTATTAGAGAATGCCACATTCGCGGCATTCCCGTGATTCCGGTACCTGGTGCCAATGCTGCATTATGTGCATTAATCTCATCCGGTCTGCCAACTCATCAATTTCTCTACCTTGGATTTCTGCCTAAAAAATCTGCTGCCGTAAAAAAGGTTTTGGAGAAATGGAAGGATTTCGAAGGCTCATTGATTCTTTATGAGTCAAAATATAAAATCGAAAAAACCTTGGTTTTAATTAACGAGGTTCTTGGACCAGAACGGTTTATCTGTTTAGCCCGTGAAATTACCAAAGTACACGAGACGATCCGCACTGCAAAAGTAACTGAGATTATTGAGTTTTTTCGACAAAGAAGTGGCAAGGGTGAATTTACCCTCGTGATTGCTCCAGAGGGATACTCCCTCTAATCAAAATTGATGAAGAGGCGGGCACTCATTGATATTGGATCAAATACGGTAAAAATATTAATTGCCAAAATAAGTAATTCCGACCAAAGAAAAATCCTTGATCAGGCAAATCTTCCTTGTCGATTAATCCCTGACCTAAGTCAAAAAAACACAAAGATCACCGGGGAGTCACTAACCAGGCTGATTGCATGCATTAATCAATTCAAAAAATTGATAATCAAATGGCAGGTCGATGATGTTAGAATGGTAGGGACTGAGGCATTTCGTAGAGCGGAAAACTCTGATGATGTCATCCAATCAATCCTCAAGGAAACTGGGCTTAGGATTGAGATACTATCTGGAATTGAAGAAGCACAGGCAGTTGCCGAGGGCTTACTTAATGACCCTAACCTGTCTGATTGGAAGTCGTTTATTGCTTTGGACTTGGGCGGGGGAAGCCTGGAACTTCTTACATGTAAAGACCGAAAGACCGTTGAGCTTAAAAGTCTGCCCCTTGGTGCGATTGCATTGGCAAGTAGAAGTGGATTGGATTTGGCCAAGCCAATTCCTTATGCAACCACGCTAAAATTAAGAAAGGAAGTAGATCAATGTTTAGAAGAACAAGCAAAAGTATTTCATAACACCCAGCTTCATCTCGCTGGATGTGGAGGCACTCTTGTTTTTCTCCGACAGATGATTGAGGAGTCTCTCCAACCCCTGCATCCCGAGCAAATTTGTTTTTCAGATGCTGAAGAAATTTACAACAATATTGCCGCCCTTTCTCTTCAGGAAAGAATTTTAAACTTTCCAAAACTTCCTGCTGACCGGGCAGATATCTTTCCTTATGGATTACTCGTGCTTTTAGCCACTATGCAATTTCTTGGCAAAGATCTGCTCATTCACTCCTTTTATAATTTAAGGCATGGTCTGATTTTTAATCACAGTCACCAGCAAACCACTACTCAATTGAGAACCAAATAAAGCTCATTGGAGCAAGCACCCCCTTTTCGTTCAGTCCTTCTCCATATGAGACGACAGGTTTCATGCCTATCAATTCATCAATTTGGGGGTAGAAGGAAAAACTGACCGATTCCTGTCCGGGATTTACCAAAATAAAATTTTTCTCATTCTTTTTATCCAATTGCCAATGAAAAAGGAATGATCTCCTCTGTTCATCGTGCACAAAACCCACACACCAGTCTGGCTTGGTTGATGTGCGTGCCCTTAAACCTTTGTCAGAGAGACGCAGGCGAATCATTTCATGTACAAATTCCATTTCAAGCTTGTTTGCATCGCAAAACGAATAATCGAGTGCGTTCAAATCGCCCCTCTGGTAAGTATTCCTCACGCCCTGCTTGTGGCGTAAAAAATCCTGTCCAGCACTAAGCATAGGCACGCCCGGAGAAATCAGAAGAAGTCCTGTAGCCAGCGTCGCCAGTCGTTTCACCTCAAGCGGCGGCTGGCAATCCTGCCCCAATTGATAAAGATCACGAAATCGGTCAACTAGAGAATAATCATCGTGAGACTCAAGATAATTTACTGATTGGCAGGGAGAAAGATTGTCACTATCCAGGCATCCCAATAGCAGGCTTTGAACGACCCCACAATCACGCTCACCCCTCACAAAGCCAAGCAAGCCCTCCCGGCACGCATCGCTCCATAACGCATAAGATGTACGGTTCATTTGCATAGGTAATCGGCCCCGAAAACTCCAGGGCTCTGCGAAAAGTAAAATTCCCGGTTTTATTTTTTTTAATTCGTTCTCAATTTCTTCAAGAAGTTCAATTCCGAGCAATTCTCCAAGATCAAAACGGAAACCATCCACGTCAAAGGTATCAACCCAATAAATCAGGCTGTCCAGAATGAGCTTTCGAACGGGCTCTGAGTCGCAAAACAAATCATTCCCACACCCACTATGATTGGTTAGCTCCCCTTTTTCATCGGTCATGAAGTAAAGCTCCCGGTCAAGGTGCATTAAATGTGGTGGAATTCCCGCATGATTGTACACCACATCAATTACAATAGCCATTCCAGATTGGTGAAACTCATCTACTAGTTGGGAAAACTCGTCCACGCATGAACCATTTGTAGGATTACTGGAATAAACTGATGCCGGGGAAAAAAAATTAACGGGCATATATCCCCAGTGGTATTCTTCCTTACTCCTGGCATCAAATTCCTGCACTGGCTGAAACTCCACCACATTTGCCCCGAGTTTACGCAAATAACAATCATCGGAACGCAACCATTTACTTAGTCCCCTGAACTCCATGCGTTCTTCATTCGACAGATCAACATCGGCATGGCTTAACAAATCACGAATATGGGCTTCCACTATCACGCAGTCTTCAATGGCTGGGGGCTTAAATTGAGTGAAGTTTTTTTTCCCGGACAATGCAAGTCCAGGCCCTGTTCTACTTATCATTCCCCGTGCATATGGGTCAGGAATTTCTCTTGTAAAAGCTTTCCCTGAACCATCAACAGAAACGACTTCAAACTGATAAGGCAGACCCTCAGCTTTGTGATTTAAGCGGACAAACCATGAACCATCCTCCTCGCATTGCATTTCAAAAGCCCGAAAGGCCGATCTTTCCTGATCTTCAAAAAGATGCAATCTTACCTCAGTCGCCCTGGGAGCATAGATTCGGAAACTACATCCTTGACCCAACGCAGAGTAACCAAACTTTCCTTGAGGCCGCCTTGAGATAAAGGGATGAAGGTTTTCTAAACTATGGGGGCACAGAGGGCGAAACCTTAGTGCATCCCGTCCAGTTCTCAGTGATGAATCAAATAGATAATTCTTCTCACCTTTCCTCGATTCCACCACCGAAGGAAATTCTGCGTGTGGTTCGATCCACCGCCCATTGGCAGTGGAAAACTTAAATTCAAAAGGACTTGCTAGAAGTCCGGAATTTATTGGGAATCGAAGGAATAAGCCAGTGCCCTCTTCAGATAATAGCCAATCTTTACCAAACTGCCAGTTATTGAGGTCACAAAGTAAATAAACTTCTTCATTTTCGAGTCCGTGAAACTCTAGTGTATCACGGGACAAATAGAAAAACCACCCGTCTTCATCCTTTGCATACCCCCCCAGTTCCGCTCTTTCCAAGGGTGTGGCCATGCGGAACTCCCCCCCAATTAAGCCAGCCTCTTCTACCAAATCTTCAGCCAGACGGTCTCCCTTCGAGTCCTCATTTAAAAAGACCCAGCCTTGGTTCTTTTCATCTACCCAAACTTTTCCTCCACGCTCATACACCATCGAAAAGCAAAATCATTTCCTTCTTCAGTGGACAACCGAAAAATTTTGCCCCGGTTTGTAGGGCTCTTTAAAATTATACCAATTAATGAATATTAGCTCCCAAAAGGAAAAGACATTACTTGCTTTATCAGGAGGTGTGGATAGTGCTGTTTCTGCAGCAATTCTCAAGCAATCAGGCACCCCAGTTGAGGCAGTTTATGTACGGACATGGGAACATGAGGGTGATGTACTTGGTGATTGCCCTGGAGCCAGAGATTTAGCGGATGCAGAAAAGATATGCGAGCAGTTGAAGATTCCCTTTCGGGTGGTCAATTTTATCGACTTTTATCAGCGCGAAGTGGTCGATCCAATGATTGATGGATATGCAAGCGGGATTACTCCCAACCCTGATATTCTTTGCAACCGCAGAATGAAGTTTGGGGCACTTTTGGAATATGCACAAAATGAGGGCTTCGACGCGATGGCAACGGGTCACTATTGTATTCGAAAAGTTGGAAGTAATGGATTGGCCGAACTTTGGGAAGGTAAAGATAAAAACAAAGATCAGTCCTATTTTCTCGCCAGGTTGACACTTGAACAACTGCAATCCGCTCGCTTCCCGCTGGGTGAAATTAATAAAGTTAAAGTCAGGAAAATGGCGAACGAACTGGGACTTCCCGTGGCAGAAAAGAAGGACAGTCAGGGCATCTGTTTTCTTGGAAAAGTAAAGATTCCAGAATTTCTCTCTCATTACATCAAGGATGCACCCGGTGAAATTGTAAACACAGAGGGTAAGGTATTAGGAAAACATCTCGGGCTCCACCGTTATACAATCGGTCAAAGGAAAGGGATCGGAGTGCCCTCTAACACGGACCATCAGAATTATGTTGTGACTGGCAAAGATCAGGGGAAAAATCAATTAATTGTGGCTTTTGACCGAAGGGAAGAACCCAGCCTCTGGGCGAATGAATTCCATATCCAGGATGTCAGCTTCCTCGACATCAATTACGAGAATTCATCCAATTTAAAACTGCTTGGGAAAGCAAGGTATCGCGACCCTTCGACTCCCATCCAACTAAACCGTTTAGATTCTCAAAAAATTTATGCAGTTACTTTCTCTGAACCTCAACGTGCACTTACACCTGGTCAGGTTCTGGCGATATACGACGGCGAAAGACTAGTCGGCTCAGGAATCTACGCACATTCAGGCAAGGGGCGAGCCTGCCTTTCCGCTTGATCCAGCCCACCACTTATTTCATAACATCATCACTGGATATGCGACTACGATTGCCTTTAAAAACGAAAAAGAAACTCCCTATTGAAGAGGATCAGACTCCTCTTAAAACCAAGGAGAATCTTGAAGAGTACCTGCAATCAGCAATTTCTTTTCTGCAAACCCAGCAGGATGCACTGAAGTCGATCATTTCCATCCTTGAAGAGGTCGAGCAACTCGCACCCACAATGAAAGCGGATATTATCCGCAAGATAACCAAGGAGCACGAGAATGAATCAAAGTCTAAACTCAAAGGATTGCGTAAAAAATTAAAATCCTTTGTCGATTTGTGCTTTAATAACCGTCCTCTCTTTAGCAGTGGGGAATCAGACACTTCCTTTGAACTCTTTAAAGGTGCGAGTAAAAACGCTCCCCGCATAAAGCAACCCTCTGCCCCGCACTACTTCAAACCAATTCAAAAATCGACTACTTCCGTAGATGTGGAGGCAGTTCAGGCATCCTTGCAGGCAATGCAGGAAATGGTCGGTCACAACGATGCAGTATCCCATGATCTGCAAACCAGTTTCACTGCACTCGCTTCGGATCCGGGAGCTCATGAGAAGTTCAATTTTTTTGAGGAACGGGTAAAGACCTGGGTATCTGAAGTGATAGACGGACAGGATGGACTTACCGTGCAAGCCAACATTCTAAGAAAGCGAGTAGATAGCCTTGTTAATGGCCTGCAGGAAGACCCAACCGACTGAAGATTATGAATGGGGGACGTCCAGCACCTATGGGCAATACTCCTGGGGGGCGTCCCTTCCTTGGCATCCATTATGTTAAGTGTGGCACCTATGGAAGAATTTACAAAAACAAGGAAGGAACTGCATATGTGGGTCATTGCCCAAGATGCATGCACACACTTAAGGTCAGGATTGGCCCCGAAGGAACAGGTACGCGCTTTTTTAAATGTTTCTGCCCATGAATTGTGACTGGGCAAATTTTTAAGGAAGTAACCTGCAGGTATGTTTCGGGGCATGGTGTTGCTTCTGGCAGGTCCAATGATTTACGCTTCCCAAACGGGACACTTTCCATGCAGGCACCTTATTTCCTCGAAGCCGGACTGAACCTGTCAAACTTCCATCATGGCACGCTCAACCTTACCCCGATTGACCATTCAATCGAATTAATCAGCCCAAAATATTTTTTCAGTCAGGTAAAATGGACAAAAAACTTACCTGCTGAAAATTTTTCATTTTTCCAAAGCGAATTACGATTGATCCATGCTCCAAACTGGGTTCCTGCCCTCCTTTACTGGCCCCACCCCTCTACCAAGCCAGAATTTCACCAACCTGTAAATACCTACGAATTTATCGCTCCCTACATCCATGGAGTACTAGTGGGAGCACTGATTAAATTGCGGCCTGTAGAAAAAAGCTTCCGATTTGAGAAGCAGTCAAAAAGAAACCATGATTAGCGAACGAGAGGACTGAGTGCATCCAGTTCACTAAAATCTATGCTTACTCTAGACTGATTTTTATCCAAGTGCCATGCCAAGCGTGAAAATAATCGGTAACGTGGGCGGGATTCATCATTTGCCCGAGTCGTTGCATCCGCTCTTTTCACCTCTCCAAGTATGATCACAAATCCATCTTTCTCACTTCCCATTCTTAATTCATAATCTGCCACAGGAAGGCCAAAGGATTTCTCAGGATTCGGCCAGTCCGCACGGGCAAAATAAAAATCGCACACTCCGGTTCGGTTCAGTTCAACCACCCGTCCCAATGACTCATCACCGGGTAAAAAAAGATGCCCATCGCTGCCACTGAGGATTTTGTTCAGTTTGCTAATCAATGTTCCATTCGGTACAGCGGTTTCCGCAATTTTTGAGTTCATTATCTTCTCTTGTGCTTGAGTGCTCACTGGAGCATGTAAGAGATTCGCAGGCACTGAAATCTCTTTTTCCATTTTTTTAATCTCCTCAACAAGCTTTTCTCCCAGTACCCGATCCGCACTATTCTGGGCAGCCAACATCGCAACCTGACTCCAGTTATCATCGATGACAGAATCACTGTTTGGAGCTGTTATTTCGGACGAATCATTAGTTACTCGTGAATTATTTTCCTCGATATCTTGGATTCGTTCTCTCCACCCGACATAACCAACCAGGCAGGCAAGTAAACCAACTGATACCCAGGTAAGAATGTTTTTATCTTTGATCAAATTTTGATTTTTTGGGAGGTCATCACTAGAATTCGTATCCTCTAAAATTTCCCCTAGACCATTGGTTGAATGGGATTCGTGATCATTTTCCGATGCGAACATATTCAAAATTCGTTGTTCTCTAACCGGTTCGAATGAGCATTCAGGTATAATGCTGAAACGCTTCAGTCTTCTTACAGCATCCTCCATCCAACCAATCACCTGGGACATCCATATCTTTTCGATCTGCCATTCCGTATTTTGCCTGCATTTTCTCTCCACTTCCATGGCATCATTATCGGGCAGAAATTCAAGCAGATAGGAAAGAATTTTCTCATATTCAACCGGGTAGAAATCTTTGGAGGGCTGATTGTCTTCTATTTTTCTTTCCTCTCGTAAACACTCACAAAACCCGCTGATCACTCTCCGGTATTTTTCATTACCGTAAAGTGGCATTTCTTTTAGAAGTTCCACTTCATCACTTCGAAGCAGGCTTAGGTAAGCCTGTGCACGGGCTATTTTTACTTCCTTTTCTATTTTCTTTTGAACGCCCTCATTTTGTTCGAACTTGAATAATTCAAGCTGGCCATCATTTCCAGTACTCCTATTGAGTCTGATGGACCTGACCACATCTTCTAGCTTCAGGAAAAATTCAGCACGACTTACCCGAAAACTGTTGGAAAAAAGAAATGCCAATACCTCTTCCACCGCATTCTGGGATAGAGTTGTCTTACCCAGTAAAATTTCTCCAAAATATAATGCCTCAGAAACAGAAAGTTCGGCCAATACTTTTTCTCCATTCATTAAGTGGGTCCTTTTTCGCTGACTTGGGAACGATCCCCGATGTTAATACTTTCCAGCATAGCCTGAACCATCCCATTTGAAAAATATTTCCCGGCGGACTGATCCGTCCATCCCATTTCCTTGGCCCATTTCCTGAATTTCTCAGGATAGTCTCCCGCAGGCCAACTATTCCAAACTTCAAAACCTTCAACTTTACTGAATGAACAAAGTAATGGCCAAACTCCATCAATGAACAAAGTGTTTGCTTTGCCGCCGGCAAAAACCTTTCCAAGTACCCCCTCTCTCCAGAACTTTACTGTTTTTGAAAGCCTCTTGTTATCATCGAACAAATCTTCCCTCGTTAATCTCATTACTTCCTCAATCCAATCCGGACGAATCCTCCACAATTCAAGGTATTGCCCCAACCGTATACGTGGATGATTTGCGGGACGGCAGCCTCGAAGTTTCCACCCTTGCTCGGTGTGAAAAATGTGCTCAATGTTGATTTTCCCACTTTTCCACTCACTAATTTCGTATCGCTGAGCAATACGGGCCATCGGACATTTATTTCTGCGGTATCCTAAAATTTCAAGAAACCACTGATGGCATGCCAACTCCCATGATTGATTCTGTAATCTTGCCTTAGCAAACCGTAATTTCGCAGACCACCTTTGCGTAGCCAAGTCCCTGATTTCTTCATTGGACAGGTTTCCTAATCTTCCTATAGTCCGTTCCAAACAGCTATCCCGACCGGATAACTTTTCCATCGCATAAGCTTCCGCATATTCCTCAATTCCACGAATTAGGTGGGGGAGTAAATAAAGAGTGGGGATTAACTTTGTATTCTCTTTTTGGAAATCAATTTTTTTTCGACTGGAATTTGCGAATAAACAAACCTGTAGAATAGTATCATTGTAATTTGAGTCTGCGTGGTGCCCATGCCTGTTCCAGTCTTGTGGCTCAAAGTGGACCTCAATATCCCCCACTTTTAGATCACCATCAATAATCAACCTGGCGTTTCGAAAATCTGGACCTTCCTCCGAAATATTCCAGTCCCCGGCAAAATCCACAAATATTTTTTGCCCCCAATCAGTTGTAAGCGAATCAGACAAAAAATCCTGATCTGCCCAGATTTTTTGTAGAATGAATTCCTCCATTTTTACCGCTCCATAAAATCCCGGCACCTCCTCCACTAATTTCCCATTTGTCATTGAATCTACGGATTAAACTTCTGGAAACTCTAGGCGGTTATGAAAAGGTTCTGACTTTAACTGAGAACCATTCCTTACTTGTTCAGTTCTCCGTTTTACCTGATCAATTGAATGATCCAAACGTTTGACAAATTGTTCAACCCTCATCGCGGATGCACCGTTTGCATAGGCACAATTTCGAATCAAGTTATCATTGGTAATCACACAAATCCTAGCTGGTTGTTTTGCTGCCATCACCATGCGTTCAATCACCCCGTCTGCTCCTTCACTTGAAGATGAATAAACCACGGCAAACAAGTCGAAATTACGGTGCTTTTGAATCGACCCCCTGCCCTCCCTGCCATCAAACACAACGGTTAAACGGTCACCATCATTCACCACGGGTTCGAGTAATCTCAGTAAACTATCCCTTGCCATATTACGGTCCTTGGCAAGTTCCCTCATAATTTCGGGGATAGCATGCATGGCGTTATTGCCATCGATTATCAGATGTTCTTGCATTTTGGAAATACTTGGATCAAGGAATGGAGAATACACAAATTTGGGGGCAATTCAGTCTCCCCGCAATGTAATATCAGCCAAAAATCAATTCGTCCATGAGTCTAGCCTTTCTTTTTCCCGGTCAAGGATCCCAAGCCACAGGCATGGGAGCAGATGTATTCCCACGCTATGAGGAACTTGTTTCTCAAGCCAATAATGAACTCGGGTATTCCCTTTCACAATTATGCCTTGAAGATCCTGACAATCAACTTGGGCAAACTCAATTTACCCAACCTGCACTTTATCTTGCCAGCTTCCTTGAAGCTCAGGCAAAGCTAGATGACGGGCAATCGCCCGCTATGGCTGCGGGGCATTCAGTTGGTGAATTTTCCGCTCTCGCAGTTGCCGGAGCACTAACATTTCTTGACGGACTGAGGATGGTGGCAAAGCGTGGCGAGATCATGTCCAAGGTGAGCGGGGGTGGTATGGCAGCAGTCATTGGATTGGATGCCAATAAAATCACCCAGACATTGGAAGAAATTTCAGCGGACCAGGTTGACCTTGCGAATTTTAATTCCCCAGGCCAAGTGGTTATATCCGGACCCGCCGCTCAGATTGAAACTACTCTTAGTCCACTCAAGGATGCAGGTGCCCGTATGGTAGTGCCCTTAAAAGTAAGTGGTGCATTTCATTCCCGCATGATGGAAGAACCAGCCCGTGAATTTGGCGAATTCCTGAAAAACTTTCAATTTTCCACACCTCAGTTCCCGGTGTACTCTAACGTGGAGGCCAGACCGTATGCAGATGGAGGTGAAATTGCCCCACTTCTCGTCAAGCAGATCCACAGCTCGGTAAGATGGACGGAACTTGTCACTCAAATGCGTACCGATGGTGCCACAGACTTCGTGGAATGTGGGCCGGGAAATGTGCTTAGTAAATTACTCCGTCAAATCCCCTAATCAGCTGATAAAAGCAGCTAGCCTGCCCTCGTATCGAGGCTGAGCTTCGTAAGGTTTCTTTCCTTCAATAAATTTACCACATCAATCACCCGTTGATAAGGCAGGGAACGATCGCCCCGAATATGAATTGTAGGTGAGGGTCCTGACCCGCTGGCAATTTGATCAAGCCTTGCTTTTAGGTCATTGATCGAAACCGGTGTTTTACCCAAGAAATAATTTCCTCCTGCATCAATGGTTATGTATTGATCATCAACCTTTGGCGGTGGTTGCTTTACAGACAAGGATTGTTCGGGAAGGTTTATCCGGTTGTACTGCTCAATTACCGGTGTGGTGATCATGAAAATAATTAACAGACAAAATGCCAAATCAATCAATGGGGTCACATTCAGTTCGGAAATAACCGATAGTTTGTGCCTTCTGCTAAAGTCTCTGGCCATAAAAACTAAGAAAAAGGTGTAAAGTCTGGGTTAGGAGTTGGCATCCAGTTCGATGCGATCAGCAAGGTTACTAGCAAAGTTTTCCAGTTTGGTCATCTCTGCACGCGTGCGGGCGGAAAGGCTATTGTAGGCAAAGACAATTGGTATTGCCACGCAAAGGGCGGCCACAGTGGTAAGAAGTGCTCCCGATACTCCCGGGGCCAAGTGTTCAATGGTCGCACCACCGGCATCCATGGTGCCAAATGCATCCATCACCCCCCACACTGTACCAAGAAGCCCAAGAAATGGAGCACCGGACACGATGGTTGCCAGCCAGTACATTTTTTCCTCATACCTGTCCTCAAACTCAGTAACTGCACGGCGGATTGCATTTTCCACATAATTCATACGCACCTTTCCATCCTTGGTACTGGAACGGGCAGCTGCCATTGCCCTCGAGCATACCCGAAGGTAGGGACTTGCCTGACCAGGAAAATTTGCATCCTCATAATCCATCATCGAGGAAAGTTCATTGATTCTCTTTTCATCCCGGGCATTGGCCAGACGGATTTTTTTTAAATCTGATTTTTTACTGAACATGATTGAAAGTGCCCAGCAGTTCAGGAGAGCGAGCACAAAGATGACACCTTTACCGGCCATGTTTGAATCAACAAAATAATCAAAAATCCCCGCGGTTCCCAGAACCTCAGCAAAAGCAAGCTCAGCAAATATATTTCCCATCACGAATACTAGTTAAAATTACACCACCATGTCCCAATCTTGTAACTGTGAATTAAAAATCAACGAAAAACTCATCTTTTCCTGAAAGTTACGGGACAAAACCGATTAAGTTTGCAGGATTACTCAAAGAATCGTAGGCAGAATTGACCATGCAGGTAGATAAAAAAGTACTAGAGGAAATCAATTCCAAACCCTTTTCGCTTTCTTCCCGGAATGCCATCGTTGGGCTAGATGGATTTGTCGATAAAATCGTTGCACCTGTCGAAAAAAGGCATGGACTTGGTGATCAATTCGAAGCCGTGCCCACGATCGCCGAAATGGGGGCAAAAATCTCCGCCGCTGCTGGAAAAAGTGCAAACATTGAACTCTATCCACGGTTCGATAAACTGGGAGGCAATGGTCCCATTATGGCCAATGCCATGCTTTCTCTAGGCATGGATGTCCGCTACATCGGTGCTCTCGGCAAGCCGAACCTTCATCCTGTCTTTGAAGAATTTGCAAATAAAACCAAGGCAGTTTCCATCTGTGAACCGGGCATTACCACAGCGATGGAGTTTAAGGATGGTAAGGTCATGCTTGGCAATACTCTCAGTCTTGAGGAAATTGATTATTCTCGTGTGATCGAAGCATGTGGGGAAGGGGAATTCACTGACCTACTCTCCAGGGCAGACCTCGTTTCGATCGTTAACTGGACAATGATTCCTAAAATGACCGCCTTTTTGGTGGAATTGCTGGAAAAACTGCTCCCTAACCTGCCCCCGCGTGACACCCGTCATTTCTTTTTTGACCTCGCTGATCCCGCGAAGCGTTCAAGCTCTGATATTTCCGAAGTCTTACGGGTTATTTCGCGCTTCCAGGCACATGCTGAAGTTACCCTCGGTCTAAATTACAATGAAGGTCTTCAGGTCTGCGAAGTTCTTGGGCTAAAGTCAGGGGGCAAGGATGAAGACTCCCTTCGATCCATGGCCACTGATATTAGGCGCAAATTGGAAATTTCAACAATTGTACTTCACCCGATTGAATCAGCTGCATGTGCAACCAAAGATGGTTCATGGTGGTCTCCCGGTCCCTACTGCGATAATCCTAAAATTACCACCGGTGCCGGCGATCATTTCAATGCCGGGTTTTGCAGTGCCCGTCTAAGCGGATTTTCCCCAACCGCATCACTCGCCCTTGCCACATGTACATCCGGGCATTATGTCCGGACAGCGCAAAGTCCATCCTCTTCCCAAGTTGTTGAACTACTCAAACAATCAGCTAATCCAAATTCATGAGCTACGAAAAAGGCATTCTCATTTCCTTTGAAGGTTCGGAAGGTTGCGGAAAATCCACTCAGATCCGCCGCATTGCCGACCGCCTAGAAGATATTGACCACCGCGATGTGGTGGTCACCCGCGAACCCGGAGGCACTATTATCGGTGAAGACATCCGTCATTTGCTTATGCATGCAGATTCATCCAAGAGTATTTTCCCGGAAACTGAACTACTGCTATTTGCTGCCAGTCGTGCTCAACTCGTGCGTGAGGTGATCATTCCTGCGGTGGATGATGGAAAGATTGTACTTTGCGACCGCTTTCTTGACTCCACCACGGTTTATCAAGGAGTAGCCCGCCAGATTGCAGACGATCCCGTTACGATGATCAATCAATTTGCGGTCGGAGAAATTGTTCCCGACCTTACCGTGGTTCTGGACATTCCACCTGAAGTCGGCTTTGAGCGTATTAAGCACCGCGTATCCGACATGCCTGATCGTATGGAACAGGAAAATATCGAGTTCTATGGAAAAGTCCGCGAAGGATACCTTGCCCTTGCCCGTAGCCTGCCTGACCGCTTCTTTGTGGTCGATGGCACCGGGGATGCGGATGACATCGAGCTTGATGTCTGGAATGAAATCCACGCCCGTTTCTTTGCTCAGGATTAATTTTCCCTGCCTGATTCCGGCGGCATGTCATCTCCCTCACAGGACCCCACCGAATCACTCAAGCATCGATTTTCCGAAGGCAAACTGCACCACGCTGTCCTTCTGATTGGAAGTTCTACTTCTATTACCGGGATTGCTGCTCTTGGACTAACCCGTGAAATTCTTGGAATGGCAGAAGACAGTGATGATCATCCTGATCTTTTTCATCTTCGCCCCACTGGAAAAGCCCGTATTATCACTGTTGAAAAGACCCGTGCCTTAATATCGAGTCTCAATCGTACCTCCAACCAGGGCGGGGCCAAGGTGGCAATCATTCACGAGGCAGACCGCATGCGTAA
>Ga0181587_10001618_pt1 | contig 18820 bp, 9 predicted proteins | sample 071ome_27_FD_132463 | JGI IMG/M metagenome (GOLD analysis project Ga0181587, IMG submission 132463) | Coastal salt marsh microbial communities from the Groves Creek Marsh, Skidaway Island, Georgia - 071409AT metaG (megahit assembly) | ecosystem: Environmental > Aquatic > Marine > Intertidal zone...
ACAATTGTGGTTAGAAGATACCGCTAGACGTATGTATGACGCATTTAACGATGCGAACTTCAATACTGAAGTGCATGAAATGTATCTTGATTTAACATCCATTGGTACTGGGTGTTTATTTGTTGAAGAACACAAAGATGGGTTTAAAGACAATGGAATACATTTCAAAACATTACACATTAACGAGTTTTACATACAAGAAAATAACAATGGATTTATCGACACTGTGTACCGTAAGTACAAAATGTCTGCACGACAAGCAGTACAAGAATTCGGTGAAGACAACCTTGGCGAAAAAATCCTAGAGGCTGCAAAAAACAAACCTGAAAAAGAATTTGTATTTATTCATGCAGTAGAACCATCAATTGATTACAAGCGTGCTACTGGAAAAGTAGCAACTAAACTCAAATACCACAGTTGCCATGTTTGTCAGGAAGACAAAATGGTTGTGCGTACTGGTGGTTACAATGAATTCCCATATTTAGTACCGCGTTGGTCTAAAGCAACAGGTGAAATCTATGGACGTTCACCAAGTTATAACGCGTTACCAGATATTAAAACGCTAAACAAAGCCGTAGAGATTGGACTTAAAGCATGGGCGAAAGCAATTGACCCCCCACTTTTGGTACAGGATGATGGTGTCATTGGCAGAGTAAGAACTACACCTGCAGGCATCACAGTTATTCGTAATGACGGTGCTATCAAACCATTACAAATTGGTAGCAACTGGCAAATCACGGACATGAAAGAAACGCAGTTAAGGACTGCAATTCGTCAAGCATACTACTCAGATCAATTACAGTTGCAGGAAGGGCCACAAATGACTGCAACAGAAGTGCAGGTTCGTTATGAACTGATGCAACGTCTTCTTGGCCCAACGTTGGGAAGATTCCAAAGCGAATTTCTCAACCCGCTGATTGAGCGTGTCTTTGGCATCATGTTCAGAGCAGGTGCGTTGCTCCCTCCACCTGACAATATCCAAGAGGCCAAGATGGATATTGAATATGTAGGGCCATTGGCACGCTCGCAGCGAATGGAAGAAGCACAAGCAATTGATCGTTTATATCAACTTGCAGCAAACGTAGCGCAGATAGACCCAACAATTATGGACAACATCAACCATGATGAAGCAATCCGTATGCGTGCAACATTGCTAGGCGTACCTAAATCTATCTTGATTTCTAGGGAAGACGTTGCTGAGAAACGTGAAGCACAAGCACAGGCAGCAATGGAACAACAAATGATGATGGCACAACAACAGCAAGCACAAACAGGTAAGATGCAGGCTGAAGCAGCCAAAGCAGTTGCAGACCCAGATGTTCAAGATGTAATGACTGAGGCTACGCAACAGGCAGAACGGGAATTGATGTAATGAAAAAAGGTCTTTATCACAACATCAACGAAAGAAAAAAGAAAGGAATCAGCCGACCTAAATCCAAATCTACTATTTCCGCTAACAATTACGAAAATATGAAGAAGGGATTTCCTAAGATCGGCACAAGAAAATAATGGCAGACGCAGAACAATTTGAAGAATTGCACAAAGAACACACTGAGTTAGTAGAAAACTACAAACAGTGTTTTTCAACACCTGCGGGTGAAAAAGTGCTAGAAGACTTGGAGGCAGCCTACGGGAATAGAATTAGTTTTTCTTCTGACCCGTATGCAACTGCATACAAGGAAGGACAGCGTAGTTTATTTCTACGCATTAAATCAATGATAAAAGAAAGGAAAGATACATAAATGTCAGAAAACGCAGAGGCCGTTACCACCGAAGAACAGGTAACTCAGGAAGCGGGTACGCTACTTGGGTCTGAAGGAGTGGGCGATAACCTTGATTGGAAATCATCACTACCTGACGATCTTAAAAACGACCCTACTTTATCAAACTTTAAAGATGTAGAAAGTCTTGCTAAAACAGTTGTTCATCAGCAAAAGCAGATGGGTAACCGTATTCCGATTCCAAAGGATGACGAAGGTTTCAAAGAATTGTACGGCAAACTGGGTAGACCAGATGAACCGACAGGATATGAAACCAAAGTGCCTGAAGGCATGGAATCGTATTTTGGTGATAATGAACTAAATCAATTTAAAAATGTAGCGCACGAAATTGGTCTTAATCAAAAACAAGTAGATGCTTTGATTAACTACCAAGCAGGTGCAATTCAAGGCCAGTTGGAAAACGAACCTGCTATGCTTGCTGCTCAGAAAGAAGAAACAGAAACTTATCTGAAGCAAGAATGGGGTCTTGATTACAGTAAAAATATTAAAGCCGCACAACGTGCATTGCAGGTTTACGGCGATGATGAAATGATGGAACTTATGAATACCACTGCAGGTAACCATCCTGCGGTAATTAAGTTGTTTGCACGATTAGGTGCTGAAGTCACAGAGGATATGACGCAAAATACGCAGAATAATACTCTAGCAGCCAATAGGTTGGACGCGCAGGACGAAATTAGTGCAACATTTGCTAATGCAAATCATCCATATTTTGATGCAAAACACCCAGACCACAGAACGGCTGTGGAACGTATGCGTCAACTCATGGAAAAAGTGCATGGTAATTAACAACTTATATGGTATATTTGAATTACATTATTAAGGCCCGTTAATCGGACAACCTTGATTGTAGGTGTGATGCCTTAAAATCCGTTCGACAGTGCGTTAACTGTAAGGTTTCCCTGCAAAGGATAAAAACCGTGAAATGTTAAACTTAAACAAAGGAGAACTACTATGTCAGTAGAAATCACAACTGCTTTTGTAGAACAGTACAAAAGTAATGTGTTCCACTTGGCGCAGCAGAAAGGTTCACGTTTAAGGGATGCGGTTAGAACTGAAACAGTTACAGGTAAATCGCACTTCTTTGAGCGAATTGGTTCTGTTGCGGCTCAGAAGCGAACTTCTCGCCACTCTGATACCCCAAGAATGGACACACCACACTCAAGACGTAAAGTCACTATGGACGATTACGATTGGGCAGATTTGATTGATAATGAAGATAAGGTAAGAATGCTTATCTCACCTCAATCAGAATACGCAATGGCAGGCGCATGGGCAATGGGCCGTGCTATGGACGATGCAATTATTAGTGCAGCAACAGGCAACGCTTTTGGCGGTGTTAGTGGCGGTACTACTGTTGCACTTCCTTCAGCACAAAAGATTGCACATGGTTCAGCAGGTCTTACTCTGGAAAAACTAATCGAAGCAAAAGAAATTCTTGATGCTAACGATGTTGACCCAGATGAAGCACGCTATTGTGTAGTAACTTCAAAACAAATGTCTAACTTGCTTAACATCACGAAGGTAACTTCTGCTGATTACGCAAGTGTTAAAAGTTTGGTACAAGGCCAAATCGACACTTATCTAGGATTCAAATTCCTACGAACTGAGCGTCTAGGTCTTGATTCAAACTCAGACAGACAAGTTTTGGCGTTTACGCAGTCTGGAATCGGGCTTGCTGTAGGTCAGGATGTGAACACTCGTATCTCTGAACGTGCAGACAAGAATTATGCAACTCAGGTATTTCTATCAATGACTATCGGTGCTACGCGAGTAGAAGACGAAAAAGTTGTAGAAATCGCTTGTAACGAATAAGGAGGGTTGAAACATGGCTACTGTATATTCAGCACAGAAGACCAGTTGGAGTCAAAACAACCCAACTGATCGAGTAAAAACGAACGAAATGGCAGGAAGGGTGCGAATTGCTTACGCTACTTATGAAGCGTCTTCATTAGCATCTGGTGATGTCATTGAAATGTTCAACTTGCCTAACGGAGCAAGGATTGTTGGCGGAACTATTGCACACGATGCACTAGGTTCATCTACAACTCTCTCTGTAGGTTATGCAGCGCATACTGATTCTTCAGGTTCAGCAGTATCAGCGGGTGCAGCGGCTTTCAAAGCAGCAGCATCTTCTGCTTCAGCAGGACTTGCAGATTGTGCAGCAACATTGGCTCTAAACTACGGTTTAGAAGTTGATGCTGATGCAACTGGTATGCCAGTAACAGTTACTATGGGTGGCGCAGCAGGCACAGGTACTATCGTACTTAGCATGCAATACGTTACCGACTAAGTAACATTAGGTTGGGGGGCGTAAAAACCCCCCTGCCTTTATTAAAGGGATTAGTATGGCAACAGACGTATCAATATGTAGTAATGCTTTAAGACGGTTAGGTGATGCACCTATCACAAGTCTTACTGACGATACAGAAAGAGCGCGTCTTTGTAATGCCTTTTTCCCAGATGCGCGTGACACTGTACTACGCGCACATCCTTGGAATTTTGCGATAACTAGAGCGTCTTTGCCTCAGTTATCTGATACTCCCGCATACGGCTTTAACTACATGTATGCGCTACCAACAGACCCATATTGTTTGCGTGTGTTGGAAATGAGTTATCCAGATTACATATTCAAGATTGAGAACGATGCAACTAATGGCAGGGTCTTGCTGACTGATGAAAGTACAGCAAAGATTTTGTACATAGCGCGAATCACTGACCCAACGCTATTTGATGCAATGTTTGTAGAAACCCTTACATCTAAGTTGGCTGTAGATTTAGCGTATGCAATAACAGGAAGCGCACAACTACAGGCGCAGATGGAAAAAATGTATCAAGCCAAACTATCTGAAGCCCGTAGTGTTGATGGTCAAGAAGGATTTATTGATGACCTAGTTTCAACAACATTTACGGACTTTAGAAAATAATGGCTAGGGTACATCCGTTTCAATCAAATTTTACAGCAGGTGAACTAACCCCCAAGTTAGCAGGTCAGATTGACTTTAAAAAATATGCTAATGGCCTAGAAACACTTGAGAACATGACTGTATTCCCACAAGGGGGTGCAGCGCGTAGATATGGCACTAAATACGTTGGCCCAGTAAAAGATCACACAGCAACAATACGTTTGATTCCATTTGAATTTAACGTTGAGCAAAGTTACATATTAGAGTTTGGTGACCAATATATCCGTTTCTACAAAGACAACGGTATTATTACTGAAAACGATAAAACAATTACAGCCATTACACAGGCTAATCCTGCAGTAGTTACATCAGCAAGTCACGGATACAGCAACGGTGATGAAGTTATTATCACTGAAGTTGTTGGTATGACTGAGATCAATGGCAAACGATACAAAGTAGCATCAGCATCTACAAATACTTTTGCACTGCAAGACCTTGATGGTAACAATATTGACAGCAGCGCATATACGGCATACACATCAGGTGGTGTTGGAAACAAAATATATGAAATCTCTACTAGCATTACTGAAAGCATGCTTTATGAGATTCAGTACACGCAATCAGCGGACATCATGTACATCGTGCATGAAACGCTGCCGCCGCAAAAACTAACCCGTACAGGGCATACATCATGGACAATTGGTGATGAAACGTTTGAAGGCGGCCCTTTTTTAGATGATAACACTTCAAGTTTCACATTTACTTCATCTGCTACAGGCGTAGGCGGAGGACGTACTTTAACGGCTTCTGGCGCATTTCCTGATGTTGGCACTCTAACAGGCTTCCATACAGACGATATTGGACGTTTGGTAAAGATGAAAGATGGTTGGGGCGTAATTACAGGATATACGTCAAATACCCAAGTTACATGGGAAATTAAAAAAGATATAGGCTCTGCTGCCGCTACAACAGAATGGGCATTAGGCGCATGGTCAGAACACACAGGTTACCCGCGTACAGTATCATTTTATGAGCAGCGTTTAGTATTCGCAGGCTCAACATATTTTCCCCAAACAATCTGGGCATCCCAATCAGGGCTGTACACAGACTTTGATGCAGGCGCGGGTGACGCTGCAGATGCGTTTATTTACACAATTGCAGCAAACAAAGTTAACGTAATTCGTTGGTTAGCACCTGCCCGTGACCTTGTTGTAGGCACTGCAGGCGGTGAATTTAAGGTAGGTAGACCTACTGGTGAACCACTAAAGCCAGATAATGTGACAATTACGCAACAGACTACATACGGTGGATGGACTACAGAACCTATCCAAATCGGTAACGTAGTTTTATTCGTACAAAAAGAACGTAAGAAAATTCGTGAGTTTGCGTATCAATTTGAAGATGATGCGTATGCTGCGCCAGATATGTGTCTATTAGCGGAACATATTACAGGTACAGGGATTACAGACGTTACATACGCTCAAGAACCTGAAAGTATTTATTGGGCAGTGCGTGATGATGGTGTTCTATTAGGAATGACTTATAAACGTGAAGAAGACGTTGTAGCATGGCATCGTCATATCCTTGGCGGTTATATTAGTCACGAAATTGACACTGCTACAGATTTGACAGATTACGGCAGTGATAGCCTACAAAATGGTTATTTCACAATAACAGCACATGGGTACACAACAGGTGACCCAATTATTTACGACAACAACGGCAATGATGACATCAATGGTCTTGTTAATGGTCAAACGTATTATGTGATTGCAGTAGATGCAGACACTATTGAATTAGCAAGAACTTATAAACAAGCCGTAGATCGTACCGTACATCAGATTGGTACAGGGTCAGGCACACACATTATTAAAAACCATGCCAAAGTAAAATCAGTTGCTTCAATTCCAGTTGGTGATACAACTGAAGTATGGGTTGTTGTTGAGCGTACTATCAATGGTGAAAAAGTACAGTATGTCGAATACTTAGACCCATTACTTAACATGGATTCTACGTTGAACGGATTAGTAAATGGCACATCTGGAACACTAACAAACTTAGACCATTTGGAAGGTGAAAGTGTACAGGTGCTAGTAGGTGATGCAGTGTATCCAAATCAGACGGTAACTAACGGTGAAATTACCGTAACATTACCATCTACTTCAGGGTATCAAAATGTTGAGATAGGTTTAGGATATACCAGTAAAATGGTTACTATGCGTGTTGAAGCAGGAGCATCAGCGGGGTCTGCACAAAACAGACCTAAACGATGGAATGAAGTGGCAGTTAGATTGTACGAAACTGTCGGTGTAACAATAAACGGTGACCAAGTACCTTTTAGATCATCGTCTACACCAGTAGGGCAAAACATACCTGCCTTTACAGGTGATAAACGTGTAACTAATTTAGGTTGGAACAGGGAAGGTCAGATAACGGTTGAACAAACTCAGCCGCTACCAATGACTGTTCTTGGTATAACAGGAACGTTGGTGACCAGTGATTAAAGGAGGATACTGATATGGCATGGTGGGTTATACCTGCAATGGTTGCTTCTACAGCAGTCACCGTTATGGGTATCCAACAACAGAAGAAGAATCTCAGAGCCAATGATGCTTGGCGTAAATATGAGAATGAACTTAACTTCAATTACGAAAAACAAAAACGTTTAACTGAAGAAAAGAAACGTTTAAGTTTGGCGCGTGCTACATCAGGTGCATCAGGCGCACAGATGTTTACGGGCAGTAGTTTGCTTGTAGCACAGGCAGACATAGAAGAATTTGAAACAGATATGTGGTATTTGGAAAAAGGTCTATGGACTAAAACACAGGCACAAGATGCAGAACTAGCAGGTGAAATAGCCAATGCTAATTTTGCTATTGGTCAGTCATTGTTTAGTACCGCAGCCTCAGTAGGAACATATCAACAAAATCAAAAGTTACTGAACAGTAAAGGGGTGGTCACATAATGAAAATACCTCGTTATACAAGTAACTTAGGTTCAGCACCAATTCAAAGCGGTAGATCGCTAACTACAGGTGTTGGCAGCGCACAAGGCATGGCTAACTTGGGTAAAACCATGTTGGATTCTATTACGCAATTTGCGGCTGCTAAACAAGAAATTGAACTGAAACTGCGTGACCAAGAGATTACTAATCTTAAAACATTGGCTGAAGGCGATAGTCTTATGGCGGCTAATGACTTTAATTTTGGTTTAGAGCAACGTAAAGACTACAACAATTTTCAACCTGACTATGATGGTATGTGGAACAAACATACTGCTAAAGTCAAAAAAGATAGGTTTACTGATAAAAAAGGTAATTTTGACCAATATGCTTGGGAACAATACGAACCGTTCCATAACAAAGCATACATGCAGGGTAAAGTTGCTGTACAAGGAAATATATCTAAAGCGCGTAATGCTCAGTCTGTAACGGCTTACAATACTAATTATGACGCTACAACGAAATCTATTGAAACATCGACATCTGTAGCACAAGTAACAGGTAACTGGCAGGAATGGGAAAACGGCACATTTGCTAAATATTCTGGTCTTGCAACATTTGACCAAGGAACATTGGCTACTGGCTATGATGAACTATTAGCCAAAAGTAACAATCAGATGATGTTATTGCAGTCTGGTGAAAATGGTAAAACACCTATTTACAAAAACCCACAAGGCGTAACAGCAACAGATTGGTCAAAAGTAGCAGAACGTGCTGCAGACCCAACTGTCAAAATGTATGACGTACAGGGCAATGAACTTACTGTAGATGACCCTGCGCGTGCTGATTTTATTAAAAATGCACAGCAAAAGTCTGCTGAAAAGATACGTTTGATACTAACCAAATTGCTGTAAATGACAGAAATACATCAGACAGTTTTAATGCTAGGTTAGGTAAGGTCTACACTGGCGTACCTGATGCTACATTTATGGAAGATGTAAACAAATCAAATCTATCAGGTGACCAGAAGAAAAAACTTAACGCAGATTATCTAGCGGCTATTAAGGCACTTAAAGACAAAACTAAATATTGGGATACTGCAGAAGGTCAGCAAACAGACGCTATTGTAACTGCAATGGTGTTAAGTGGTGCTATTGATACTGAAGAAGAAAAATCAGTTGTTTTGAAATTAGTTGCTGAAGGTAAGATAAAGCCTACAAGGGGCGATACGCTTGTTGGAACAATTGAGAAGCAACAAAAAGATGCTAATGCACACAAAGTATCAATGTACAAAAATGCTATAAAAGTAGTGCTAAAAGAAGCAGGCGCAGACCCTAATTTAATGGATGCAATACAAGGTCAAAATCTTGACGCTCAAAACGTAGACAGTGTACTTGCATCAATCTTTGGTAGTGGCGTAGATGCTACTGCATACACTGCTGTCAATAATTTGACACGATTGATTGCTGAAGGTGAGAAAAAAGGCATATCTATGTCAGATATGTTGCTGAACACTAAAAGCCCTCATTACATCATCAATGACATTGTTCAGGTGTACAAAGATCAAGTTAAGACTGACAAGATCAGAAACTATGAAGCCAAAGCAAAAGCCTTTATCAGTGCAGATGAAGACACTAAAAAGTTTGGCGATTACAGAATTGACCCTGTGGGTTGGGCAAATTACCAAACATCGGTACAAACAACCAATACACAGAATCAAGTACCCCCTAGAGGTGATAATGAAAGCATCAATGATTATCTTTTGAGATTACAGGCTTGGAATAAAAAACAAGCACAATCTAAGACAGGCTTGCCATCATTTATGCAAAGTGATGTAGTAGGCGGTACTAGCACTCAAAATATGATCGTTTTACCTACAGGGAATGAATAATGGCAATAGGGATTACAGCATCACAACTTAAAGCAGCAGGCTTTGATGATGAATCTATCCTAGGTCATATTGATGAGCAAAGACCCCTACTAAAACAAGCAGGGTTTTCTGACAATCAAATTGATAAATTCTACGGTATTGAACGTACTACTGTTGCGCCATTGACTGATGGTGACGTTCATCCGCTGCATCAATCAGTAAATACTGAAGGCGAATCACTTAACGCAGGTCAAGATGTAAGTAAGACTTGGGCAGAAAAGCAGGCTGAAAAGAACCCAAGTAGTGCAAATGCAAGTAATAAAGTTAACAATTCATCTATTACGGATGAAAACAAGCCAATCAAAGAAGGTGACAGTGTTAACTTTAGTGCAAATAAAGCCATTACATCAACAGATCAAATCATAAACAACAAATCTAGTTTAGTGCCGTTTCAGAACGTACCTACACCAGATTACAACACGCAGTTATTTCAAACGATTGCTGAACAACAAGCAGCAAAAGAAAAAACTGAAGCCGAAATGAAGGAAAAAGGTCTGATTTACTATGACCAATTATCCGATAGCGAAAGAAAAATTTATAACAGAAATCGTAAAAAACCTGTGCGTGATGGTCAACAGATGGGTGTCATCTACAGACCAACAGAAGATGCAAAGATACCTATTCTAAATACTACGGTAACTACTGGGCCTAGCAGTATGCTAGTGCTTAATTCCATCAAAAACGCACAAAGCCTAGAAGATGATGATGTAGGCACACTGAACGAATTTGTATCATTTATTGCCAGTATTGAATCAGGCAACCGTAATATCTATAACGAAGCAGGCACAAAAGGCGGTGTATTCCAACTGTCTAATGAAGAAATGCCTAGTTTGCTTAATTATTACGGTAATGTGGCAAAAGCAAGTAATCCAGATTGGAAGATGCCAAAATGGATGGAACTGGCTTATACGCATAAAGACCCTACAAAACTATCACTAGATGCCCAACGTGCATTGGCGTTGATTAAAATATCAATGAACCCTGAAGCACAGGCATATATCTTGAAAGGTGCTAGGGGTGATAAAGATGCACTGACTGCGCTGTACACAGATTACTATAACCCTGCGCCTAAAACAGAATTTGTTGTAGATCAAAAAAAATTGGCTGCATGGGAAGCAAAAAACGAAGATTTCCTAAAACGTTCTGATAATCAAACAGCAATTGCCAAGTCTTTGTTAGATCAAATTGACAACAATATAGGCGATGTAGAAAAAGCAAAAGAATCACTTGCTTATCAAGAAGAATTGTTAAAAGGCTTAAAGAAAGAAAATGAGGCTTTAGAGGCTGAGTACAAAGAAATAACAGGTGCAAATTTTGTGCCTCAAAAGGGGCGTGATGAAACTATATTCAAAGAACGTGTAAATTCATTTATGGGTTCGTGGAATACTTTGAATTATGAGTATTCTTTACCAGAACTTGCTACATGGTCTTCATCAAACCTAAGACCAGAAGATGATGATTGGTGGATTACCAAATACATCAAGGATTCAAGCGTAGGTAAGAAGTTTATTAAATACACTGGTGGTGCGGGTGATCGAAACGTATTTGGCGCAGGTTACCAACTATCTACACTAGGTCTTATTGAGGCATACCACACTGCAGTAACAGTAGACGATATAGACCCACAACAAGCCTATGAACAAATCTTTATGCACCAAGCACAGAATTTCCCACAAGAAATAGTGCAAAGTGCCGTTACGCTAGTAAATGACCTACCTGTTATGGGCCTAGGTTTTGTTGGTGGATTAGGTATTGGTGCGGGAACAACAGCCGCCACTGGTGGTGCTGCAGCCCCCGCGACTCCCTTTATAGCAATGGGAACAGCGTTTGGTCTACCAGAAACTATCCGTGATGTTTACATGCGTGCCATGATGAATGGTGAAGTCAACGATTTTGATGAATTGCTTGATGAAATCATGCGTGTGCAGACACTAAAAACATTTGGTAAATACACAACTGTAGGTGCTGCAACATACGGTACAGGTAAATACATTAAAGGATTAGGCGGTGGACGTAAGACACAGATAGCAGGTGAAGTTGCCACAATGGTGACACTTTCTTCAGTGTTAGAAGGTCAAGTACCAACGCGTAAAGATTTTGCACATGCTGCAGTATTGATCTTTGGTATCCACTACGCAGGTAGCGGTATCAACAAACTGTACCATATCTACAAAACATACGGCATTCATCCGCGTGATATGCAAACGCTTGCAGAAAAGCGTGATGATGTAAAAGCAGACCTATTAGACCCCGATGTACAAGAACCCCGTGCATTAGGCGAACTTAACGAAGCCTTTATTAAGGGTCTTGAAGAAGAAGCCAATATCAAATTGATTGAAGCACCTAAAGTAGAATTAGAGGCTAAAGTTGCTGTAGAAGGCTCTGGTTCAAGAGAAGGTATTGTCAAAGCCCGTGAAGAAATCAACGGTGAGATTATTCTTAAAGTTGAGTTAGAAAATGGTGAAGTTGTACATGTTAAAGAAATTGATATTCAAACAGCACCTAAAGCGGGTACTGAGCAAGTTACTGTAGGCAAAGACGGTAAGATTGAAATTACTGAAAGAGTTGAAACTAACTTCAAAGAACGTCAACAAAACGGTGAATACAACACTGACATTGTTGAACTGCAAGTACCTAAAGAGCAATTATCAATCAAATGGAAAGAATCACCTGAAGAAATCAAGGTGCTTGATTCCACTATGGAAACATACGTTGGTGAAGGCAGCGGTGGTTTTACAGCATTTGGTAGAGTAGAAGGCAATACCAAATACGTTATTGATACAACAGCATTTGGTAAAACATTTGATTCTGGGTATAAAGCCCGTGCGCCACTAAGAGAAAGCCGTGATGGTAGCCCTGATGTGGTTATTGGTGAATGGGTATCGCAGCATGCACCAAAAGCAAAAGAAACTGGCAGCCGTGTAGATGTAGTTTATGAAGTCACTAAAGATGGCCCATCAGGTGTTAAGGCAGATTCATACATTCTGCGTGACAACCAAGGTGGAATGTTTGCTATTCCAAAGGCTATTTATGAAGCAATACAGCAAACTAAATACATTAAAAGCGTAGATTACAAAGGCGTAACAGATTATAAAACGCCAGAAAAAACACAAATCCTATTAAGTGGTGATGTGTTGATGGTGCTTGACCAAAAGACAAGGCGTGTTGTTGCTGCATTTAAGACTGAAAAACTTAAAGGTCAGCCAGAGCAACAAGCAACTAACTACTACAACACACATGTAGGTGCTAAAGACAAAGTATTTGCTGAATCAGACGTTAAAGGTGGAGCAGCAGAAGAACGTGTTTATAGCAGTAAAGGCGGTGAAGAATGGGGCGTACCTAACGAACCATCTACAGGTGGTGGTGCAGAAGTACCGCCAAACATGCCATTACTGAATTCACCATACAAAAAATTTTACAACAACGCTAAAGGGCTAGATACATTTGATCTTGTTGAATTGGTGGAAATCCTAATTAACAAAACACCTGCAGTAGAAAAACTTGGCCCTACTCTGCGTGGTTACTTCCAGTTTGGTAAGAAAGGCAAACAAATGCCGATACCAAAGGAAGAACTAAAAGTTATTGTCAATCGTGCGTTGGCTGAAAATCCTAAAGATTTCACCATGACACTAGCGCATGAGATTGGACACCTAATTGACTACCTACCTCAAGAAACCATGAAGAAAGGTAACATTCTTGGCTCAATGGCAGCCTTGAAAGGTTACTTGAACAAATGGATTGACGGTAAAGCAGACGGTGCAAAACCGTTAGAGCGTAAAGAAATCGAAGCCATGAAGCGTGAGGCAGAGATTGAAGCCGCTAAGTTTGAGAAGAAGGTAGATAAAGAAATCACGGAAGACCTTAAAATTACTCCTCAAAAAATCCTCGACATCTTCCGTGACCCAGATATTAGAAATAAGATTGACCCTGAGTTTTATGAAGCGTTTGCTAAGTTAGACGGAAAACTCAAGAAGATGATTACGCGTAGTGCTATGCGAGGCATGATTGACCCGCACATCAAAGCACTGGTTGATCGAATTAACGGCAAGAAACCATCAACTGAAGCAGAAGGTAAACTGTCTGAAGAAGCAGCAGAAATCTTTAAGCGTAAATTTGAAACTGAAATCCGTGAACGTGGATTGGTTAGCCGTGAAGAAATTACTACTGAATTAAAAGCACTATCACAGCAATGGAAACCATTTGATAGAGCAGCAGACCCTAAATACACAGCATATCGTGATAATCCTAGGGAATTGATGGCTGACTTTATGATGGCGTTTTTGCTGCGTCCACAATGGACAATGGTCAACGCACCAAAGTCTTGGCAATTGTTTAACTATCACATGTACAAGCGTCCAGAAGTGAAGGCGCAGTATGAGAAGTTACAGAACCAAATTAACGCAGGTTCAGATGCACGTTACTCAGCAATGGTTACGCGTATCGCTAATAAATTTGTAGATAGTAAAACTCAAATCTTCAAAGGCATGGAAGAAGCATGGAAGCCTAACAGCCGTGATGCAATTGAGATTGATCTACTAGACACAATGGCTTGGTTCTACAGACGTTTTGGTGGACAAAACGGCATGTGGGGTAAGAACAAAACTGGTCAAAGCCGTTGGATGGACAAAGAAACGCTGAACCTAAATGCCCGTATGGAAAACTACAGGTATCGACATGCAGGTATGCAGCGTTATGCAGAAACAATGGATGCTGAAGTAGTGCGACCAATAGAAGCAGCGGGTTACAACTCAAGCATGCTATCTGCTATGTTGTTGTTGCGTAACCTTGCGGTATCACAACAGCGTATGGGTAAAGCAAACCCAATGGGTCTATGGTCACAATTAAAGGCTATAGGCAAAGAAGGTGAAGCCATAATGAATGAGTTTGTAGGGGAGCGTACTCCACTAGAGGCTTATCAATGGTTTGCTAAAGAACACCCACTACTAGACCAAGCAGCCACTAAATTTTATGAAATTCGTAAACGTTACTTACATCCATTGATTAAGGAAAGTGGTGCGTTTGACAAAGAAACACTTAACAAAATTCTGAACAACGAAGAATACATTACGTTCAATGTGTTGAAGTACGCTCTTGATAGATTGAATAGATCAGGCGGTCAAAACATTTCATCTGCATCATTCAGTAAAAAGGCTGAAGGAACGTTGTCAGATATTGTTGACCCATTACTTGCTACGCTACAAAAAGACTTGCTCATTATGGGTGAGTTAAAGCGTAACCGTATGATTCACGATGCTATTCAATGGATGGGCAAAAACAAAGATTGGATTGAGTCATTTGATGCAGAAAAAATGGCTAAAGAAGTTGGAGGTCAATGGAAAGATAAGGTTGTTCAAAAAGCCAAGTATGTTGACAAAGGTAGAGTAGAACCTGCACCAGTAGGTATGAAGACTGTTGCGTACATGCGTAACGGTAAATACGTTTACTATCACATCAATAAGTTTGCAGCCGTAGCATTTGAGCGTAATCCGCATGTAGCAATGCAGTGGATGAAGTACGTTCAATCGTCTAACAATTTCTTCAGAACCATCTATACAGAATACAACCCTAAATTCTGGCAAAAGAACACATTTAGAGATATTGGGCGTGCAGTTAGAAACTTGCCTAAAGCACGTTATTTTGACATAGCAGGCGGGTTTAAAAACTCATACGTCAAATATTTCTTTATGAACCTAAAGCCTACATGGAAGTCTATTTTTGGCGATAGGAAAGGTACAGAGTTAACACGTTGGATGGAAGAACAAGGTTTCCTAATTGCACAGGTAGAAGGCTATCGAGGCAAAGCAGGGGAAGCACACATTCAAAAACTGTTAGACAACAAGACCATTACGCCAGACCAGTATGTCACTGAAAAAATGATGCAGCGTCTTACTCCAAAAGAGTATGAGTCTTTGTATGACAGAACAATGGGCCGTTTTTTCCAACACATTAGTGACTTTGCTAAATTCTTGGAACGTGCGCCTAAAGTAGCGGGTGCTGCATATCTAAGAGATATGATTGCACGCGGTGAAATTAGCATGTCTACACAGGAAATGATGCTAAAAATACAAGCAGATGTAGGGTCACCTGCGTTCCTGCGTACTGCACGGTATCATCAACTAACTAATAATATGCTGATATTCTCAAATGCTATGAAAGAAGGTATCAGGGCAGACTATGTAAGACTGCGTGAAGACCCATTGTCAGTCACAGGTAAATTTGTAGCCTACAACGTAGCACCTAAGGTGCTTCAGAAGATGATGAAATATGGTGTATTTGGTAGTGGACTGTACTGGTTCTACAAAGGCGTATCAGAATACGATGAGCAAAACTACATCGTCATTCCGATTGCTTACACCAAAGAAGGCAGACCAGTTTACTGGCGTATTCCACAGGACGAATCAGCCCGTGTGATGAATGGCTTTATTGGTCTTTTTATGGACGCTACCTTTGGTGAAGGTGAAATAGGCCCATCAAACTTCTTGAAAGCACTGGAAAGTGATGTATTGCCTAGTATGAACCCAATCTTCCCATTCCTAAAAGATACAATAACCTTTGCTACTGGTGGCAATCCGCTTGATAATTTCAGGGGTGAGTACGCTTTAAATGAAGATGTATGGAATGCACAGAATTCAGAAACCACCAAAGAAGCGTTAAAGTACATGTGGAATACTTATGGTGGTGGCAGTATCTACAGACTGCGTTCTGATGACCCAACAGAGATTGTTAGTGAATTAGAAGAAATATTGCGTATCCCACTAGCAGGTGAAATGGCAAATGTTTTTCTAAAGGTTGGCGAACATCCTGTTAAAATGGATATATACAAAGACCTGAAACTTTTGGACAGGGAAAAGAGCAGAGAAAACCTGATCTTTAGGGGTGCAATCAAAAAGATTTTAGACGCTAGTGATGAAAAATTAACAACAGAAGAAATCACAGTGATTGCAAAAAGAAAAAATTATATTAAAAATAATACTTTATTGCGTAAGCAAATTGGTAAAGTATCAGGTGGAACGGATTTACTACAACTGCTATTGAGCGAAACAGATAGGAAGAAACAAGCGTTGATTATTAAAAACATACAAAACTTTGTTCAAGAAAACCCTAAAGATTTTCCACTGTTGTTTAGCGGGGAATAGTGGTATGATAGGAGGTAAAAAATGACTATATCGACTACAACGATCAAGAACAGTTATTCTGGCGATGGAAGCCAGACTGTCTTTGCTTACACTTTTAAAATCCTAGCGGATGCCGATATTCAAGTCATTATTCGTGCTGCCAACGGTACTGAAACTGTCAAAACTTTGACAACTGACTACACCGTATCAGGTGCAGGTACAGCAAGTGGCGGTAACGTAACCTTTGGAACAGCCCCATCATCTACGGAAACAGTAGTATTAAGGCGTGAAACTACACAGACGCAAACTGTTGACCTAGTAGAAAATGACCCATTCACAGCAGAAACCGTAGAAGGTGCATTTGACCGATCTATCTTGATTGCACAAGAATTGCAGGAAGAAGTAGACCGATCAATCAAACTATCGCGTACTAACTCAATGACATCTACTGAATTTACAGTGGATGCAGCAACGCGTGCTAACAAAATTCTAGCCTTTGACGGTAGCGGTGAGATTGCTGTTACTCAAGAATTAGGTACTTATAAAGGTGATTGGTCAGGCTCAACGGCTTATTATGCCCGTGATATTGTCAAAGATACTTCTACAAACAGTATTTTTATTTGTAATACTGCACATACTTCTTCAGGCGCACAGCCACTTACTAGCAACACAGACAGTGCTAAATGGGATTTATTGGTAGACGCTGCATCAGCAACATCAAGTGCAAGCGCAGCAGCATCTAGTGCTACAGCATCGGCAAACAGCGCAACTGCATCAGCAAACAGCGCAACAGCAGCAGCAGCAAGCGAAACTGCAGCAGCGGCTTCAGAATCAGCAGCGGCAGCATCCGAATCAGCGGCAGCGGCTAGTGAGTCAGCAGCGGCTACAAGCGAAAGTAATGCAGCAGCAAGTGAAGCGGCAGCAGCAGCAATATACGACAACTTTGATGATGCTTACCTAGGCGCAAAAGCAACTGCACCTACAGTAGACAATGACGGTGATGCACTACAAGACGGTGCATTGTTCTTTAATACTACTAGCAATTACATGATGGTCTATGATCTTGGTACTACAACGTGGTATCAATTGACCCCAACTGTATCAGCACAAACTAACATCAATACCGTTGCAGGTATTTCTAGTGATGTAACCACAGTAGCAGGCATATCAAGCGATGTTACTACGGTGGCAGGTATTTCTGGTGACACAACAACAGTTGCAGGAATAAGCAGCAATGTAACTACGGTTGCAGGTGATACATCTAATATTGGAACAATCGCTACTAACCTTACTGGCACAGATACTATTGGCACAGTTGCTACCAACATTACTAATGTAAATAACGTTGGCACAAATATTTCAAATGTTAATACCGTAGCAGGTATTTCATCTGATGTTACTGCAGTAGCAGGTGATGCTACAGATATTGGTACTGTTGCTACAGACTTAGCAGGTTCAGACAATATCGGTACGGTTGCTACTAACATTGCAAATGTAAATTCAGTAGCAGGCAACGAAACAAATATTAACGCTGTAAATTCTAATGCAGCAAACATCAATACAGTTGCGGGGATTTCATCAAACGTAACTACAGTTGCGGGTATATCAGCAGATGTAACAACTGCAGCAAATAACGTTACTGATATTACAAATTTTGCAGATGTGTACATTGGAGCATCAGCAACACCACCTACAACAAGAGCAGATTCATCAGCCCTTCAGGTGGGTGATTTGTATTTTGATACATCCACAGACACGATGAAGGTTTACTCATCTGGCGGGTGGGTGTCTACAGGGTCTAGCGTAAACGGTACAGCAGACAGATTTATTTTCACAGTATCCTCAAGTACCACCACAATTACAGGTACAGACGATTCTGGCAGCACATTAGCCTATGACGCAGGTTATGTTGATGTGTACTTAAACGGTGTCAAGATGGTTAATGGCACTGACATCACAGCAACTTCAGGTACAAGCATTGTATTTGCTAGTGCGATTGGTGCATCAGGTACAGATACCGTAGACATTATTGCATACGGCACATTTGCATTGGCTAACTTTAGCGTAGGCGATGCTAATGATGTAAGCCTTACAGGTATTACTAACGGTCAAGTATTAGCCTACAACAGCACAAGTGGTGACCTAGA
>Ga0181587_10001626_pt1 | contig 18769 bp, 13 predicted proteins | sample 071ome_27_FD_132463 | JGI IMG/M metagenome (GOLD analysis project Ga0181587, IMG submission 132463) | Coastal salt marsh microbial communities from the Groves Creek Marsh, Skidaway Island, Georgia - 071409AT metaG (megahit assembly) | ecosystem: Environmental > Aquatic > Marine > Intertidal...
CCAATGCCTGAGGCACCGGCCGATATCAGCGCGATGGGTTGGTCAGCCATGAGTCGATATTCCCTTCATCAGCCAAAACGACGCCCTTATGGAAACGCCGCAGCATGCCCTGGAGCCTGCCAGATGCAGATAACGCTTTACCGAACCCTTGCTTTTTAGCCCGCAGGATGGTCCGCGCGCAACGATTTTAGCAAGGCGATCCCCGACAGCCAGAAAGTGAAAGTCAGCGGCAGTGAAACTACCAAGGTGGCCGTTTGCGCTTCGCGCACACCTCCGGCGTACATCAGCCCGATCGGCAAGGCGGCAATGGCGATGGCCCAAAACAATCGGTGCCATCGCGCTGGGTCCTCCGACAGCCCCATTTCTGTCGAGGCAGTGGCCGCAAGGGTATACGAGGCACTGTCGTAGGTAGTGGCCACGAAGATCACGGCAACCACGCAGAAAAGGCCTATCGCCACGGCGGCGAAAGGTAAGGCGTCGAGGCCGGCCACGATGGCCGCATTGCCATTTTCAGCGTTCATCACGGCGATCACATCGACCGCGCCACTGAGCTGCAGCCCCAAAGTGTGATTGCCCAGCACAAAGAAGAATAGCCACACACCCAGAGAACCAAGGCACATCATGCCAAACACCACCTCACGAAGCGTTCGCCCCCGCGAGATGCGCGCCACAAAAATGCCGACGAAGGGGCCGTAGGCAATCCACCAGGCCCAGTAGAAAACTGTCCAGTCACCGACGAAACCCGTGTTGGCAATGGGATCTGTCCAGAACGTCATGGCTAAAGTGTTTTGAAGGAGATGCCCAACCGAATTCACTGCCATACGCAAAATAAAGAGCGTGTCGCCGGCTAAAAGAATGAACAACAGAAAAAGAAACGCCAATCCGATGTTGAGATCACTGAGCCTGCGGATGCCACGACTCAGCCCCAACCATACGCTAAGCGAAAACAGCGCGACGCAAATGACAACCACTGCCACTTCGAGGCCGAATCCGTCAGGAAAGCCAGTGAGCCGAGAAACGAACGCCGATATCAGCGGCGTGGAAATTCCCAGAGAGCTCCCCGCACCGCCGATGAGGGCAATCATGAAGAAGCTGTCCATCAGCCGCGCAGGCCAGGAGCTCTCCCTGCCCTTCAGCCAGTACTGCGCGGAATTACTGTATTTGAGTTGCGGCACCTTGCGAACGTAAAACGGGTAGGCAATGGCCAGCGTCGGCAGGCTGTAAAAGGCCCATGCGACAAAGCCCCAGTGGTGGAGCCCATAAGAGGCCGCCCAGTCATACGCTTTGTCAGAGAAGGGTGCGGCACCAAAGGGCGGTGCCTGCACGTAGTAGGCCCACTCGATGGCGCTCCAGTAGAGCATGCCCGAGCCAATCCCAGCCCCAAACAACATACCCACCCAGCTAAGGGTCGGGAATTCAGGATCGGCATCGCCCAAGCGAATGGTGCCGTAGGGACCGAAAGCAATATAGAGCACCAATGCGAACGTGACTGCGCCCGTTAATATGTAAAACCAACCAAAGGTGCTGGCAATCCACGCATAGGCCGTTGCCAGGGCGGCGGCGGTTTCACTGGGAAGCACCAACAACGGCACGGTTAGACCCAGCAGTACCGAGACCGAGAGTCCGAAATTCACCCTGTCAACTTGTTGAGCCAAATGTGTCGTGCTTTTTATTCTGTGGCGAGTCGCCCTCGCAGATGAGTATACACAGCCCGTTTCATAGGAGCCGGGTGGCGCTGAGGTCATTCCGAACACCGACCATGGCAGAAGCTGGCCATCCATCCTTCAGCGTCTATACTTCGCCCCTGACCGATTATCCAAAGCTTCAATGCGTTTTATCCCTACCGCCATCCTGTGCTTGCTCTGCCTACCCACTGATATCAGCGCGCACCCGGTCGAAAAAACACTCGAAGAGCTTGTGGTCACGGGCCGACGGGAGCACCTAGCAGGCGAGGCGCGAAGTGCATCCGAAGGTGTCGTTGGCGAGATGGACCTCGCCATCAGGCCCCTATTGCGACCCGGCGACGTGTTGGAGGCCGTGCCCGGCCTGATCGTCACGCAGCACAGCGGCTCGGGTAAATCGAACCAGATGTTCCTACGCGGCTTTAATCTGGATCACGGGACCGACTTCTCCACTGTCATCGACGGGATGCCTGTCAATCTGCGCAGCCACGGCCACGGGCAAGGCTATACGGACATCAACTTTTTAATCCCGGAAACCGTTGCGCGCATCAACTTCGTAAAGGGCCCCTACCACGCCGAGCTCGGGGATTTTTCTTCAGCAGGTGGCGCTGAGATTGAAACCGCGGCTGTTTTCAATAATCAGATCGGGTGGACAGCGGGCGAGAACGGATTTCATCGCGGACTTGCCATGGGCAGTCTGACTGCAGGCGGCATGCGACTCTCAGGCGCCATGGAGGTGCAGCGCTATGACGGCGCCTGGACTGAGGTTGAAGAGGATGTGAAAAAGCTGAACGGCCTGATCAAGCTGCGCAGTGGTGACGACGCCACTCGATGGCAAGCCACCGTGATGCACTATGACAACCAATGGAATGCCGCGGACCAAATACCCGAGCGGGCCGTGACTGCAGGTGTGATCTCACCACTGGGCTCGATTGACACGACGCTGGGGGGCGATACCCGACGCTCCAGCGTCTCGGGCGAATATCGGCGAAGCCGGGGTGATCACACGACGCGCTGGATCGCTTATCTCGTTGACTACGAAATGAACCTTTACTCCAACTTCACCTATCGACTCGATGACCCAATGCGAGGCGATCAATTTCAGCAGGTCGACGATCGGCGCATTCTGGGTGGTAGCTACCACCATCACAGGAACACCAGCGACACGCTGCAGCATCGCTGGGGCGTGGCGGTGCAGCATGACGATATCGGCACAGTCGGCTTGTACCGCACTCTAGCGAGAGAACGCATCGGTATCGTGAGGGAGGACACTGTTGAAGAAACCAGTCTCGGCGCACATTACGAAGCGATCTGGTCACGCGGCCCGCGATGGCGAGCCGTTCTGGGCGCCCGGGCAGATCACTTCCGCTTTGATGTGAATGCAGAAGATCCTCGCAACTCAGGCACCGAACATGACACCCTGATCAGCCCGAAAGCGAGCCTGATTTACCGTGCAAGCACCACCACCGAGTGGTATGCCAGTGCCGGGAAGGGCTTTCACTCCAACGACGCGCGGGGCGTGACCCAGCAAGTTGATCCTGTTACCGGAGAAGTGGTGCCCTCAGTGGATTCCCTGGTGAACTCTCACGGCGCTGAGCTCGGGGTGAAGACCCAATGGCAGCAGCGCTGGAATCTCGCGGCGGCGCTGTGGTATTTGGAGCTGGACTCAGAGCTCTTGTTCGTGGGAGATGCCGGCACCACCGAAGCCACCCGGCCCAGCGAGCGCTGGGGCTTAGAGCTTAATAACTTCTGGATGATCGACGAGGTCTGGTCACTCGAAGCCGATATCGCCTGGACCGACGCGCGCTTTAGCGATGATGCGGCCCAGGGGCGTTACATTCCAGGAGCAATCGAAACCGTGGCCAGCGCCACCCTCTCGGCACAAACCCCCACCGGCTGGTTCGGTGCACTGCGGGTGCGTTACGTCGATGGCGCGCCGCTGATCGAGGACGGCTCCGTTACGGCACACAGCGCCACACTCGCTCACCTGTCACTGGGGTGGGCCGGCCCGCGCTACGCACTGCGCGCCGATGTGCTGAACCTGTTCGACTCCGGTGACCGGGATATCGAGTACTTCTACGCCTCAAGACTTGAGGGTGAGCCGCTGGCGGGGGTCGAGGATCGACACTTTCACCGCTTTGAACCCCGGCAGGTGCGCGTCACCCTCACGATCAGTCTCTGAGCGCTAAGCAGATGCTGAGTGCAAGCACAGGGAGGCCAGAACGCGCCTCTGGCCCAAGAAAGGCCGCCGGCCGTGCATGACCTGATAGTTATCGATCAACGCCACATCACCGGACTCCCAGGGGAGATCGAACACGAGGTCATAGGCAATCTCGACCGCCGATTGCACATCCGCGTCATCAAAGGCCGAGCCGTCCCCATAGGAGACTGAGCGGGCGCCCTTGTTGCGTTGATCCTGCCAGCCACAGAACGCGGCAATCAGTTGATTGAAGAAAACCTCGTTGCCCGAGGGCGCGCGCCGAATGAGCGACAGGGCCGGCGTGGTGGTACGGATCGCGTCGTCCGGTAACCACTGCCAGTCATACTCCAATGCTGCCAGTCTCGCCTCTGCCGCCTCTCTCGCGTCGACATTGAGGGTCTGGCGCCAACTTCGACCCTGCCCCGAGGTAGCATCGGCCTCGGCGGGCATGGTGAGGGAGTAGCGCGCGCCATGCGCTCTGCAACGGGCCACAAACTCGGGTAAGTGCATTGTCAGTTTTTCGAGGAGAACATCAGAGCGGCAAAGCGGCGTAGTGCCACCGGATGCAGCGGCCTGCTCACAAAAGAAAAAGAGGTGGCTCGGGAAGTAAGGCGTTTGCGCCATCTCGTGATGCAGAAAAATCTCGACATTCCGCGGCGCCTCATTAGCGGTAAACACGCGCGGCGTGCAGTTGTGCCGCACCGCGTTTGAGAGCGACTCGTCGTAGGCAAAATTCGGGAGACCAAAACCGTCGACAATGTCATCGAAGGCCTGCGCATCCGCCACCCCGCAGCCGCGAAAGAGGATAGCGCCGTGGGTCGCGAGTTGTTCCATGAGCGCCGCCGACTGCGCGCGGAGGTCCTGCTGTAATACCGGGCCGTCGGCTACCAATACCAGCGGGAAAGCCGCATCGCCGTGGTGCTGCTGGCTGCTAACAGGCTGAGGTTCAAGCTTCAACATGCTGAGCTCGCTCGAGGCACCGCAGCGTGTGCGCCCATACCCATAACCCTACCCATGTCCATGCGCCTGCCCATGTCCATGCGCCTGCCCGCACCCGCACCCGGGCCCACGAACTCTGCTTCCACCTCAATCATAGATGGGGAAGAATGTGCCAAAGGCTTCCTCGCAGAAGTGGCCGGGGTCGTTGAAGCGCCGGTTGCGGTTCAGGGCTGAGATCGCGGCCATCTCGGCCTCATTCAGCTCAAAATCAAACAGCTGCTGGTTCTCTCTCAGTCGCTCCACTCGGCTGGTCTTCGGGATGACCGCCGTGCCCCGCTGAATGCCCCAACGCAACACCACCTGCGCAGGCGTCCGACCGACGCGCGCAGCAGCCTCTTTCACCGCGGCTTGCTCGAGCACCGATTCGCCGGCGTCGGCCATGTCGAGCTCCAAATAAGACAGTGCGCCCAGAGGTGAGAACGCGGTCACCGCCATGTCGTACTGAGCTGCTGCGCGCAGCAGTCGCTCCTGGGTCAGGTAGGGGTGAGCTTCGATCTGCAACATGGCCGGCTTGATCTGCGAGTACGCCATGAGGTCATGGAGCAACCCGGTGTTGTAATTACAAACCCCGATCTCCTTGACCAGCCCCGCGCGCACCAGCCCTTCCATCGCGCCCCAGGTGTCGGAGAGCGGCACCGGGTCGGGCACCATCACAGGGTTCTCGGCAGCCGGGTCGGCAACCCACTCCGGCGGGTAACGGGTGTCAAAATCGACGTACTGAAGTGCAATCGGGAAGTGGATGAGATACAGATCCAGCTCGTTCAAGCGGAGATCCTGCAGCGTGCGCTCGCAGGCCGCGCGCACATGCTCGGGCCGGTGAAAGGTATTCCAGAGCTTTGAGGTGACCCAGAGCTGGTCACGGCTCACAAGACCCTCAGACAGTGCCGCCTGTAACCCCTCGCCCACCTCAGTTTCATTGCCATAGTCAGCCGCGCTGTCGAGATGGCGATAGCCCTCTGCAATGGCCGAGTGAACCATCGCCGCGGTGTCCTCTTTGGCGATCTTCCACAGACCGAGCCCAATGGCAGGCATCTCGCCGCTACCCACCGAAATCGTTGCACTCACTGTCGTATCTCCTTTTGATCTCAGTATTAGGCCACATCATTACTGCCGGAAAAGGATCCGCCAACCTGCCCCTCGCGCGCCCCTGTCATGGGTTTGGCAGTGAGCCGTTAACGTCCTTCGTAAAAATCGCCGATCCCCTTTTCTGTACAAAACGCGGCCACGTCGACCTCGCGCTCAATCCGCATCGAATGCTGGGCAGCGCTGGCCACAACCAGCGACCAGAGTGCCTGCTCGGGCGTGGCCGCGTCTACCGCCTGTCCCGCCAGCTGCAAATTAAAGGCGATGTGTTCAAAAAAGGTGGCGCCATAGTGGCCGCTGGCTTCAATCCAATCCGGATAGCCAACAGGCACACCCCGGTAAGCAGGATGCTCCGGCACCTCCACAAGCAGCTCAGCTTTTGAGGAGGTATCGGGCTTGAAGCTGGCCTGCTCGCTGGCCACCAAACGGCCACGCTCGCCCACCACCACCAACTCTTCATACAGCTCCTGACAGAACATGTTGAGCGTAAAGCAGGCTCGCACACCGTTGTCATAGTCGATGATTACCATGGCGTGGTCATCGATGTCGGATCGCTCGCCCCGCCACTCAAAATCGAGAAAGTTCACCGCCCGACCACCGCTGGCATAAACCCGCCGTGGTCGTGACTGCGCGACGACGTTGATGAGATCAAAGTAGTGGCAGCATTTTTCGACCAACGTGCCACCGCTGTTGCGGTTGAACTTATTCCATTGATCCACCTTGTCCAAAAAAGGCGGCCGATACTCCGACATGGCAACGGTCTTCACCTGCCCCAGCGTGCGCTGTGCGGCCACCGTCTGCAGCGCCTCCACGTATTGCGCTTTGAAGCGATACTGCATGCCCAGCTGGATATCAGCGGGGTAATCCCGCGCGAGGTTCACGATATCCATGGCATCCGCCAGAGTCGTGGCCATCGGCTTCTCGAGCAATACGGGTTTGTGAGATGCGGCGACGGCGTGCAGGACATCCCCATGCGTATGGTTGGGGGTCGCGATCACGATTGCGTCCACCGCGTCATCCAGACAGGCTTCATTCAGATCGCGATAGATGGTGAGCGGCGCGTCGGTGAGCAAGCGCCAATCGGAACACGCCCACTCAAGGCTCCCTCCATCGGGGTCAACGATCCCCTGGACGTCCGCCCAGCCGAGTAACTGAGAAACCCGCAGGTGCTCCCGCCCCATCATGCCGGCGCCGACAATCAGCAAGCGCGGTTTACGCTGGCTCGACAGGTAAGGGTTCTCTGGGGTGAGCGCAGCGACGCGCTCCACTGTGCTGCCCTCCAGTGGCGATGACGGCTTTGTCATGCGCGGACTTCCGACGCGGCGGTCAGTCGGCGGTGCCAACCGAACCAAAACAGTCCATTCAGCGCGAGTAGACCCAGCAAAACGGGTGCAAAAAGGTTCGAGCCCGTGCCGGCCAGACCGATGGGTGAAAACACGACATAGAGCGCCACCACGCAAGACAGCAACGTCACCGCGCAGGGTGGCGCATAGGCCCAGGGGGTGAGATCCACTGCTGCAGTCTGTCTGATGGCAGCTTCCTTTCGTAGCGGGCGCCACACGCCAATCGCGAGCATCATCGCCACCTCCAGTACAAATAGGATCGCGTAAAGATGCAAAAAGTGCACCGGCAGCAGGTCCTTGAGCACAAACTGTAAAGTGCCATAGGCGACGATGTGGAACACAATCACCACCTTGGCCGCGACCGCGGGGACCTGTCGGGTGAAGAGCCCGATGATCACAATCGCGATCATCGGAATATTGTAAAAGCCTGTGAAAATACGAATGACCTGCCAGAGTCCCTCGGCGGCAAACTGCAATAGCGGCGCGACCAACAACGAAAAGCCGGTCATCACCAGCCCCACCCGCTTGGCCACCCTCACCATTTCGGTGTCAGAGACCACCCTGCCAACGAGGGGCTGATACACGTCAATGCAAAACAGCGTCGACGCGCTATTGATCAGTGAGTTGAATGAACTCAGCACCGCGCCCAACAACACGGCGAGGAAAAACCCCGAGGCATAGACCGGCAGTACGTCGCGCACCAGTTGAGGGTAGGCCAGATCAATCGACTGCAACTCGGGCCCGTAAAGGTGGTAGGCCACAACACCCGGGATCATCATCAGCAGGGGCACCAACACCTTGAAAAAGCCGGACAGGAGCACACCCTTTTGCCCCTCCGCAAGACTGCGCGCGGCGAGGGTGCGCTGAATCACATATTGGTTGGTGCACCAGTAGAAAAGATTGGCAAAGACCATGCCGGTAAAGAGCGTGGCAAAGGGCGTGGGGTCGGTGGGTCCGCCGATGGCATTGAGCTTATGGGTCTCAGTGGTCAACACAATGTCGAGGCCCGCACCCACGCTCCCCTCACCCAGAGCCTGCAGGCCCAAGCAGGGAACAGCTACGCCAACTATGAGTAAGCCGACGCCGTTGAGCGTGTCGGAGACCGCCACCGCCCTCAGGCCACCGAGGATGGCGTAGGACGCCCCCAAGGCGCCGATGACCATAATGGTCAGCACTAGCGACGTGCCGTAATCCAGTTGCAACAGCGCGGGCACATCAAAGAGTTTGAGCACCGCGATTGAGCCGGAGTACAGCACGCTGGGGATCGTCACCAACCCATAGCCCAGCATAAAGAGCACTACCGTCATGCGGCGAACGCCCTCGTCAAAGCGCGCACTGAGAAACTCCGGCAAGGTCGTGAAGGCCCCAGCGAGGTACCTGGGCAAAAAGAAAAACGCCATGAGCACGGTGGCGACCGCCGCGGTCACCTCCCAACCCATGCTGCTGAGGTTGTAGCCATAGGCCGACCCATTGAGGCCAATGAGTTGCTCAGCAGAGAGGTTCGTGAGTAACAGCGAGCCAGCGATAAAGGTGGCGCCCAACCCACGCCCGGCGAGGAAGTAACCGGTCCCTGTATCGACCCGGCCACGGGTCTGCCGCCAGGACACGAATGCCACCAGCCCCATAAAAAAGATACAGCTCACGACGGTGAGCAGCAGATCAGCGGTCATCTGTGCAGGAGGGGGGTCAACTGAGAAAAGAGGTGGTCACCATGACTGCAGGGTACGCACAGACCCGCTCACCAGCAAACTTCACGCGCTTTAACGGCCAGTGACAATGCAAAGGGATTACATTACTATACCGTCTGGACGGTTTATAAATGGTGCGTCATGAAATCGGAACAGACCCGCGCGCGCATTCGGGTTGCCGCAGCCAAAGTGATTGAGCGCGACGGTGCAGGGCACCTGACGCTGGAAAAAGTGGCGGCCGAGGCTGATCTCTCGAAGGGTGGGTTGCTGTACCACTACCCCTCCAAGGATGCGCTGCTCCAGGGGCTGCTGGACCACCTGCTGGAGAATCGCGCGGGGTTAGTTGATGACCTAGGCGAGGAAGAGGGCGTCAGTGACACCACGCTACTCAACAATTTGATCGATGCCGATTTCGACCTCCCCAAGGACGAGCGGATCATGGCACAGGGGCTGATCGCGGCCTCGGCCGAGAACCCGGAGCTGATCGCTCCAGCGCAACACTATGTCGAAGCGGTGTTCGCCCAGTTGGGCATCTCTCAGGCCACGGCGGCGTCGGCGCGCACGATTTTTCTGGCCTCACAGGGGCTCCAGTTTCTGGAGCTGCTGGGTCTGTTGTCACTCAGCGCCGCAGAGCGCAACGAGATCCGAAGACACCTCAAGGCGCTGACTCAGGAGCTGGCGCGATGCTGAGAAATGTATTCGTCTCGTTCTGGTTAATAGCCGCGCTGTCGGGTTGTGGGGCCGATTCCACTGTCGAAACCTCCCCTGCAGTGCGTCCCGCTCGCGTGATCACAGTAGGGGCCGGAGACCATTCGGCACCCAGCCAGTTTGTGGGCAAAGTGGCACCGGCACATACGGTCGAATTGGGCTTTGAAATCGACGGCACGCTGCTGCGGTTACCCTTACCAGAGGGCGCGCTGGTGCAGGCCGACGACGTCATTGCGCAGCTGGACCCCGAGCGCTTTGAGCTCGCGCTGCAGAGCGCCCGCGCTGACCACGAGCTGGCCGAGAAAACCTTATCGCGCGTCGAGTCGCTCAAAACCTCTGGCACCGTGTCACAGGCGGAGCTCGATGAGGCCATAGCGCGCGCCAAACTCACCGGTTTCGCCGTGGAAACGGCGCAAAAAGATCTCAACGACACGATACTCCGGGCACCTTTTGATGGGCGGCTGATCAAACGGCTGGCAGAGAACTTCTCTCCCGTCGCAAGGCTCTCACCCGTCATTCGCTTGGCGCCGGTTGAACGTATCGAGGTCGTGATCGGCGTGCCGGAGCAATTGATGGCAAGACTGAATCCGGCTGCGGTGCAAAAAGCTGCCGTGCGCTTTACTGCCGACCCCGACCGATTATTCGAAGCGCAGTGGCTCGATTACGAGGCGGAGGCGAGCCAAGACACCCAAACGTACGATGTGCGATTTTCGCTGACGGAAACACCCCCTTGGCCCGCGCTGCCCGGCATGACCGCCACCGTTTCGCTGTCCCTGGCCACCAACGGTGTCTCAGTTATCGAACTGCCACTCAGTGCGGTGCAGAGTGACGCGGCGGGCAACTTCTTCGTCTGGACAGTAGAGCGCGAAACATCTCAAGTAACCAAGCGACACATCGAAGTGGGAGTACCCAATCGAAAGCAGGTGCCCGTGCTGTCCGGGTTGGAGATCGGCGAGCAGGTAGTCGCTGCGGGGGGCGCCTGGCTCTACGAAGGTATGCAGGTGCGGCCCCTCGGGGACGGCTGAACCATGTCTCGATCATCGCTCACTGAATTCGCGCTCGCCAACCCGCTGTATGTGTGGGTCATCGTGCTCACCTGTCTGGTCGGCGGGCTGGCGGGCGGACAGCGCATTGCGCAGCTAGAGGACCCACCCTACCCGATCAAGATCGCCTATGTCTTTACCGAGTACCCGGGCGCGTCAACTCTCGATGTGGAACAGGAAGTGACCGAGGTGCTGGAGCGCTCAATCCAGGAACTGCCCTGGATTGAAAATATTGTGTCGAGATCGCTGCCCGGGCGCTCAGAGATCGAAATTGAGCTCAATCACTCAGTCTCAGCCAGTGCTACAGGCCAGATCTGGGATGAGCTGCGGCGGCGGGTCGCCGAGGCAACCATGCGCTTGCCCGCCGGCGCCCACCCACCCTGGGTCGAGGATGATTTCAGCGACGTGTATGGCTTGCTATATGGATTCACTATCCCAGACGGCTATGACATCGCCACTATTCGCAATGCGGCGCGGCTACTCGAGACGGAAATCAAGCGCGTCGAGCACGTGGCCAAAGTGCGCGTCGAGGGTGTACCGGAAGAGCAGGTTCAGATTGATTTCGACTACGCGCAACTGCGTCAACTCGGCGTGCCGTTTTATCGCATCGTCGAGGCCATCAATAGCGCCTCGGAGCTGTTCCCCGCCTCCATGATGGAGTCGGGCGATCAGCAGATGCGCATCGATATTCCGCTGGAGCGGAGTGAGACGGTGCTCGAGGAACTGCTGATTGCCCTGCCCGGGGAGACGTCGATGATTCGCTTGGGCGATGTGGCCAGCGTCTCCCGTGAAGAAACCAACCTGCCCTCGCTGATCGTGCGTCACGAAGGCCAGCGCATTTTCGCCCTGGGGATTGCCATCAGTGAGACGCAGAACGTGGTCCGGGTGGGCAAAGTCGTGGAAGCGCGACTGCTCGAACTGCAGCAACTTCTCCCAGTCGGCATCGAGATGATTCCGCTTTTTGAGCAGCATCACCTGGTTGACCGATCTATTAGTCAATTTCTGCTCAACCTCACCGCCTCCATCACCACAGTCATTGCCGCGCTTTGCCTGTTTATGGGTTGGCGCGCGGGTGTAATGGTGGGCGCAGTGCTGTTACTGACGGTGACCGGCACCATCGGCGTGATGGCAGCAGCCGGCATTGAGCTCCAACGGATTTCGCTGGGCGCGATGATGATCGCGATGGGCATGCTGGTGGACAATGCCATCGTGGTGACGGAAGGCATGATTACCCGCATCAAACAGGGCCTCAGCCCCCGCGAGTCGGCCATGTCGGCGGTTGCCACGACCCGCTTCCCTTTGCTGGCGGCCACGATAATTGGCATTGCTGCCTTTGCCCCCATTGGCCTGTCCTCGGATTCCACCGGTCAATTTCTGGGGTCACTGTTCACCGTGTGCGGCATATCGCTGCTGCTGAGTTGGGTCCTGGCGATTACGCTAGTGCCCTCCATCGGGATGGCACTCCTCACTGCGGTGCCGGAGGCTTTGCCCGAGAGCCGACTCTATGCTGGGCCGGTTTTTGTGGGATATCGCAACCTCATGACTCGGAGTATTGCCCGGCGCGGTTGGACTGCGCTTGCCCTGCTGGCCCTCATTTTGTCCAGCATTGTGGGCTTTACACAGCTGAAACAAGGTTTTTTCCCGGCAACCAGCACGCCGCTCTTCTTTGTGGATCTCTACCAAACCCAAGGCACGGACATCCACGCCAGCGATCGCATGGCAGATCGCGTGCGCAAGCGGCTGCTCAGTCTTGACGGCGTGACCGAAGTCTCAACCTGGGCAGGGCGAGGCCCCGTGCGCTTCACCATGATTCTGCTGCCCGAGCGGCCCGACCCCGCCTATGCGCAGCTGGTAGTGAACGTTGAGGACGTCGCGGCGGTGACGGGGCTGATGGCACAAACAGGTGAACTGATTGCGTCTGAATTTCCTGAAATTCATCACATGGTGCGGCGCCTCGAGTTCACCAGCAGCACCGCGAGCAAAATCGAGGCGCGCTTTTATGGCAGCGACCGCACCGAGCTGCGCGGGCTCGCCGAAGAGACCATGCAGCACTTCATTGAGCATCGGCTGATTGATCGCAAGATCGACTGGCGTGAACAACGGCTGTCATTGGCCGTGATTCCAGATCACGCCCGGGCGCGACGCGCAGGCATTCAGTTGCCCGACGTCTCACGGGCTGTTGAGTCCAGCACCGTCGGCACCCCGGTAGGTGTGCTGCGCGATGGGGACAAACCCGTTCCGATTATCGCGCGCATCATGCCGCTGGCCGAAACCCCTACGGAACTTCTGGAGCGCGACCTGTGGAGCGAAAGCACCCAATCGTTTGTATCGGCAAGGCAGGTGGTGTCAGCCGCCACACTCCGCGCGGAGGACAGCTTCCTGATGCGGCGCAACCGGGTCCGCACCATTACCGTTCAAGCCAACGCGCCCCCGGGTGAAACCGCCACCAGTGCGTTCAACGCTATCCGCGGCGACATTGAATCCATTCCCCTGCCGCCCGGTTACGAAATTGAGTGGGGCGGCGAGTACGAGTCGATGAAATTGGCCAACGACATGGTCATCTCACGCTTCCCGATCGCACTGCTGGTGATGATCATTGCGACCTTGATGCTGTTTGGCAGTGTGCGACAAATGCTGGTCACCTGGATGACCGTGCCGCTCATTATGGTGGGCGTCTTTGTCGGACTCTTTGTGACCGACCTGTCTTTTACCTTCCCCGCGTTGCTAGGACTGCTGAGTCTGGTCGGCATCTTGATCAAGAACTGCGTGATCATGGTGGAGGAGATCAATCTGCGCTCTGCTGATGATGGGCTGAGCGAACACGCGTTGGTATCCGCCTGTGTGAGCCGCCTGCGCCCGGTGCTGTTGGCGGCAGGCACCACCATCATTGGCATGGCCCCGCTCTTGAGAGATGACTTCTTCCGCGAGATGGCGGTGTCGATTATGGGTGGGCTGGCCTTCGGCTCAGTGCTGGCCCTCCTTGCCGTGCCGGTTTTTTACGCGCTGCTCTTTTCAATTCGAAGTAACCGCAAAGCTGCCTGAGGGGCTGGCCCGGTGTGCTGCGATACCGAGTCGCTTACCGCTAGATACTCATCGGCGCGGAAGTCGGCGCTGGTGGCTCAGAGATCGTTAAAAAATCGCTCCAAGCGCTGAGCTGCTCACTACGGGTGGCGTATACCTCTCGGGAGCCGAGTCCTATACTCGCGCCCTAAAACGGGAAACAACCTGATCAAGACGAGGAACACACATGACCCACAGTGTATTACTGCTGGACGGCGGCCTGGGGCAGGAATTGATTCGACGCAGCCCCTCCCCTGCGCATCATCACTGGTCACTTCAGGTCATGCTGGAGCAACCCGAACTGGTCGCCGAGGTGCATCGTGATTTCTGCGAAGCGGGTGCTGGCGCTGCTTGCCTGAATACCTACGCGATCACTCATACTCGACTGGCTCGGGGCTCAGGCCTGCCACCGATCGGTAGCTTGTTAGCTGCTGCTCGCAATCTCGCGCAGCAGGGCGTGGAGGCGAGCGGCCAAGCTGACACCGCTCTAGTCTCATCTCTGCCCCCGTTGGTGGCCAGCTACCGCCCCGATACCCAGCTCCCCTTCGAGCAAGCCATTCGGGAGTATCGTGAGCTGATTGAGCTACAGGCGGAGACCGTTGACGGTTTTCTTGCCGAGACCATCCCCTCGATTGCCGAGGCGACCGCGGTGCTGACCGCAGCAGATCAAGCAGGTGTCAGGATCATGCTTGGGCTCACCGTTGCCGATGAAGACGGCCGGCTTTTGCGCTCCGGAGAGCCGCTCGCTGACGCGTTGGCTGCCATCGACGCCTTCGAGCCGCTGGCGGTGGTGATTAATTGCTCCAAGCCGGAGGCCGTCTCTCAAGCGATTCCCGTCTTGAGGGAATCGCGGTTTGCCTTTGGCGCTTATGCCAATGGCTTCACGGCCATCGATGCACTGGAACCGGGCGGTGTGGTCGATGTGTTGGAGGCCAGGCATGACCTCGACCCGGAACAGTACGCGAAGTTCGCGGCCGAATGGTTGGACGCTGGCGCCACGGTGATTGGCGGTTGCTGCGAGGTCGGGCCTAAGCACATCCAAGCGCTCGACTCCTTGTTGCAGGATCGAGGTCACCAGAAGCTGGCCTGGGCCGAATTAGCGGCCTGATCGGGGGTCACTGCTCTCACTTTTCTTGGCCGTTTTCTGGGCAAAAATGAGACGCCGTTAGCGGCGCTTTGCTGTCGCCAAAAATTCACGAATTTGTCACTTGCGAGCCACGGGTTTGCAGGCAAAATGCGCGCCTTTCCGAATGACCTCACAGCACAGTAGAGCGCGCATTATGAGCACCCTTCGGCCTGTATCGTCACTGCTCCTTACGACGGCATTTCTGTTGGCCGGCCACGGCCTGCATATGACCTTTTTGCCGCTGCGCGCCAGCGAGCTCGGTCTGTCGCAAACGCTGATCGGGCTGAGTGGCTCCGCCTACTTCGCAGGCTTTGTGACCGGTGCGCTGATGATTCCACCCATCATCGCCCGGGTGGGCCACATTCGCAGTTTCACGGCGCTGCTGGCCATCTTCCTGTCTAGCTTCCTGTTCCTCAGTCTTGTTGACGAGGGCATCATCTGGGTGCTGGTCCGCTTTGTACTCGGTGCCGTGATGTGCGGCTCCTACACCGTGATTGAAAGCTGGCTTGCCGAGCAGAGTGACAGCAATCGCCACGGCCGGGTGCTTTCGGTGTACACGGCGATTGTCTTGATCTCGATGGCGGTGGGTCAATATCTGCTGGGGCTCACCGAGGCCAATCCGCTTTACCCCTTCATACTGGTGTCACTACTGGTGGGCTTGGCCATTGTGCCCGTGAGTCTCACCCGCTCTCTGGCACCAGCACCGGTACCAGCCACCCGGTTCAACTTTTTTAAGCTGTACCGTCGCTCGCACACCGCATTTGCCGGCGCGTTGGGGTCGGGCGTGGTCATGGGTGGCTTCTGGGGGCTGGGCGCGATTTATGCGCTGGCGCAAACCAATGATCCAAGCTTTGTCCCAATGTTTATCGCCGCCAACATCATCGGCGGAGCCCTGGCCCAGTATCCGATTGGTATGGCGTCCGATCGCATCGACCGGCGCTACGTGCTGGCTGCCTTGTGTGCTGCCAGCGGTTTGTCAGCGTTCGGCTTACTGATGGCCGACACCCGCGATGCGCTGCTGCTCGGTGCCTTTGCCTTTGGTGCCTTCGCTAACTCACTCTACGCGGTATCCCTCGCCAAGGCCGCGGATAATTCCAAGAGCGACGAATTCGTGACCATTGGTTCCTCCGTCTTACTGTTGAACGCCCTCGGATCCGCGAGCAGCGCACTGGCAGTGGGTTGGGCGATGCGCAGCCTTGGTGACGGGGCGCTGTTTGCTTTTATCGGGGTCGCGAGCCTGGTGACTGGCATATTCATCATCCTGCAGCCGCCGGGTCGCACCGCGGTAACCATCGAAGAGCAAGGCACCTTCATCCCTGCCACGTCGGCCATGGCGCCCGCGGCCTTTGATCAGGACCCGCGCTCCGATGAAGAGGTGGAGTACGAGCCAGTAATAACCCCCGATTCTGAATTGGACGCGCCGCTGGAGTATACCGACACCGAGGTTTCGGGCGCCGCGGCCTAACCAACACTGACCCTCGCCTATTGGTTGCTGGGTGCCCAGAGTCTATCCACACGGTTAGCCTGCTATTCCCGGCGGAATAAGCCCCACGAGGCCCCGTGAACGGGTTTCAGAAATGAGCCGTATAAGCCTAGAGCGACAGTCAATATCAAGGCGGAGATAGCCATGGCCAAACAACAGCTGGGTGCCGACTACCCCGAAGCTACCGAGAAGCTGGACCGCGGCGTTCTGAGTTTTTTCAGCGCGGCGGAACGGATCCTGCTGGTCATCATCAGCCTGCTGACGATGCTGGCAGTGGCGCTCGAGCTCACCTCATTTTTTGACGCGGGCCGTGTCCGACTCTCCGATCTGCTACTACTGTTCATCTATCTTGAGGTGATCGGTATGGCCTATGCCTACTATGCCACGCACAGCGTACCCGTCACGCTGCCGGTGCTGATTGCGATTACCGGCATCACGCGACTGATCATCCTACAGGGCAAGGAGGCCGAGCCCAGCAAACTGCTGTTCGAGGCTGGCGCCGTGCTACTGCTGGCAGTGGCCTTAGCGATTTTGAGCTGGGCGTCGCAGCGCTCTCCCTCGCTCAACTCCAGCGAAAATCCCGAGCACTAATCCAAGAGATTTAAGCAGCCCGGCCAAGACTCAGATTCGGGACAGGACTGTCGCACCGCGGCGCTATGGCCAGTGCCAGCGTATCGCGGTGATAACATCGCGGCATGACCATTCACCCTCTTCTCGCTGACTTGGCAGGCCCTGATCTCGCGATCGCCTGGGCGCCGCTTGAAGCGCTGTCAGGTGATCCTCATCCTGAGGAGTGGGAAGACATTGCCAGCGCCGCACCCAACCGACGGAAAGAGTTTTCCGCCGGGCGAGTGCTAACACGCGCGCTGTCTGACCAACTCGGTTTGCCGCCCGCACCCCTGCGCCGCGCCGAGGACCGTGCCCCGGTATGGCCAAGCGATCGCACAGGCAGCCTGTCACACTGCGATACGCTCTGTCTTGCCGCCGTTGGCAGGCGCAGTGCAGTTCAATCGGTCGGTGTAGACGTCGAAACCATCGGCCGGGTGAAGCAGAGGCTTTGGCCAACCCTGTTTACTGAGAGAGAAGCGGATTACCTCAGTTCGCTTGCACCGGACACAGTCGCACTTGAAGCCACCCTTTTCTTCAGCGCGAAGGAGAGCTTCTATAAGTGCCAGTATCCGCTCACGCAGGAGTGGGTGGGGTTTCAGGACGTCGAGGTCGTGCGCACCGACCAGCATTCATTGGCCATTGCACCAACCCTCGGCGCGGCCCAAGCCTGGCACGCGGCACCTATTCATACAGTGGCAATCGTTGAGACACATGTTGCAACGGTGATGTTTTTGCCCGTCTGAGACCGGCCTCATCCTCAGAACAGGCTGTGCTCGCCTCGCTCTGGCATTTTTAGCTCACCTGACACCAGCCCGGCGTAAAACGCCTGCAGCGTGTCGTCGCCAAACTCGGGCGTCGCCTCGGCGTCGTAACGCCCAGCAGTCGCGTCCCAGCACAGCATCGACTCGGTGGCATAAAACTTGGCAATGCGGAGAAACTCCATGCGGTCTCGCATGCGTTGCGACACCAGCGCCAGCGGACTGATCAGCCAACGGATCCAGTCGAACATCTCGGGCGGCAGTGATGTGGTGCGAAAAGGCTGACCCAGTGTCTCGCATAACAACCGCCCCTGATCCTGCGGGGTGAGCGCCGGGCCCGGGCCACCGATGGGCAGCACCGCGGTTCTCGATGGCGGTGACGCCAGCTTCGACACGATGAACCTTGCCAGATCGCGATCAGAGATGGGTTTGCAGGCGGTGGTGTTGCCACTGCTGAATAACAGGAAAGGTTTGCCCGCGCGGACTCGCTTGACCTGCCCCACCAGTGAGCGAAAAAACGCGGTGGCGCGGATAATGGTCGCGGGCACCGAAGATTCATCCAGCAGCGCCTCGAACTTCAGCTTCTCGCGCTGAAACGCGAGTCTGGGCATCTGCACGCAAATGGCAGAGAGCAGCACAAAGTGCTTAACCGCCGCCCGTTCCGCATACGCGAGTAGCCGGCGATTCGCCTCGTACTCAACGAGCCTGGCGTCAGCAGGCGCACCACTGCGGCTTGCGAGGCAGGAAACCACCACGTCAGTGTGTGGCAGGGGCGACGTCCAGTCCTCATCAGACGTGATTTCCACCTCCTCGACAGTAACTGCATCAGACAATTCATCAGGCGTTTCATTGGATTTGTAATCAGAGAGCGCCAGAGACAGCCTCCGACCCGGCCGCACCAGCGCCACCACCTCGTGACCTTGAGCCATCAACTCGCGCAGCACTGCCTGCCCGATATAGCCTGTCGCGCCTGCCAGCAGTACCCGC
>Ga0181587_10001629_pt1 | contig 18755 bp, 18 predicted proteins | sample 071ome_27_FD_132463 | JGI IMG/M metagenome (GOLD analysis project Ga0181587, IMG submission 132463) | Coastal salt marsh microbial communities from the Groves Creek Marsh, Skidaway Island, Georgia - 071409AT metaG (megahit assembly) | ecosystem: Environmental > Aquatic > Marine > Intertidal...
TCCCCGTCAAAGAACCCGCCGGTGCCGCACAGCTTCCGGCCGTCCACTTCGATATCATTGCGGGGCCGGTACTTGGCGTTGATGCCCAACCGGCTGAGCCCCGCCGCCGCCGCCTCGCAGATGGCTTTGGTCAGCTCGGGCAGCGTCGAGATGGAGAGCGATTGGCGATGGAACGCCAATTCCCATCCGATCTGGCCCTCATCGAAATAAATCGCGCCGCCGCCGGTAATGCGCCGCACAACGCCGACATTATTCTCCCGGCAATACTCCAGTTGCACTTCTTCGCTCAGCGCCTGATGACGGCCGATCAACGCGGTCTTGGGGAAGTGCAGAAACCGGATCGTGTCCGGCACGTCACCGGCCTGATGGGCTTCGATCATCGCCTGATCAAAGGCAATATTGGCGCGGCCTTCCCTGAGGCCCGTGTCGATGACGCGAAACTTGGGTGCCATATGGCTCTCCTCCCTACTCTTCTTGCGCCTAACCTTAGCTCATATCGAGCTGACGACGCACTTTCTTAATGTCTTTTTTCTTCAATTCAAAAGGATAGCTGGCGATATCGCTGGGCGGTGAATCGCCGTACGGCCGATCACAGGCGGAAATGTCCTCGGCAACCTTGCCCGGACAGCCCGACGTTCGGAAGGCGATACCTGACTCTATATACATATCCAATTCGGCCTGGGGCAGACCGAATTCCTTCACCCGGCCTTCCTCGTCGAAAGACATGTGATCTATCCGAACACCGCAATAGTCGATCAGATAGCGGGCGAGTTGCACCCGCCGCCACTGATCCCGGGGCGTCGCCGGCAAATGATCCATCAGAGACCCTTTCTCCGGGAAAAAACAAAACATATGGCTATGGCCGCCCAGATCGACCAATTCCTGCACCACCTTGATCACGTCATATTCAGTCTCGCCCATGCCGACGATCAGGTGCGCGCCGAACTTTTGGTCCCCAAAGATATCCTTGGCATGATGCAGGATTTCCCAATACTTCTTCCAGCTATGGGGCGAATCCACCCCCTTGCCGCGTGTTCGGTCGAAGATTTCCGGGGTCACCGCATCCAGCGCGACGGTGAAAATATCCGCGCCCATTTCGTGCAGGGTTTCGACGTCGTCCCGAGTCATGGTCGTCGGGTTCGACAGGATCGATACCGGGATCGTGTCCGGCGAGATACGGTCCGTCCATTTACGGAGCACGGTTTTGGTGTCGTCATCCGAATTCGGATGAGTAATCATGCTGATGCACATCCGGTGGAACTGCGAATTCTCTCCGTCCTTGGCGACGATATCGACGATCTGATCCATCGGCACCGCCGGCCAATCGACCCGGATGAAGTTCCGGTCGGCATAGTCCCGGTCTTTTTCCCGGTGGCGCGCCAGACCGCAATAAGCGCAATTGGCCCGGCAGCCTTCCGGGTAGGTCAACAGAAGATTGAGGCACCGGGTGCAGGAGCAGCGGTACATCTGTCCGCTCATGATGCCCAGCGTAATCGCCGCCGCGGTCGACATCTGCACGTATTCGGGCGAGCGCATATGCGGCGTCAGCATATTATAGTTGGGCTTGTAGACCCCCTGCGGCGCGACATTGGCGTCCTTCACCCGTGCCCCGTTGCGATGTTCCTTGGCAATGGCCTCCGGGCTTCGGGGTTGCATCTCCGCGAAGTCGTTGAGGGTTTTGCTTTGTTTGCCCGTTGCCGGGGTCGTGCTGTGTTCGATACAACTCATGCCGCTGCTAGTGCCTCCGCTGACTTAAGAGTGCGTTCGTCCCAATATGCCGGGTAGGAAATCCACCCCTGCCGGAGTTGATCCGGCGTGGGCGCCCCACCCGCTTCGAATATTTCGATCAATTCCTGGCGCCGGTGGTACGCATGATCCAGCGACCCCTTAAAAAGCGCCGACAACTCCGCCACGTAGTCGTCAATCACATCTTTATCGCCGGCAATCCACTCCGCCGCCGCCGAGCCGGCCAGGCCGCCGGAAATCACCGCCGATGTGATCCCGCCACCGGTCACCGGATTCGCCAGGCCAGCCGCATCGCCGGCCAAAAGCACGGGGATATCGCCCACCCGGCCCGCTGGATGCAACATGCCGCCCACCGGAATCGCACCGCCGGTACGGGCGGAAATTTCTGTGCCGACCCGGCCGTCCTCGACCAAACGGGCGTGCAATGTCTCTACAATCTCTTTCAACCGCAGCCGGTCCTGGGCCCGTACGCCTGCGCCGATATTGGCCACATCGCCACGCGGAAAAAGCCAGCCATAGCCGCCGGGAATCTTGGTGGAAACGAAAATGTCTGTCGCCTGATGGGCCTTCAACAGCGGCACGGTAATCTGGCGGGACTCCACCACATCCATATTTCGGATGCCGATAGCCTTGCCGATCCGGCTGCGGGGGCCGTCCGCACCGATGATAAATTTCGGCGCAATGGTCTCCCCTGTTTCCAGGATGACACTGCCATCTTTGGTTAACTCAATGGGCCGGATATCGAACCGGATGTCGGCGCCTGCCGCCGCCGCCCGATCCACCAGCAGCCGGTCAAACGCGCCCCGGTCCACCATCCGACCATGAAAGTCGGGCTTCACCTCGCCCACGCCATCCTCGACAAAGGTAATCATTTCGTCGATGCGCTGGCGGGTGACCTGATCAAGGTCACCCAGTTCCTGATCAATCATGGCCGGCACGAACTCGGCGCATTGCACCGGGAAACCGGGCCGCTTCTTGCGATCAATAGCCAACACGGACGCGCCGCCGGCAGCCGCTTCCGCCGCCGCCCGTGCACCGGCGGGACCCAGCCCCACCACCAGGACATCAATGCCGAGGGTTGCCGTCACGCCGCACACATCCGCATATTCTTGGTGTCGCCCACCTTGATCGAGCAGCAGGCGTGCGCTTGCTCGAACGGCCGGCCAATGGCCTCGCTCACCGCCAACATCCCATCCGCCGGGAAGGCAATACCATCCAGACCCGCCATCACCGCATAGGCATCGGTGATCCGCTTGTGCATACCCGGCGGCCGCGCACAGCCCAGCAGCACCTGACGGTCCTGCAACCGGCGGCGCGCTTCATAGAACAAACGTCCGATCTCTTCTGTCGCCGGAACCTTGAACGTCCCCGGCTTTGAATAAAAAGGCATGACCACGACCAATACCAAAGCGTGGGTCTTATGCCGGGCGATCATGTCGAGGGCCGTGTTCTCACCAACGAATTCGCCATAGTGTAGCCCGGCGACGATATGCGGCACGATCTCCATATCGGTGGCGCAGAGCGCTTCCAAGGTCGCTTCGAAATCCTCCACCGGACGGTCCAGGTGATAGACCTCTTTAATCGTCTTGTCGGAGCCGATCACATCCATCATCGCTGTATCAACGCCCGCATCCGCCATAGACTTGGCGCCGGCCCGGTCGGTCAGGGCGGTGTGAATGGCTATCTTCAGGTAGGGAAAATCGGACTTCAGCTTTTCAATAACCGGGTAATAGGGGCCATAGTTGATCACGTTATGGCGGTTGGAGCCGCCGGAAATCAAAAATCCCTGGAGGTTCTGCAATTTGATGAGGTTCCGCACCTTGTGATCCAGCATCTCCGGATTGGTGGCCGGGATCATCGGCTCCAGAATTTTCGCCTGACAGTGATCGCAGTTCAGCGCACAGCCAGCAGCGGTAATCGAGAACGCCGGGAAACTGTTTTGGCTGCAGCCCTGTAGATCGGAAGAATTATATTCCTTAAAGGTTGGCGTAGAGAACCGGATGGATCGACCGGATATCTCCGCCGCACCGGCTTCGAGAGTGGCGACAAGCCCCTCATCGAACTCGGCATCCTCTAGTTCCTCGATCTCCAGAATCCGATCAAGCCATGACATAGCTTCTTCCTTTCATCTCATCGAACTCTTTCGGCGGCTGCCAGCCACGGCGCACCACATCGATGATCTCGCTGACCTCGTTGCGCACCGGTCCACCGAAAGGTGGATCAGCCAAGGTCGTCAGCCACGTGTCCGGGCGGTCTTCTTCGTCCACCAGATCGCAATCCAGGTCGCCGAGAATTTTCACGCAATCCGCCGGCAACCGCGCCGGCAGGCTGTTGCCGTTCAACAAGCCCCACAATCCGGTCCAGTAGCGAGCCGTGGTCCACGGGTTATATCCGCCGCCGCCGACAATGATGGAACGCGGTGACATTTTCACCAAGTCCAGAATCACCGACCATAGCGCGCCGTTGGAGAGCCCCATAGACGCCAGAGGATCGCCCGCGAGACTGTCCGCGCCGCAGTTGATGATAATCGCGTCTGTCTTGAAGTAAGCAGCAAAGGGCTTGAGAAAATAATCCGCGACGAAGGACAGTTCTACAACGTTGAAGCCCCGAGGCACCGACAGGTTGCAGAACCCCGCAGACGCGTTGAAGCCAGTGTCCCCTGTTTGCGGCCACCGCCCCGCTTCATGCAGGGACACCGTAAAAATGTCCGGATCGCCGGCAAAAGCATTTTCGACACCGTCGCCGTGATGGGCGTCCAGGTCCACATAGAGAATGCGCTCGAGCCCCAGGGTGCGGAGCCGTCCGACGGCCAATACCGCGTCATTGAAATAGCAAAAGCCACGCGCTTCGCCGGGCGCCGCATGGTGAGTGCCGCCGCCGAAGTTAACCGCGATACCGCCCCGCGCGACCAGGTCTGCGGCGAACAGGGAACCGCCGGCCGATGTCGCCGCCCGCTCAAACAAATGGGGAAAAATAGGATTTTCGATCGTACCGAGACTATGGCAACGCCGCTGCTCTTTGGTCGCCTTGCCGACCGACGTTGCGGTTCTTACCGCCTCAACATAATCAGATTCATGGAACGCTGTCAGTTCGTCTGTCGTCGCCTGAGGACTTTCCACAAAATTGGTGTCGTCCAGCCAGCCCAGCCGGCGACACAGATCAGACACAATTTCCACTCGGGGAATGGTCAGAGGATGGTTCGCGCCATACGCCCGTTTCCGGTAAATCGCCCCGCTGATGAACACCGGCCCCTTCGGTTCAGTGATCCGGCTCATTGGCTCAAGGATTGTTTGCGCACCATCCATCATGGCCGGATATCCGCCACACTGAACCGGGCCAGTTCGGCCGTGCGTCCCAACAGGGTCAACGCTGGGACGGCGCATTGGCGCGCCAGCTCCGCCCGGCGGGGACAGCGCGCGGCATGGGCGGCCATTTCCTTGGACCTGGGGATACCCGCGCGCTCCAAACTCTCCGCCGTGGGATAGAGGGTCGCTTTCAAAAAGCCCCGCAACAGGAACTTAAGCGTCCGGGAAAACACAAACCGTTCGATCAGCCCCATTTTCTCGATCCGGCTGGCCAATAGCGCCCGTGCTGCAGCGATGTGCCGGGCTTCGTCCTTGTGGTGCAGGCTTAACACATCCGATGCGACGGGGCTGATGCCCTGCCCCTCGTCCTGCGCCCGCTTCAGGCACAGCCGGGCGTAAGTATCGGTCACCGTCTCGCCGATATAGACCATGGCCCAAAAGGCGGCGTGGTCCGGGTTTAAACGCTGCGCAACCCAAGTCAGCAACCGGGTCGGGCCCAAGAGCCTGGTTTTCTGCAGACCTGCACGTTCGATCATAGTTAGGAACATCAGGCTGTGGCCGGTCTCCTCCCGGATTTCTTGGAGCATAATCCGGGTTTCCTCGGCCGGCAGCTCCAAGAAACCTTTGGCCGACAGGCGGCTGATCAGCAACCCTTCGAGCCAGATACCGGCGGCGCAGAGCCGGGAAAACTCCGCCTGGCTTAGCCGCTGGATCAGCTTGGACCGTTCCGGCACGCCAAGATCGTCCGCCGACAGGCTCAGCATCTCGGGCGGCAGCCAGGGCAAATCATCGTCTTCACGGTCCCAATCGATTGCCGCCACCGGGTCCCGGTACTCTGCTCCGTGAGCGGTCAGTTTCTCCAACTGCGTGCTCATGCCGCCCCCGAAGTCATGGGAATGATTTCCGCCGGACGGAACCGTGGCAGGACGTGTTTGGCCATGGTGTCGAGACAGGTAATCATTTCGTCGGCTGACAGATCGCCGCCACCGATGGCCATGCCGATGCGGTCGACGCCCGCTTCCTCGACGGCGCGCAGTTTCTTGGCCACATGATCCGGGTCGCCGACGGCGGCCAGCCCCATGGCTTCCAAGGTCTTCAGGCTGATGGCTTTCTGGAACAACTGCGCGATCCAACCGAGTTTTCTGTAATGTTCATACCCTTCGATCTGGCGATTGAGCAGCGGCCGGGCGAATTCCAGGATCCGCTCATACACCCAGACGATCCCTTCCTCTGCCCGTTGCCGGGCCCGCTCATGATCAGTGTCGCAGTGCACGGCCATGGTAAACGATGTCTGGGCATCTTTTTCCTTGGTCAGACCGCGATAACGCCGGATATCGGACTTCACCATGGGCCAGGGCTTAAACGGCCCGGTCATCAAGTTAAGTCCCAGCTCCGCCGCCACGTCTACACTGTCGGGGCTGACGGCGGCCAACCATCCCGGCGCCAGGTCCGGATTTATGGCCGGGTTGACATAATAGGTCTCCCCATCCCGTTCGAACGAGCCGTCGTCCAGAATCGACCGCAGAGTCTTATAGCGGTCTATAAACACTTGGCGGCTCTCCGCCATTTCAATGCCGAAGCCGCCGAGCTCGGTCTTGGTGACCCCGCGGCCGACACCCCACAACGCCCGCCCGCCGGACAGATGATCCAGGGTCGCCAGTTTTTCCCCCACGCGCACAGGCTCATACAGCGGCAAAGGCAGGATCGCGAAGCCGAGACCAATATTCGTTGTTGCCTGCGCTATCGCCGCCAACAGCATGTCCGGCGCGGCGGCGTTACTGTAATCACCGACAAAGTGATGCTCCGCCGACCAAACGGCGTCATAGCCGAGACGGTCCGCGGCAATCGCGGTTTCGATACCGGCCGAAATTGCCGTAGTGGCGCTCACCTCCGCAAACGCAGGCGATGCAAACTCCATGAACAGATCAAACTTCACCAGGAACCTCGTGGATCGCGCTACCACCCCAATGTTCATCCGCACCCTTTAGCGGCACGATTTATAATACATTTTTAGAGTAATATTTGGGACCGTTCAAATAAAATTGGGATGGAAAACCGCCGATAGCCTCAAATACATACCCCACATCCGACCACCACCCAGATCGCATGCGGAGTTCTGCGAGCTCCTATAATATTGTTTTAATTCAATTTGTTATGGAATATCTTCGTCAAGATGGGGGTACAGACCCGTAGCGCCTCTCAACCTTAAAAACCGCACGCTTTATTTACATAATTATTATGTTATATATATAATTAAACGTAAATGCAGGATTTTTGTATTATTTTTCTCCACAATTATGATATTTTTTATAAATCTATGTATAATATAAGATAAATACTACATACATATCATCATTATAGAAATTGATATTTGCTTTTATTTACTGAATGCTCTAAGTATCTTTTTCCGGCTTTTAAGCAGAATAATCTATCGCGCTTGTCTCGACCGAGATTGAAGTTTATCAGCCGGGCGCTTACATTGTGATATGAATTAACTGGGTTCCCAACATTACTGCATTTGGGGGGATTGAGGATGGCTGCTGTAGAGATTGATACCAAGGGCATGAATTGCCCCATTCCGATCGTGAAGACAAAAAAAGCGCTGAAGAAGCTCGAAGTGGGTGATGAGGTGCGCGTGGAAGCGACCGATCCTGGTTCCGTCGCGGACTTTAACGCATTTTGCCGGTCCACCGGCAACGAGCTCGTCGATTCTTCCGAGGATGGCGGCGTTTACGTCTTTTTGATCAAGAAGACCAACTAAGCTCAAATCCTGTGAAACGCACGGTCCAGGCCGAGCTCGCTATTCTCCGGGCTAACGACAGCCGGGCGAAAGCCGAACTCATCAGTGAACCGCCGGCCGTGCCCACGCGCGCGCAACTTGCCATTTTGGAAAATTCATCCCGAAGCGGCGGCGCCCTGCCCGCAGAAGACGTCCATTATAAAACCGGTCTAGTGATGACCGCCCGGCGCTGGCTTCAACTGGCAAGCGAAGACGGCGAACTGATCTATCGGTTGACCGAAGCCGGCGCCGATGCGTTGGAATCGAGCCGGTCAAAGCACAAACTGCCGACAGAACCGGAGTAGATCTATGGCGATTTCCGATAAGGCAAAGAATTTTCGGGGCCGCGTCTACGAGAACATCGTTGAAACCATCGGTGCGACCCCCCTGGTCAAGGTAAGCCGTCTGGCCGAGTCCATGGACTGCAAGGCGGACATCCTATGCAAGTGTGAGTTTTTTAACCCGTTGGCGTCGGTCAAGGATCGGATTGGCATCGCCATGATCGAGGCGGCGGAGGAAGCCGGCGATCTCTCTCCTGGCGCCACGGTCATTGAGCCCACGTCCGGCAATACCGGCATGGCGCTGGCGTTTGTCTGCGCGTCCAAGGGCTACCGGCTGGTGCTCACGGTGCCGGAAGGCGTGGACGAAGGCCACCGGAAAATGCTGTCCCTATTGGGAGCAGAGATTATCCGCACGCCGGCGGAGCAGGGCATGTCCGGCGCCATCGCCAAGGCCAACGAGATGCTGGAAGAGATCGAGGGCTCGTTTATGCCGCAACAATTTTCCAACCCGGCCAATCCCAAGGTCCATGAAGAAACCACCGCGGAAGAGATCTGGACAGATACCGGCGGCAAGGTCGATGTGATCGTGGCCGGGGTCGGTACCGGCGGAACCCTGACCGGCATCGCCCGCGCCTTGAAACCCCGCAATCCCGATTTGAAAGCCATCGCGGTCGAGCCTCTGGATAGTTCGGTGCTGGCGGGCGGCATGCCTGGCCCGCACAAAATTCCGGGCATTGGCGCCGGTTTTATCCCCGACAATATCGACATGAACCTGGTGGACGAAGTCATTGCCGTTGGCAACCATGCGTCTTTCTACGCCGCGCGCCGTGCCGCCGAAATGGAAGGCATCCCCGCCGGCGTCTCAGCCGGCGCCGCGCTGTCCGCCGCCCTGGACTACGGCACACGGGATGGCATGGAAGGGAAGACGATTGTCGTCATCCTGCCATCCATGGCGGAACGCTATCTCACCTCCGAACTCTTCGAAATCTACACAACAGGATAAACCATGTCTGCGATCAGTCTGAAAGACATGATGGCCGAGGCCCATTCGGCTGTCCAAAGCATCACCGTTGATGACGCCGCCGAACTTGTCGGCCAACCGGGCGTTATATTCATTGATGTCCGCGAAGGCCGAGAACGAGCCGCCGACGGCCATATTCCCGGCTCGGTTCATGCGGCGCGAGGGTTTTTGGAACTCATCGCCGACCCGGCCGGCCCCATGCACAACCCCATCTTCGCCGGCGATGACAGGTTTGTGCTATTCTGCGCTTCGGGCGGCCGGTCTCTCCTTTCCTGCCACACGCTTACAAAAATGGGGATCACCAATGTGGTGAACCTGGCGGGTGGCTTTAACGCCTGGCGGGACGACGATCAGGCCGTCGAAGACTCCCCAGACGTCTGATAATCCGCTGAAATTTATTCATTTTTCTCACTGTTACGCGAAAAGAAATTGAATCTACACTCACCTTGTGTATTTACACAAAATTGTGAGAATCAAATTGTCTTAATACACCCGATTTGTGTTGAAAATAATTCAGGAGAGGAAGATACTGTCTGGGAACTCAAAAAAGCATTCGGTTTTACGATAAACACGCTCATTTCCCACAGGAGGTAGACATGCGTAAATTGGGTATTCTATTGGCCGCCGCTGCGGCGATGCTGTTCACCATCAACACCGCTGAAGCGCAAAAGCGCTACGGCAAACAAAAGGTCGTCTATCACGTTAACTATGTTGGCGGTGAAAAGGATAAGAAATATCGCGGCGCCATGCGCAACATTCAAAACCACATCAACGCCGTTGGCGCCGAAAACATGGACATCAAGGTTGTCCTGCACGGCAATGGCCTTGGACTGCTGGCCAGCGCCAAGAAAAACGAAAAACTGCAGGGCGCCGTCGCGGCCTTGAAGTCTCAGAACGTCAACTTCCACGTTTGCGCCAACACGCTGCGCGGCCGGAAAATCGACTACAACAAAGACCTGTTCAACGTCTTCAAGGAAGACATCGTGCCGTCGGGCGTTGCCGAACTGTCGCACCTGCAACAGCAAGGTTACACCTACATCAAGCCGTAAGCGGCTCGACAGGTAACATAAAAAAAACGGCGCGTCCCTCGGGAAGCGCCGTTTTTCTTTGCCTATAACAAATCTCTTAGGATTTACCGCCGTATTTGGCCTTGTACCATTTGTCGAAGTTCTGACGGACATAGGCTTTTTCCGCCGCATACTGATAAGCCGCCTTCAAGATTGGCGGATTTGCATAGCCGGGAATGCGAAACACAGGCACGCCCAGGTCGTCCAGGAACACCGTGGTCGGCGTGGCGCGCACGAACATCTGGGCGGCGATTTCCTTTTCGGGCAATAGCTCTCCGTCACTGGTCTTGAACTTTCGTTCGCCCCAGAGGTTCATCTGAATCACATGGAAATTGGAGGTGAGCAGCTCGATGACAGCGGGCTGCGTAAACACTTTCTCATGCATCTCCTTGCAGAAGTGGCAACCGAGCTGCTCCCACACCAGCATGACGGCCTTGTTCGTCTTGTCGGCAATCTCGCCGTCTTTCTCCAGATCAAACGTGGTTTCCGTGAACCAGGGTTGATGGTGGAAGCCTTTGATCTTTTGCGGCTGAGGCGCGGCAAAGGCCGGTTGTCCGGCGGCCAGAAGCACCGCACCGGCGCCCGCACCAATCAGAAAGTCACGTCTATTCTGCATGAGGATCCTCAATCACGAATATATGTCTGTAATACACAAAATGTGTATGTGATATTTGCGGTCGAGACAATTTTAAAGCAGCAGCGTTCACGGGGTCTTGAAGGCCCGTGAAGATGGAGAGGCAGCGATGCGGGAGTCTTCCGGAACACGGATTTGGGCATACAGTTCGGCAGTCGCGCTGGTAACCCTGATCTTATTCACGGCCACGGACGGCCTGGCACAACGCTCCCTGGGTGAGAATAACGGCCGGGTCAAAGTCTGGAACAGTTTCGCCAAGAACCTGGAAGCCGCCCACAATTTTCGCCTGAAGCAACACGGCCTGACCGAGCAGACCCTCATTGGCGGTTATATGCGTGATCCGGAATTTTACCGGGAACACAACTACGCCGATCCGAAATCGGGAAAACTGTTCAGCCGCATCCGCCGGGAAACCAAAAACCCCGACAACATTCATACGATCGAGATCTTTTTCTATGACGACAAGGGGCGTGTCACAGTCGACTATTTGGCGGAGTTCCTGCCGGTCTATCGCAATGCACCGGTGCAGACCACCATCAACCTGTTTTCCTACAATGGGGGACTGACGGCGTTCCGCCAATTCGACGCATCCGGCGATGTGATCTTTGAGAAATGCACCGGCGTCTATGATGGGCGAACCGTCAACTTCGGGTATGACGATCTCAGCCTGCCGCCGCCCGAAACGCAAGTGCCCGCCGCCGTCTATCAGGCCTGCATCAAGGGCCTGCCGCCCCGCGCCGGCAAGTATCTGCGCCCAACCCGGCTCTTGGACGGGTACGTGGATACAGACGAGGCCAGCGCGCCGGTCAGTACGATGGAAGAGGCCAGGAGCGAAATTAACAGGCTCAATACGGAGATCGAAAAGAACCCCAAGAATGCCAGACTGTATCTGGAGAGGGGCCGGATTCGATTCCTGACCCGTGAACTGGAAGAGGCGGTGATGGATTTCGACCAGGCCCTTGAATTGGACCCGGACTTAAATTCCGCCTATTTCGGCCGGGGCATGGCCAAAGGGCGGATGGGGTTGCTGGAAGAGGGCATTGCAGATCTCACCCGCTATATCCATGCCAATCCGGAAAGCTCCCTCGCCTACACCAAGCGCGGCGTGCGCCACATCTGGAACAAGAACTTCAAAAGCGCCCGCGCTGATCTGGAAACCGCCGTCCGGCTGGACGCCAATAACGCCGAAGCTCATGACGACCTGGGCGTCGTCTTGGCCCAATTGGGCGAACCTCAGAAAGCGATCATCCACTTCAAGAAGGCCAGAGCGATCGAGCCCGGCTACCCGAAGGTGCACCACAATCTGGCCATGGCGTACTACCTGACCAACGAGCCGAACCGGGCCTTGGAATCGGTCAACGACTCGCTCCGGCTCGACGCCAACAATAAAAGTTCCATGTTGCTCAAAAGCGTGGTGCTGAAAAAACTTGGCCGTACCGCCGAAGCCAAGGCCATCCGCGAAAAAGCGGAATTCCTGCCTGGCGGCAATTGGTCGGAACGTTCTGAACTCCGCTAACGGCGCGCCGCCCTATTCGGGCGCGAGAAGCAGCCGGGTCATCAATCGGTCCACCGGCGCAAAATCGTCCGTGAGGATCACCGGCGCCTCAGGCACCGCCCTTACCAGCGCGCTCAGCGGCCAGCGCCGCCACTGCCGGGCGATCCCCCGCCGCGATCCGAGCCGGCCCATCTGCGCCTCCTGCTGGGAGGCGACCAAGATGTAGGTCACCCGCTGGCCGGCCCCTTGTTGCGCAGCGGCCAGTTCCTCCATCTCGGCCCAAATTTCCACCGATTTGAAATCCTGCTTCATGGTCTCGACCAACGACGCCAAAAACGTCGGCTGACCGCCGTGATCCACCACATTCACCACGTAGAACCCGCCGGTTGTCAGCCGCGCCGCGATCTCGGCATGAAACTCTTGGGTCACCAGGTGCGCCGGAATGGAGATATCCCGGAACGCGTCACCGAACACCACGTCGAACTGCGGTTCTTTGGGCAATGATTGCAACAATTGCCGGGCATCCTCATGGCGGATATCCAGCGCCTTATCCGACGTGTTCAGCCACATGCCGTCGGCCGCCGCCTTGGTCACCATCGGGTCAATTTCCGCCACCATCAGCCGGGACGAGGGCCGCGACGACGCCCAGGCCCGGGGGAGGGAATACCCGCCGCCGCCGATGAAAAATGCCGTGAATGGCTGATCCTGGCGGACGCGACCAAACCGCCGGTCCGTATATTCGTCGACGAAGTGAATATAAGGGCTATAAAGAATGCCCGGTTCCAGCCGGTCATTGATGCTGTGCACAAGGTGATCCAACGCCATCAACGCGCTGGGCCGGCCCGTCTGTGCGGTCATGTCATCGACCCGGATGCAGAAATAATCGCTTTCCACTGTGCAGGGCGTGATGAAGGCCCGGACGTTGTGCCCGAACAGCGCCGTACCGGCGATCATCACGATCAGGCCCATACCCACAATGGGGCCTTTGGACGGACGCCCCATCAGCAAACACGCCAGCGCCAGCACCGCATACACAGCCGCCACGGCGATCACCGTCCAGATGGAACCGATCCAGGAAATAAAAACGTACCCGGCGCTCAGCGTGCCGGCGATGCTTCCCAGCGTGCCGATGGCGTACATGCGCCCGATCACCGGGCCCGGATCCTCGCCTTTGTCTTCGAGGGCCAGTTTGGTGAGAATGGGCGCGACGATGCCGACAAACAGGCTCGGCAACAAAAACAGCGCCGTGGTCAGCAGGATCACGATGGGCACGGGGCTCAATCCGCTGGACAGCAGCGGCCCCGACAGGGCCCGCAATAAAACCAAAGCAGCAAGACTGGATAAGCTCGCCAGGCCGAGGGCGATGGCGAGCCGCATGTTCGCGATGGCGTAAGTCACATGCGCGCGGGCCAGCCGCCCGCCGATCCAATGGCCGGCGGAAAGACCCGCCAGCACCACGGCGATGATCGCCGTCCAGGTATAAAGCGACATGCCCACATAGGGCGCGATCAGCCGGCCGGCGACGATCTCGATCACCAACCCGCCGGCGGAGCTTAATAGGAGGGCGGTTCCCAGGAAAAGCTGGCGGATCACGTCTCAGCCTTCGCCTTTTCCGGGAACGCGCGCAATACGGATGCGAAAAGCCGGGCTAGGGTCCGGACCCTAGTTGTTCGGCTTCTCCCGATTGAACTGCGTATTGGAGTCAGGGCGTCCACCCCGTTTCGCCCAATAGCGGTCATTCACGTATTTCTGGAAGTGCTCACCCTTTTCGTAGTGCTTTTCGGCGACCCACTCGAACAGCGCCAGGAAGGTGCCCTTGCCAAACGCGCCGGGCATCATGGCGACGGCGGCGTCCTTGCCGGACTTGCCCTCGATCTTCTTCCAGTCATCGGGCATGAACACGATGGTCGGCGTGAACAGCGTGCCCCACCGGCGCACCAGTTCCTTCTCGGTCATTTCCTTGCCGTCGAAGTCAACGACTTCCTTGGCGCCCCACATGTCGATCTGCACGACGTCGAAATGCTTGCGGACATAGGTCTGGATTTCCTTATCGACCAAAATCTCCGTCTGAATTTTTTTGCAATAGATGCAGCCCCGCTGCTCGATCATCAGGACCAGCCGCTTGCCGTTCTTCTTGGCGGCCTCGAAATCCTCTTTCAAGTCCAGAAACGAGTCCATGAACCAGGAATGGCGGTACAGCCCGCCCTCGGTGCGTTCCGGCTGCGACAGTGTTTCCGCGCTCGCCACCGGCGTAAAGACCGGCGCAGCAAGGACGGCGGCCGCCAGCACGGCGGCGGACAAAATGACGGTGGGTTTCTTAATGTTCAACATAGCCATACCCCAGCTAAAGAAGACGTTTTTTGCACCCTTAATACTACAGCGGAAATGCGTGAAATACTATCCCGGAATGAGGGGAGAGCGCGCATGGAAAGCACTCCAGTCCCCAACGCTTTACAGCCCCAAATCCGGCGCGATAGGCTGCGGAAAACACGCACAGCTAATTTGAAACAGGGGATAAGGCACATGAAATCAACAGGCGTAGCCGTGATCGGCGCGGGCGGTATTGGGACTCTCCGGGCGCATTCCTGCCGGCAGATACCGCAGGTGGATTATCTGGCGGTATGTGACACCAAGCAGGATAAGCTGGGTGAACTGGCGGAGGCCACCGACGCCGACATGCGGACGGCGGATTACGAGGAGGCCATCAGGCACGACAGTGTCGGCGCGGTCTTTGTCTCCACCGACGAAGAAAACCACTACGGTCCGGCGGCCCTGGCGGCGGAGCTGGGAAAGCCGGTCCTGATCGAAAAGCCCTTCGTCCTGAATCTGGAGGAGGCCGATGACATCCTGGCCAAGGCCAAGGCCAGCTGGACCGAGGTCTTTGTCGGCTATACCCAGCGGTTTCGGCGGCGCTATCTCCTGGCCAAACAGTCCGTGGTCTCGGGCCAGCTCGGCGAGATCGTCATGGCCATGGGTAAAATCTATGTCACCCGCGCCGTCGGCGAGGCCGTGGCCAGCCGCTCGCCCAACACCACCCCCTCCATCAACACCCTGACCTATCTGGTTGATCTCATCCTCTGGTACATGGAGGGCAAAACCCCGGTCGAGGTTTATGCGCGGGCGACCAGCGTGGTCTTCAAAAAGTATAATCGGGACGACTTCCAGTGGATGATGGTCACCTTCGACGATGGCAGTGTCGCCACCCTGGGGACCAGTTGGCTGCCGCCCCACCATTGGCCGGCCTATACCGCAACCATGGAGATCGATCTGCACGGCTCCACCGGCGCGCTCAATATCGACGACGCCCACCGGGATGTTGTCCTGGCGCCCGGCGAGCCGATCCCCTGCCCCTATACGCCCGAGCACGAGGTGAACGTCGCCTTTCTGGGCTCCGCCATGCCCGGTGATTTCGCCCTGGGGGAATTTTTCGGACCGATGAAGGAGGAATCCGACGCCTTCATCCGCCATTCCCTGGGCATCGGCGGCGTCGGCCTGGCCACCGGCGATCACGCCCGCAACGTCCTGGCCCTGACCATGGCCGCGGACCGGTCCGTTAAAGAGGGCGTCCCGGTGAAATTGTAGAAGAGATGTGGAGTTGGGGGGGGGCGATCGGGGGCTCGAACCCCGGACCCGCTGATTAAGAGTTCGCATGTGTGGGTTTTTATTGCTTTCTCTTAGTTTCCCTTGGTTCCCACAAGTTGCTGTTATATAATATATAATTGTGATAACCGGAGTTAATTTCAGAAATTCCGTAGCGTCCAGACATACACCCCGATGCACCCCAGGCGCACCCCAGGATCAGCGAATGACACGCGGACTAACGGCGAAAACAGTTGAGGCACTAAAACCCCAGGACAAGCGATACGAGGTCCGCGACAGCGCTGTGCCGGGCCTTGTTCTGAGGATCAACAGTGACGGAACAAAGACTTGGTCTGTCGTGGTCTCCAGAGCAGGTCGGCGGCAACGTGTGTCCTTAGGTCGCTATCCTGCTTTGTCGCTGAAAGATGCTCGTTTTGTTGCTAGCGAGCGCAAAGTGTCTGTCATCAAAACATTTGGGACGCCTGAGCCTGTTTGTTAACGGAGGATCTGGCTCATCTTGGTTTAATTTTAAGCCGCTTGGCGTTGATGGTTCAAGCGGCGGTTTTGGATAGTCAGCTCTTTGATCTTTCGTCTCCTTTCAATGATGGCGGTGTCCCTGCCGAAGTAGACGCCGATCGGGAACGCCCGTCTCCTCTGAAAGGAGCGCCATGGCAAAACAGAGCTTTTTGACACGGGACGCGGTCAGGGACGTCTACGACCGGAACGCGCGTTTCTACGATCTTGCCGTCTGGGGCTATTACCTTGCAGGCATGCCGATCCGGAAATGGCGCCGCATGGCGGTTGCGGCCTTAAAACTCCGCCCAGGAGACACGATCGTCGAGGTAGGGTGCGGGACTGGTCTTAACTTCGAACTGCTGCAAAAGGCGGTCGGCCCGAGCGGTAAGATCGTCGGGATCGATATCTCCGAGGGAATGCTCGAGCGTGCGAGAGCCGTGGTGCGCGACCGCGGATGGCAGAACGTCAAGCTGGTTTCCGGCTCGGCGTCGGACTTCGAGTTTCCTCAGGGCGTTGGCGGCATCGTCGCGATGGGCGTACTGACCTATGAGCCGGATTTCGACAAAGTGATCGAGCGAGGCGCGAAAGCGCTGTCGCCCGGCCGAAGATGGGTCGTTCTCGACTATAAAATGCCAAGCGGCTGGCAACGTATGTTTGCGCCTTTCTTCATCGCGATGGGGAGTAGTTTCGGAGTTTCGAAAGACCTCATGGACCGCCACATCTGGGAGGCTGTGGAGCGGCACCTTCAAAATACGCAGATGCAGGAGCTTTATGGAGGCTTTGTCTACATCGTTTCGGGTGAGGCACATTAATTTCGGCACAATCGAATTATAGACGAGCTCGCCGGTATCTGCTTGATCGATTAAATTGGGCCAACCTGCCCGCCGGCTGGAAGCAAGTTTGGTGCGGTAAAAAGCCTACAAAGTCGGCTGCGAGCCCTCGAAACCCAATCATGACGTAATATTAATATGTTACGGTTTTTTTGACTCTGGAGACAATCGCTCCATTGCTCCCGTAGAAGCATTAGGGAAGAAAATTCTGCGTAGATTCATTCGCCACTTTCCCCTGCCTTGAGCAATTTGTATTTCTCGAGTGCCCTGTTTCTCGCCATCGAGTGATCGACGATGGGCGCTGGATAGTCTCTGCCGAGCTCAATTCTGGCGTCCGCTAGTTCAATCGGTTTAGCCGTCCAAGGCGCGTGGATCAATTTGTCTGGAAGCTTGGATATTTCCGGCACCCACTTCCGTACATAGGTGCCATTGGGATCGAACTTCGTTCCTTGAATGGTAGGGTTGAAAATACGGAAATAGGGGGCCGCATCAGCGCCGCAGCCTGCTACCCATTGCCAGCTCGCCGCATTGCTCGCGAGATCGGCATCAACAAGCGTATCCCAGAACCAATGCTCACCGGTTTGCCAATCGATCAGTAGATCCTTGATCAGAAAAGAGGCAACGATCATGCGTACGCGGTTGTGCATCCAGCCGGTGGTCCACAATTCACGCATGCCGGCATCGACGATTGGATAACCGGTCGCTCCGCGCTGCCAGGCGGACAGAGCGTCAGGATCATTTGTCCACGGAAAATTGGAAAATTCCGTGCGGAGCGGCTTCAGAGGCAGCTCTGGAAAATGAAAAAGCAGGTGATAAGAGAACTCTCTCCAAGCAATTTCAGAGAGGTAAGTCTCGACACCACGAGGCATTGGACTGCCGGTCTGAGCAAGCGCACTGGCGACGACCGCGTGCCATATCTGGCGTGGCCCGATTTCACCAAAATGCAAATGGGGAGAGAGACGGGAGGTACCGGAAACGCCTGGCAGGTTTCGTTTGTCCTGGTAGTCGAAAACGGCAGCGTCGGTGAAGTCATGCAAACGCGATTGTGCCGCGTCCTCGCCCGGTGTCCATGCATCGCGCAAGCCGCCTGCCCAGTCTGGTTTTGTCGGGAGCAAACCCCACGAGTTCAGATCGTCACCGTTGGCAAAATCGTTCGGTGCCGGGATCCGCTGGGGCGAAGGCTTTGGCTGATCGGGCTCTCCGCTTGCGCGCAATGCTTTCCAGAAAGGTGTGAAGACCTTATATGGCTCACCTTTTTGCGTGGTAACCGCCCATGGTTCTCGGAGCAGGCCAGCGTTGAAGCTGCGCGCCTCTATGCCCTTAACCTTCAGCGCTTTTTTTATATTTTCATCTCGCCGCGTTGCCCATGGCTCATAACGCCGATTCCAATAAACGCTTGTAGCGCCCGTTTCAGACAGCAGTTTGCTAATGACAGATGCAGCAGGGCCGGTCTTCAGGATGAGCCTGTTACCGCGTTCTTCGATCGCTGAGGAGAGAGCGGA
>Ga0181587_10001636_pt1 | contig 18729 bp, 18 predicted proteins | sample 071ome_27_FD_132463 | JGI IMG/M metagenome (GOLD analysis project Ga0181587, IMG submission 132463) | Coastal salt marsh microbial communities from the Groves Creek Marsh, Skidaway Island, Georgia - 071409AT metaG (megahit assembly) | ecosystem: Environmental > Aquatic > Marine > Intertidal...
TCAGGCAAGTGCATATTTTCCTGCTCTGAGATCACCCACCACTTCAACGGCTCGACGCGTAGCAAATGTTGCCCGCCGCTACGTAGCGATTGGCCAGGGCGCGCCACCGCGCTGCACCCGGCGGCCGTCGCGGCCAACTGTCCAACCCGATCCAGCCTATCGGGCCAAGCAGAGATTTGCACCAGTGAAAAGGGATGAACCTCGTGCAAACGGATCTGCGGCGTTGCCGATGCGGCCAATTGCGCGCGATGATTTATGGCTGATAGGGGGCTAGTCATGCATCCGCTCTCCCGTCGGGTCAAACATATGCGGTGATACAATTTCAACCGCTATATCATTTTTACGCAGCGGGTCGGTTGCCATAACCTGTTTATCGGCCCAAAGGCGATGCCCCCCCGAAATGTAACCCAGCCCGATCCAATGCCCTAAAGCGGGGGAATGGGTTACGGCCGTTACCCATCCCTCACCAAACCCCGCCTCATCGCCAGGGTTGATTAGAAGCGCGCCAGCATTGAAATTTTGCGACCGGTTTTTGGGAAAAATACCAACCAATTGGGGGCGGTTTTCGCGGGTTAACTCGGGGCGCTTGCGCAGCGCATCGCCGATGAATGCTTTCTTGCGTGAGGCCATTTTACCCAAACTGGCATCATCCAGCGTAACGCGGCCGTCAAGCTCCGCTCCGGTTACATGACCTTTTTCGATGCGCAGCGTGCCAAGCGCTTCTAACCCGTAGAGGCATCCATCGGCGGCCTTTACGGCACCGTCGATCAGATCCATCATGGCCTCGCCATATCCAGCCTCGACAAAAACCTCAAAAGCCAATTCGCCGGAAAAGCTGATCCGTGCGATCCAAGCCGAAATATCCCCTTTTAACACAGCTTTAGTCACGCCCATGAAGGGCAGGTGCTCGGCCGAAATAACGGCTGCGTCGATCAGGCAATCGGCGATCACTTGCCGCGCTTTGGGGCCGGCAACAGACACCGCGGCCCATTGATCTGAAACTGAGGTCAGATGCACGCGCAATTCGGGCCAGCGTGTTTGCAACAGCTCTTCCAGCCAGACCATGACTTTACCAGCATTCGTGGTGGTCGTGGTCATTAAATATTCATCTTCACCAAGCCGCCAGGTGGTGCCGTCATCCATCACCATCCCATCATCGCGCAGCATCACCCCATAGCGGGCCTTGCCCACGGGCAGTTTGCCAAAGCCGTTCACGTAAACGCGGTTCAAAAACGCGCCACTATCCGGCCCTTGCACGGCAATTTTTCCAAGCGAGCTGACATCGCAGACCCCTACGGTTTCGCGCACGCGACCCGCCTCGCGGATATAGGCGGTTTCAATTGTTTCGCCCGCTTTGGGAAAGTACCAAGGCCGGTGCCAAAGGCCCGCATCGGTCATGATCGCACCGCGTTTGAGGTTCCAGTTATGCAGCGGCGTTCGGCGCAAAGCTTTAAAATGGGCGCCCACCTGCCGCCCTGCAAAAGCGCCGATCGCAACGGGGGTATAGGGGGGACGAAACCGCGTTGTGCCAACCTCGGGTATGGTTTTTCCCAGAGCCTCGGCCATCAAAGCAAGCCCGATCACATTGCCCATTTTGCCTTGGTCCGTGGCCATGCCAAGCGTTGTATACCGCTTCATATGCTCGACAGAAACAAACCCCTCTTGATGCGCCAGCCGTAGATCAGAGCTGGTAACATCATGCTGAAAATCCACAAATGATTTTGCGCTCTGTGCCGGCAGGCGCACTTCATAAACAGGCTGAATGGGGTTTTCCCACCCGCCAGGTTTGGGCGGATGCGCCGGCTCTCCCAGTGCAGATTGCGCGGCAGCAACCCCCGAAGCTTCGCAGGCTGCGTTTTGCCAGATCCCGCAGGCCGCGCCGGCAGAGAACAGCGGCTCTGTTGCGGGTGTTGGTAAAAAACAGGCATTTTCAGAGTTCCAGCCCGGCGCCGCGCCGCGGTTGGAGGACAGGTTTACCACGGGCGACCAGCCCCCCGATACCAAAAGCAAATCGCAATCTAACGTTTGCGCGGGGTGCCAGCCTGTTTCGCCGCGCTCAGCCAATTGCACACCGGACAGGTTTTTCCAGCCAAAGGTTCGCAAGGGTGCATAGCCTTTATCGTGGCGCACCCCATCCGGCAAAGACGGTGCGCTGGCGGCACGTGCATCCACCAGGGTGACTTCAGCGCCAGCTTTAGATAGATCTCGCGCTGCGGGATACGCGCTGTCATTATTGGTTGCGATCACGATCCGCTGCCCGGGTAAAATCCCGTAGCGGTTGAGATAGGCGCGGCCAGCATTGACCGACATCACGCCCGGACGATCATTGCCGCCAAAGGCGATGCTCCGTTCAATTGCCCCCGTGGCCAGGATCGTGGCCTGCGCCCGCACGGTCCAAATCCGTTGTCTGGGCTGATACGGGGCGGGGGGGCCTTGATGGTCATTCACCTTTTCAAGCAGGCCCGCCGTGCCGTGATCGTAAAGGCCGAACGCGGTGGTCCGAGTCATTATGCGAATGCCGGCTTTTTGTACGGATTGGATCAACGATTGGCGCCGCGCTTCGGATGTGTCATCTGCGCAGTTAAGCAAATCTCCGCCCAGTTCAAAATCCTGTTCCACCAAAAGCACGTCTTTGCCCGCCTTGGCGGCGGTCAGCGCGGCCATTAATCCTGCCGGGCCCGCACCAATAACCAATATATCACAAAACGCATGCGCATGATCATACGCATCTGGATCGGCGGCGCGCGAGGCTGTTCCCATACCCGCGGCTTTGCGGATCAGCTTTTCATATTTCATCCAGATTCCGGTGCCGCGCCCCCATTCAAAGGGCGGCAACCCCATGAAGGTTTTATAATAGAAGCCCGCAGCGAAAAATCGGCTGAACAGGCCCGAAACCGCGCCAAGATCATAGCGCACATTGGGCCATGCATTCTGGCCATAGGCTTCAAGCCCGGGATAAAGCTCTTGCAGCGTGGCTTTGGCGTTGGGTTCTGCCCGATTGCCGCTGCCCAGCGTGACAATCGCGCCGGATTCTTCGACGCCCGCAGACATCACGCCGCGCGGACGGTGATATTTAAAACTGCGCCCCAAAACGCGCTGCCCGTTCGCCATCAGCGCAGAGGCCAGCGTATCGCCCTGAAATCCCTGCAATTCCTGGCCATCCCAGGTGAATTTCACCGGCTTAGAGCGATCAATCCGGCCGCCGGTTGCAACACGGCACGCGCTCATTGATCGCTCTCCAGCGCCGCGGCCATGCCAGGATGGGCGGGCGTAACCGAGTGGATTTCATGCGTCATCGTATCCCGTTCAACCCGCAACCACATGCGGCAACCCTGCAGATGCTGCCAAGTTTCGGTTTGCACACCGCAGAGATTATCGCGCAGAAATACTGCGTCATGCCAGTCTTTCATCGGGGCATCCAAGGCAGGATAGGCGATGGATCCATCGCCGCCATAGCTGAATTCGCTGTGATCGCGGATGCCGCAAAAAGGGCAGGGAATTCGGATCATGCGTTGCTTCCTTATCCGTGTAATTTGGGGTCTGATCCAGCCCCGCGTTCATCAATATGCAGCCCGCGTTCAAAGCGTTTTAGATCAAAATCGCGGATCATTTTATGGGGGCGGTCTTGGGCGATCAAATCGGCAAACCACCACCCTGAGGCTGGGGTTGCTTTGAACCCGCCATAATTCCAACCCGCGTTCAGATATAGGTTGTCGAGCGGCGTTTTGCAGATGAAATGTGTGCCATCCATCGACATATCGACCACGCCTGCCCATTGCCGCAGCAGTTTAACCCGCCCCAAACAGGGCAAGATCGACATCGCCGCTTCGGTCACATCCTGCACGATCGGCAGATTGCCGCGCTGTGCGTAGGATTTATACCAGTCAAGATCGCCCCCGAAGACCATTCCGCCCTTATCCGACTGCGAAATATAAAAATGGGCTCCGCCTATCCCGAACACCACAACTTGATCTAAAAGCGGTTTTAGCGGTTCGCTCACAAAGGCCTGCAATTTATGGGTTTCGATCGGCAGCCCGCCCAACCCGGCCATTTGCCACAGGCGCGAGGTGCTTCCAGCCACCGCCAAAGCCACTTTGCCCGCGCGGATCGTGCCGCGCGAGGTTTCCAGCGCGGTGACGTTTGCGCCCGTGCGGATCATCCCGGTTACCTCGCAATTTTGGATGATATCAACGCCCCGGCTATCCGCGCCGCGTGCATAGCCCCAGGCCACCGCGTCATGGCGCGCGGTTCCGGCGCGTTTATGCACCGCCGCTCCTAAGATCGGAAACCGCGCATTATCGCCATAATTTAGATGCGGAACGGCTTTCTTAAGCTTCTCTAACCCCCATAATTCTACATCCGGTGCCCCGGTTCTGCGCATAATATTGTAATTGCGTGCAACCGCATCAATTGCGCCCGGGCTGTGCAAAAGGGTGATATGCGATCGCTGCGAGAACATCACGTTGTAATTCAATTCAAAACTCAGGTTTTCCCAAAGCTTCAACGAATCTTCATAGAATTCCCGATTTCCCGGCCGCGCGTAATTTGAGCGCACAATTGTTGTGTTCCGCCCGGCATTTCCGCCGCCGATCCAGCCTTTTTCAAGAACCGCAATATTTTTAAGTTTGTGGTTTTCTGCCAGATAATAAGCCGTGGCAAGGCCGTGCAACCCACCGCCGACAATCACAATATCATAGTGTTTTTTTAGATCCGGATCGCGCCATTGGCGGGCCCAGCCTTTTTGGCCCCTCATGCCTTCCTTAAAGACGGTCCATGCGGAAAAGCGGGTCATAGCATCACGTTGTTTGGGCCAGATGGGATCCGGAATATTGAAATATTTGTCCAAAACCGGACAACTTGTCCATGATCCCCGCGCGCCGCAAACAAGACCAGAATTGCGCTTGGTTTGAGGTGATCACGGGTTTTCCAATCGCATCTTCTATTTCTTGTACAACTTCCAAGGCCCGGATGCCGCCACAGCTGAGAAAAACAGCATCGGCATCAGGGCGGTCTAGCTCTTGCGCAAATTGCTTCCAATAGGCGGGTGTCACTTGGCCAAATTCGATTCCGGTGGTGAGATTCAACCCCTGAATATCAAGAAGGTCAAAGCCTTTTTGCAACAAAAACTCGGCTTCTGAGGTGTTGATTTCATCCAGATAAGGAGTGCCCACCACAATTTTCTGGGCGCCAATTTCGCGAAAGGCATCCACCACGCCTGTTACAATGCACATGGGCTGGGCCCAAGGCGCGCCCAGTTTAATCTGACGAAAAACATGTTCTTCGCCGCACACGATTGAGCCGGAGGTGCAGCTATAGCTGATCACCTCTGGTTTTACATCGGGCTGAAGGCGCGCGGCGGCCTCGGCCATATGATCAATATGGCGCGCGAGCGTTTCCGTGGTGGTGTAATCCTCGGTTTTCAGGCGGGTGATATGCACAGCCACGCCAGCGGGCACCATATCATAAAAATCGGCCTCGGCAGCAAGATCGGTCGACATTAGAATAAAGCCCAGTTTTGCCCGAGGATGACGCCCTTTATTCAGCTCAGGCTGCCGTTTTTGTGAGCGGACGGTATCGCCGGATCGAAACATTATAAAATCACATCCTGTACGGCTTTGGTATGTTGCGTCAGCGGCTCCCAGCCATCCTCTGTCACGATCACACTATCCCCAACTTGGGCCCTGAAGGTTTCAACTGAGACCGATCCATCAATCGCCAAAACCATACCGGGTTGGATAATCGTTTTATCTCCGGTCACAAGCTGCGGCGTTTCCAGAAAGCTGAAGCCGGTCGCGCGCCCACACCGGAAAGGATAGTTATAGCCGGCCTCTTGGATGACATTGGCATATTCGGCGTGAATGCTTTCTGCGGTGACGCCGGGGCGCAGCGCGTTCAGCGCGGCTTTTTGGCTGGCCACCGCCACTTCATATACGGCGATTTGATCTTTTGGCGCATCGCCAATCCAAAAGGTGCGATCAAAGCCCAGCTTGAAGCGATGAAAATTTGTCATACCGCAAAAACAGAGGAATACGGGATCACCTTTATGCATAATCCGGGTTGAGGCGCGGTGGTGGGTTTTGATAATGGAGTCGCCCGAAGCCATGATTTGCAGAAAATGGGTGTTGGGCGACATATCGGTATCGGCGTAATGCCGCGTCAGCAGATCTGCGGCTTTGCGCGTTCCGGCTTGCGAGGTTGCGATCGCCACTTCGAATTCTGGCACCCCATCTGCAATCGCGCCCCGCCCCGCCACCATCATCGCGGTGGCCACTTCGCCTGCGTGACGGGCAAGTTGCAGCTCTTCAGGCGATTTGATCATGCGCATCGCGCTGAGCAGAGGCGTTGCATTTTCTAATCTTTGTGTATCAATCACTTCGCTCACATAGGCGCGCACCATCGGGGGCATATGATCCGGTTCGACGGCTATGGTTGTGGTGTTTCTGATCGCTTTGGGCAATTCTTCGCGCCATTCATTGCCCATCCCATCGTTCCAAGGGGCAATTCGGTCGACCTGGGCTGCCGATTGCGCGGCGTTTAAATCAATCGTTGGTGTGATCAAAATGACGGGGCCGTTTTGGGGAACGACCAATATGGTCGGGCGCCCAAACTCCATATGCAAATAATCATAATAGCCGCTGAGATAATAAACATTATCCTCATCTGTTATAAGTGCCAAATCAATATTTTTTTCCGCCAATTTATTTTGAAACAGAGTCAATCGGTTACGAAACATAGGCGCATCCTTTTCAAGGTCGAGAGCAGGCGGGGTTTTGGCCGGTTTTTATACCAGATCACAGTGATACGTTAATTACTGAAACGGTGGTTTGGAAGTAAAAAATTTTCCTTAATTATTATCGCTGACTTTTGGAGAAATCACCAAATGCGGCTGAGATGCCGCATGAGAAATCAAAGCCATCTTTATACCCGCTCACGTCTAGCTAGCAGAATCTGATTTTAATCAGTACTCTGCCCTAGTTGTGCAATATTCGCGCAAAACGCTTGCTGGTTAACAGCGCTCGCCCCCTTCTTGGTCTGCGCCATTTGCCGTAGGATTATTGATTTCAGCGCTCACGCCGCGCGCGCGCAATTGCGCCGTGTAATTGGCGACAGCCATGCCAGCTTGGGCTAGGCCCTGTTTCCGCGCGGCTTGGTCAACTTTATAGTCAACGATCACGCTCGCGTTCTTTTTTGCGCGCTGGGCGGAAAGCAGATCGCAAGCGCCAAGCATGCGTATCCATGCGATTTCAAAGCAACCTGTAGGCTGCAAATGGGTTTGCGCCGGCCAGATTTCGACCCTCTCGGGATCGCCAAAATTTTCTGACATTCAAGAGATGATCAAACGATCTAATGCTCATCATATATCTAAAAACACGGTTTCAATTTCACCATGCAGATACAGATCAAAGCGGTCAGCATCGGCGCCAGCTTTTTGAATGATTAGCGTTTGAGCGCGTTGTTTTGCATCGCTTTAGCAGAGCAGTGCCTCGCGGTAATTATCGTCATTTTTCAAAATAAATCGCGCCAGTGATACCCCGTGATACAATCCACAGGGGGCAATCTGCGGCGCTTGTAAACGGCCATCGCGCAGGCTGAGTGCGCCCGCTCTTATGCTGCACAGGTCAGCGCGCCGCTTTGTAGGTTTGTGGTAAAGCGGCAAAAATCCCAGAAGCAGAAGATGTGGGTTGATTTGCAGCTTCTGATTAGAACATTCCATCATTCTCAACGCGGGCATTCTCAACACGGCTCTCTGCTATTTCTTTGCATAAATCCGGTTCGATGGCCCGGCATAGTAAGCCCCCTATCTTTCAGATGCGCGTTCGGGCCTATAGGGCGCCTGCCAGACCGAGTTGGATGCCAAAGCGCAAAGGATAATCCGGATCCGTGCGGCTATTGCCCCTTTTGGGTTTAGCTCAAGCCGATGCGCATCCCATCCCATATCAATTTCAAAGAAATGATCATCAAAGCCCAAGTCACAAGTTTAAAGAAAAGCAATTCCGGGATTCGTTGCACCAGCTTGACGCCGATGAACACCGCCATCGATGCGGGCAGCATCAAATAAAATGACATGAAGATGCTATCCAGGTTCACTTGCCCTAGCCACAAATAGGGGATCAGCTTAATCAGGTTGCAATAGCTGAACGCAATCACTGAAGTGCCGACGAAGATAGATTTTGGCAAGTTCAAAGGCAAAGTGAATATCTGCCAAGGCGGTCCGCCATTATGGCTGATAAAGCTGGTGAATCCTGCAATGGTGCACCAGAAATAGCCCGAAGCTTTTTGAATTGGCTGCGTGGCCCGAGCTTTTTGCTTAGGTTCCACAAGCAGTTTCAGGGCAAACGCAGCCCCCATCAGGCCAATCAAGGCGGTTACCATCCATTCAATAACCAAATGCGCGGTTAAGCCGCCGATCAAAACGCCAAGGCTCATCGCGATTACGGCGATTTTAAGCACTTGCTTGTTGTAATCTCGCCTATAAGCAGCCAAAGCAAACACGTCGGACACGATATATACCGGCAATAATAAGCCCGCGGCCGCAATCGGTGACATGATCAGCGCCAAGCTTGGCACCGCTAAAGCCGCGACGACCGGCAAGCCACCCTTGCCAAGCCCGACAAACACCGCGGCTAAGGTGGCAAGGCCCCAAAACATCAGGCTGGACTCCATGCTAAAACCCCTGCGGGTTTGGAGCAGCCTCAGCCGCGAGGGCTGATTTTATGGCCCTTGGCGTGATTGCAAAAAAAGGCTGGATGAGATGCGGCGCGCGCATTGCGGGTAATCCCTATAATTTTGCAGAATTTTGGGTGGTGTAATGTGTCTTTCGCATGGCGCGTTGTGACCCAAAAATTGATTGGAATGCAAGCTGCTTGATTGCACGCGCGGGCAAGGCAAGATTTTGCTGCATTCAGAAGCCGGAATGATTCGCTTGCTCTGCCCCCTGATGAAAAGTCACATTTTTAAGCGCTTTTCCGGCTGACTTTCTGCAGAGTTGCATGAATTTTCTGCAGATCAACGGTTAGTCTTCACGGTGATTGCGCTAACACCAATGTGTTTGCGCTAACGCTTTAAATCGCAGCTTCCGTTGGGTGAAGCGATGGTGTTAGGAACCTTTATAGCGCAACACTGCAGCCCCATTAGGAGAGCGAGAATGAACCACGGTCGGGTAAATAATAACAACACGTTAGAGCAACAGGGTATCACTGGGCTTGGCGCTGTTTATTATAACCTTCAAGAACCCGCCTTGATGGAATTTGCTGTCTCAGCAGGAGAGGGGCAGTTGGGCCAAGGTGGGAGTTTATTGGTGTCGACGGGCAAATTTACGGGACGCAGCCCGAAAGATAAATTTGTGGTCCGTACGGCGAATGTGATTGACAAAATTTGGTGGGATAACAACCCGCCAATGGAACCCGAAAAATTCGATTTGCTCTATCAAGATATGCGTCAGCACATGCAGGGCGGGCGCTATTATGTGCAAGACCTGTTTGCCGGTGCGGATCCCGAGCATCGGCTGGATGTGCGCGTTGTCAGCGAATTGGCCTGGCACAACCTGTTCATTCGCCATTTATTACGCCGGCCGGCGCTGGAAGAGCTTGACCGTTTCACACCAGAATGGACGGTGATCAATTGCCCAAGCTTTAAGGCAGATCCACAGCGCCATGGTTGCCGCAGCGAAACCGTGGTCGTGCTGAATTTTGAGCAGAACGTTATTTTGATCGGCGGCACCGAATATGCGGGTGAAAACAAAAAATCAGTATTCACCTTGCTGAATTATCTTTTGCCAGAAAAAGGCGTGATGTCGATGCATTGCTCGGCAAACCACGCGGTGGGTAATCCGGAAGAAACAGCGGTGTTTTTCGGCTTGTCGGGAACCGGAAAAACAACACTTTCTACGGATCCAAACCGGGTTCTGATTGGAGATGATGAGCATGGATGGTCGGCGCGTGGTACCTTCAATATTGAAGGCGGCTGCTATGCAAAAACCATTGATCTAACCCCCGAATCCGAACCTGATATCTATGCGACCACGCAAAAATTTGCCACAGTGATCGAAAATATGGTCTTTGATGGCGAGACCAAAGAGCTCGATTTTAAAGACAGTTCACTGACGCCGAATATGCGCTGTTCCTACCCGTTAAACTATATTTCAAACGCGTCGGAAACCGGGCTGGGCGGCTATCCAAAAAATATTATTATGCTGACCTGCGATGCGTTTGGCGTTCTTCCGCCGATTTCAAAGCTGACGCCGGCGCAGGCGATGTATCACTTTTTATCGGGTTTTACGTCGAAAATTGCGGGTACAGAGCGGGGTGTCACCGAGCCTGAGCCTACATTTTCAACCTGTTTTGGCGCCCCATTCATGCCGCTGCGCCCCGAAGTTTATGGCAAGCTTTTGCAAGTTAAAATCGCCAATCATGGATCCCATTGCTGGCTTTTGAACACGGGTTGGACTGGCGGTGGCTATGGGGTTGGATCACGAATGCCAATCAAAGCCACGCGGGCGCTGTTGACGGCGGCGCTTGACGGCAGTTTGCTCGATGCCCCTTTTCGAAAGGATCCGAATTTTAGCTTTGAAGTGCCGATGTTGGCGCAGGGCGTTGACAGCGGCCTGCTGGATCCGCGCAGCACCTGGGCCGATCAAGAGGCCTATGATCAACAAGCCCAAAAATTGGTTAATATGTTCTCGGATAATTTCGCAAAATTCGTACCCTTTATTGATGATGATGTGCGTGCCGCCTCAATCAGTTAAAGAATAAGCAAACCTTACCGGTCACTTGCGCGCCCGCCTCTGCGGGCCCGCAGCGGGTTGCCTAAGTACCTAAGCGATTGTTCCCATCTGCGGTAATTTCCGTCCCTTGGTTGATCGATGCCGCATTCTCGGGCCCGCTAGGTGTTGATCCGCTAAAGCATCAATCAAGCGGCGTGAATGCCTTTAAAATATAAAGGTGCTTTTTGCGGCCATGGTTTTTTTGCAGCGCCCGAATCTGCAAAAAACAAACGCCGTTGTGCATATTGCGCCAAGGCGCTAAAAAACTGCTGCGCTAACGTATGATATGTTTTTGGAGCTACCCATTATGGCATCACAGCAGGAACTACCCGCAGGGGCCACGATTTATGAGGCGGGCGATGTTTCAAAAGGCGCTTATCTGATTCAGTCTGGAAAAGTGGATTTGATGACGGCCGAAAATTTTCGGCTGGTCACTTTGGGCGCCGGTGAGATGTTTGGCGAATTGGGTTTGGTGATTGATGACTTTCGCAGCGTGACCGCCGTAACGCGCACCGACTGCACGCTGATTTTAATTCCCAAAAAAACGCTTGAAAAAAAGTTTAAAACTGCCGATCCGGCCATTCGGGGAATTTTCAGATCGGTGGGTATTCGCTTGCGCGAAGCCAATCGCCAAAAAGATGAACTGCGGCAAGCGCTTGATCGCGTACAAAAAAACAACATTCGGCTTGAACAAGAGCTAGAGCGGTATAAACGCTAAATTTAATGAATATTCTCGGCCTTTTATGCGCTGGTTGGCACGTGTCAGTGGCCAAAATAAAGAGGCAGAAATGTTCTGTGTTTTGTGCCGAGCGCCGCTTCGATCTATTTGGTTAAGCCTGATCGTTTGTATCGTTGCGATGTGTAAAGCCTTTTGGTGGTCTTATCTGTTTTTGTTCGCCGAATAAGAAGTATAGAGTATAAGACAAGCAGACCGCGATGCGTGCAGCAATCCCTTTTATGCTTTTGCGGTCGTGTCCTTAGGGTGAAAAAATTATGAATGCCATCGTTCAGAAATTAAATATCAGTTGGTCATGTATTCCAACATGGCGCAAAGCGTCTTTTAATACGCTTTGGTGCTTATTGGGATGCTCTATTGGCGATCTTGGAACGATTTTCTATTTTCAGGTGACAGGCATCGACTGGCCCGTGTTTAACATAATGCTTTTGGCAATCATAAACGGCATTTTGACGTCAATCCTGTTGGAAACAATCATTCTGGCGCGCCAGATGCCGTTTAATCTGGCCTTAAAGACTGCAGCCGGCATGTCATTGATTTCTATGGTGGCCATGGAAGCCGCGATGAACCTGGTGGATGTGGCGATTACTGGCGGCGCAAAACTTACCCTTTTCGTGGTGCCGATTATGCTTTTGGCCGGCTTTTTGGCCCCTTTGCCCTATAATTATTGGCGGCTCAAAGCGCTGGGGAAATCCTGTCATTAGAAATTTTTATGGGCTGTTTTATGGGCTTAAATTCAACGCCGATAGGATCGGATGATAAGCTCTGCGCGGGCCTGTTGAGGTTGCGATAAGAAATTCCTTAAAGATTTTCGAGATTTGCCGTAAACTAGACATTGGGCAATGGCTACATTGCGCCTTTCAAAATAGGGCTGCGAAATGGCAGATGGCTTAGGATCGGTTGGTCAACGGCTCTCCAATGCGTTGGGGCGGCTTCAGCAATCTGAGGCTGGTCAATCGGGAAAACCCGCGCAACCTCTGCAACAAGCTGCTGCGGGCCCGCTTAAATCAGTGCTGGTCAATGTGAAAGCCCAAGCGGCGCAGGCTGCAATGCGTGCATCGCCCGACGCGGCGGCCGCGGGCCATAAATCCGCCATTGGGCAACGCCTGTCTTCAGCTTTGGGCAGATTGAAAACTGAAAGCGAAGAAGTGGCCAAATTGCGCGCAGAGAATTCTGGCGCAACGGATACCAGTTCGGTCAGTGTTCAAATTAGCTCGGCCGCGCGGCAAAAATATTCTGAAGATATAATTATCCAGTAAACGGGGTTATACAGTTTCGACAATTGCCGGATCTGCTCTGTCGGCGCGGGTCACAAAATACATCTGCATATCGCCCTTGCCTTTGACGAAGGTGATTGGGCGTTTGATGAATGTCAAATCGGATGCATTGGCCAAGGCCAGATAGGTTTTCTGATCTATGTTGATGGATTGCGGTTCAGAGTAACTTTCCATCCGTGCGGCGGTATTTACTGCATCTCCAAATAGATCGAATAGGTATTTTGTTTGACCGACAATACCTGCCACTGAATCGCCCGACGCAATGCCAAGCCGCAAGTGCCATTCTAGTTCATTTTGCTGGTTGCGGTTTTCTAAAAACGCAATCATCCGCAGAGCAATTGAAATCAAATTGCGTTGTGGCGACTGCGCTGAGCGTTCAAGCCCGCTCACGCACATATATGCATCCCCGATCGTTTTGATCCGTTCGGAGGCATGGCTTTCGGTAATCCGATCAAATTCGCTGAAAATTTCGTTTAGTTCTTCAATCAACTTCGTGGCCGATATTTCTTGGGATATTTTTGTAAACCCAACAAAATCTGTGAACATAACCGAAATATTTTCTAAGCTGCGTGGTTCGGAAAAGCCCTTTTCTTTCAGATCATTGATCACATATTTTGGCAGAATATTTGCCAGCAACGCGTCTGATTTTTTGCGCTCAAGGTTGATTTGCGCCGTGCGGTTTAGAATTTGGCTTTCCAAATTGTTCACATAGGCCAAAAATCCAGCAATGATAAAAACCCCCAAGACAGGAAAGATCATAACCGAAGCGGGAACAATCGCGGCAAAGGAAAAAAACGCAAGTGCTCCAACCGCTAGAGCGAGCCCAAGTTTTGCCATAAAGCGCGCCCGTTGCAGCGAAGCGATGCTTTTGAAATTGAGCGTCTGCAGCAGATAAAGCCCGAGATAAAGGGCGATAAACCCAATCGCATTGCTCCAACAGCTTTGAAGGAACTGGGCCAGATTTGCGGCGGTTAACAATGCGTATATGATGTAAAAATTTGCGTTTATAGCGTAAATCAATAGCAATATATGCGCTAAAAAAACCTGCGATTTCTTCATCGAAACGCCGCGAGTATGCCATGCATATAGCGCTAAAAAGATCAAAAAACTTCCGGTAGAAACCGAAAAAAGAAAGAGATCCGGTGTTAAGCGCACCTCGAGCGCCCGCAGCAGCGCAACCGGGTTGAAGAGTGGCAGCTCTAAATCAGCTTGAAGCGTGAAGATGAACAGAGGCGGATAGGCTAAGGTGCTTAAAATCGTGCCCGAGCAGATTAGAAAGCTGCGGCTGTTGCTCTGATCGCCGGGCCTGGTGATTTCCAGAAGCACCGTTGAGAGCAGGTAAATCACCAGCGAAAAAATATACCCACAGATGCTATAGGCGATAATCGGTCCAATATCACCGGGTCGGTTTGCCAACGTGACCGCTGCTGAAACGCAAATCAAAAAGATGAAAATATGCGAGAGCGATAATCCCCAAAGAAACCGTTCAACCGGGCGGCGCTGCATATTTTGCACGGGGTTCAAAATGGCCAAAATTGCGGCCACGCTGATCGCGCCGAGCGAGCCGTTTATGTCAAATATATTCAAGAAAGACACATCCGTGTTTGACAGAAAATAGCCGCTTACAGCCAACGGAATGAGGCCCATTATAAGGGCTTGAACGACCAAAAATACTGGGGGTTTTGGGCGGCTCATTCGCGGCATATATCCTTGATGCGTGATCTGCTTTGAGCCAAGATTGCCCGAAATTTTTCGGTTGGGATACCCTGATTTGATATTTTTAAAAGATAGGGCCCAGCTCAAGGCACCGTAAAATCTTCTGCCCACGCTTTTTGACCAGCGGGGGGCGGTAATCGCGAAAAAATGCCTTGCGACGCTTGCCGCGATATACCCATATGGGTAACCTTTCAGTCAGAGTAAGCTGTGGCGAAGCGGCCGAAACATTGGCAGAAAAACGATGCCAATGATCTTGCATAGGGATATGATGAAATGAAATGGGTGATCGCGATTATAGGAACCTTGCTTATTATCGGTGGTATGTTGTCGATTCTTTTGGGATTTTCCAGCCAGGAAGATAAGATCGTCGGGTATGGTTTTGCGGTGGCGGTGGCAGGTGTTTTATTTCTGGCCGTGGTGCGCATTTTGGATTTGCTTGAGCAAATGCTTGCCGAGCTCAAAACGTCGCGCCAAATTTTGCAATTTGCCAATCCAAAGGCCGAACGCTTGTTAGAAGAAGAACTATGATGTGGCCTAGCGCTGCGGCTTGACCAGGCCTAGGGCTGGAAGCAGAAGCGTCAGAATCATCAATCTCCAAACGTGATGGCCCGCGACAAAGGCAGGGTTTAACCCCATTTCTGCAGCGATAGCGGCCATCGCCTCGACTCCGCCCGGGGCGAAAGAAACAAGCAAGATTGCCAGATCAAGATCCAGAAAAGCTGCAGCGCATAGACTGCCCAGAGCCGCCACCACGATAGACAGGCAGGTCAGGAACAAGCCCGCAAAAAAAGCTGATTTTAACATTGAGGGCTGGATGCCATTAAAGCGGCTGCCGATTAACGCGCCCAATGCGATCAATGCGGCCGCCTCCAGCGGGTCTGCTAAGCGGCCCTCAACCAAGCTGCTCAATTGGCCCAGGCTGGATATCACCAATCCGCCCAGCAAAAATCCTGCTGGCAAGCGCATATGTTGAAAAACGCCCCCAATTCCTAGTGCCAGCATCGTCAGCGTCAGGGTTTCTTTGAGGTTAAGCGTCGGCAGGGGCGCGGCGGCAAAGTTTGGCGCGGCAAAGAATATGGCAAGAATGGCTGGCACCCCTAAGCTGAGAAAGAGCACGCGAATGCTTTGTACAACCGCAACCACGGATGTGTTTGCGGCCACATCCTCGGAATAGGCCAGCACGAAGCTTAAATGCCCTGGAAGCGCGCATAGGCTGGCCGTCGCCCAGTCAAATCCGAACAGCCGATACAGCCCCCAGCGGCATAAAAGGGTCGTGCAAACCACGCTTACCGCCAAAATGCTAAAGCTGAGCGGCCAAGCGAGCGCTGCGCGCAGCGCATCGGGGGTTACAGTACAACCAATCACAATGCCCAAAAGCGTGAAACACAGGGGTTTAAGCGGGCCGAGAAGTTGCACGCGCAACCCCAGCAAACCGGCGCAGCTGACCAGCACCGCCGGCCCTGTCAGCATGGGCACTGGAAAGCCGATGACGTGAAAGATAACAGCGCCGACAAGGCCAATGAGCAAGGTTAAGAGCGTTCTATAAATATGCGATGCGTTTTGCAAAATAAGGGCTGCTTTCAGAAAATGAGTCGGATGTGGGTTTGATTTGAATGCGGCGCGCTGGATCGCGGAAAAGGAAGCCTGTTTTTTGAATAGGGTTGTCGTGCCTGCGCAAAATATGGGTTAATTTTGGATCAATGCCGCATCCCATTCGCTTAGGAAACTTTGCTTTTTCAAACGGTCTAGAAAAACCAGTAACCCGGAATCAAGCCGGATCGGTTTGCGATTGGCAAGCTGGGCGATATCCGAATTGTTCAAAGCGGGTAATTTGGCTTTTTGGTCCAAAATGCTTTGCCCGTCATCACTGATCAGAAAATTCAAAAAAGCTTGCCCGCTGCTAAAGTTTTGCGCCGTATTTGGGATCACGGCGGTGCGCAACAAGATATGCGTATAATCCTGCAAGGTTATAACTTTTGCATTGCTGCCCGCAGGCAGCGTGGCGTTGGCATAGCTGCCCAATACGTTATAGGCCAGCGCCAACTCTCCTGTATTTACCGCACGGATCATATGGCTGGTACAGCAATAGAGTTTTGTGCCCACGCGGCCCATCACTTCGGCCAAACGCCAAAACGTATCTGACTGGCGGGCATCTTGGGTGGAAAACAAATACCCAGCCCCCGAAATATGTGGGTCATAGGCACCGATGCGGTTTTGAAAAACTGTTGGGTTATTGCGGATTAGGGTTAATAGATCGCGCCGGGTTTTTGGTGGCTCTAAATCGGCAAAGTCGCGGCGCGACACAAGCAAAACCACCGGTTCAAGCGCAAAGCCGAACACCTCATGCCGCCAGCGGGCCCAGGCCGGAACATTTTTGGTTTCTACATTTGGCACCGTTTGGGTGAACCCGTCATTGGCCAATTTGATTTGTAGGTCCATGGCGGAAGAGATCACCAGATCAAATTTTTGTTTTTCCTCTGCGATCGCTTTGTAAATTTCGCTGGTTGACGCGGTGACATAGGTGATTGAGAATTTTGGGTTCCGGTTAAGAAATTCTGAAATCACGGGTTGAAACCGGTCCAGATCGGTTGAAGATAAGATGCGCAATTGGGTGGGGCTTTGGGCATCTCCAAAGCGCGTGCTCAGTTCGATTTCAAAGCTGAAAGCGCTGGATGCAAGCGCGCATAGGCCTAACAGGCAGGCAATCGTAAAACGGCGCATGCGCCAGCTCCTTTGTTGTTTGTGAGCGCCAATTCCCCGCCCATCGCGGTGCAAATTTCCGATGTGATTGCCAAGCCCAAGCCTGATCCAATCACATCATCGACGTTGCTGCCGCGGCGAAAGCGGTTATTCAAGCTGCACATATCAAGCCCCTTTATCCCGCGGCCCTGATCTGTGATGGCGATGGTTGCAAACTCTTTGCGCCGCTCGGCGCTTATAGTGACCTGCATATCAGGATCTGAATATTTGATTGCGTTATCCAACAGATTGCGCAGCGCCACCTCTATCAAGACGCGATCGCCCATCACCCAAAGCGGTTGGCTGTCATCAATATCGATATTCAACGTGATATCTTTAAGATCGGCGGTGGGGGCCATGCTAGAGAGCACATGGGTTAAAATGAGTGGCAGATCTAGGCGGTCTTTTTGGGCTTGCTCATTGCGGTACAGCACCAGCGCATGATCCAGCAATTGGCTGGCCGATCGGATACTTTCATCAACCGAGGTGATGACGTTGTGCAAATGTTTGCGAGTGTCTGGATCAACCGATTTGCGCAACACCAATTGGCTTTCTGATTTCACCAAGGAGAGGGGCGTGCGAATATGATGTGCGGCCTCTGCGATAAAGGTCTCGGTTTGCCCCAACGTGCTGCGAAGGCGTCCAATAAAGCCATTTAAAGAGGTGAGCAAAGGCGCCAATTCTGGGGGAGTCGGGTGTTTCACATCGCGCAAGTCATGCGGTCCCCGGCGGCTGACAGCTCCGGCCAAAAGGTTGATCGGACGCAAAAAAGACGTGGTCACCAAAAGCGCCATGAAAATCGCAAAGCCAAAGAAGCTGAGCCCAATGATCGAGGCGTTGCGCGATATTTCGCGCAGAATAGCTTCTTGAAACAATTGTGTTTGGGCCACGGTAACGCGCAGCATTTTTGCCTGACCATCGATCAAAAAGCTTTGCATGATGGTGGCTTGGCGCACGTGTTCGCCCTTGAAGCTTTGCGAGGTTAGCAGGGGGCGATCCGAAAGCGGGCCATCCATCAAAGGCGCTAAATCCTCATATCCGGTTAAAAACACGCCATCCAGATCAACGCGATAATAGACTTTGTCTTGGCTGATCGCGCCGAGCATGGTGAAAATATCATAAGGAAGATCAATATCAACATTGCTGTCACGGGATCTGGTTTGCTGCAAGATTGAGCTAACGGCTGTGGAGAGCAAGGCATCTTGGGTGGCTTGTACCGCCTGTTTGGTGACTTGGCGCATGGTGACGAATAAGAGGATAGAAATGATCACGGCGGTGACCACAAGCGGCAATAAAAGCCGCCATCGCAAGGATAAAGGGTATCGCAAGCGTGCGTTCATGCGATAACCAATTTATACCCAAGGCCGCGAATTGTTTCTATACTCGCTTCGCACCCGGTCAGTTTTTTGCGAATACGCCCAATATACACTTCGATCGCATTTTCGGTTACCGCCTCAGAAATTGTGAGCAACCGGTCGGTGAGTTGATCTTTGGTGAAA
>Ga0181587_10001642_pt1 | contig 18712 bp, 18 predicted proteins | sample 071ome_27_FD_132463 | JGI IMG/M metagenome (GOLD analysis project Ga0181587, IMG submission 132463) | Coastal salt marsh microbial communities from the Groves Creek Marsh, Skidaway Island, Georgia - 071409AT metaG (megahit assembly) | ecosystem: Environmental > Aquatic > Marine > Intertidal...
CGATCGGCAGAAAGGGCATCATCTGCTCCTCCTGAACGAATACGTGATCCGCCCGGGTCTCGCCAATGAGCATGCGAACCGACTCGCCCAGTTTAATTCCAATGCGTTCGGCTAATACCCACGCGCTGCGTCCAACTAGTTCGCGGCTGGCCAGCGGATGCCCGTCAGAGCCCGTGACAAATGCCACCGCAGAGAGCGCTTCAATCTGCTGGGCGTTCAGTTCGTAGGCGCTGTAGTCAACCATGTGGCGCATTAGCTCGTCTGCTACGCTGTCAACGACAAAAACTTGTTTTTCGCCGATACAGAGGATATTGTTGTCAAATCCCCCGCCATCTATGATGTCTCTGGCTGCTTTTTTGAGGTCCGCCGTTTCATCGACTACGACAGGCGGATTCCCGGGTCCGGCAACAATGGCTTTTTTCGGACTGGCCATGGCCGCTTGTGCAACGCCCGGTCCCCCCGTGACCAACAGGATGCGAATACCGGGATGCGTGAAGAGTTCGTTGGCCGTCTCCAACGTTGGTTCGGCTACTGCCGTTAACAAATTGACGGGGCCCCCAGCCTGCACAATAGCCTGATTGAGCAAGCGCACGGCGTGCATTGAGACATCCTTCGCCCCCGGATGCACGTTAAAAACCGCCGAATTACCCGCCGAAATCACACAGATGGCATTGTTTACCATCGTCGGCACGGGATGCGTTGAGGGGGTTATCGCACCAACTACCCCGTAGGGAGCCATCTCTACTACGGTGAGACCGTGGTCGCCCGTCCACGACTTGGCTTCGAGGTCTTCCATACCCGGCGTAGCATCGGCCGCAACTCGGTGCTTCTGGATTTTATCTTCCAATCGCCCCATACCGGTCTCGGCGAGAGCGCGGCGAGAAAAGTCTTCTGCGCTGTCGCGCGACACGCGGCGGATAGCCTCAACGATCAACTTACGCTGCTCAAGCGTCATGGCAGCCAGCTCTATCTGCGCTTGGGTAGCAGCCTGTACCGCATCATCCATAGAAGTAAAAACGCCGCTGTCCCCACTGGCCAAGGGGCGACCAGACCCCCCGCTGCCATCAGCTACAATCCGGGTTACAACCTCTTCAACTATCTTGCGAATCTGCTCTTCGCTCGCGTTTTGAGCCACGCCATTCACCTCATTCAAGTTCTATCGCGACAATCGGTTACAAATAGCCACAGAAAAATAGTCGGGGCCACCGCCTCCGTCAAGGTGAAACCGGCTTGACATACACGATCTACAAATCCTACCTTGATCGCCTACAAGATTTCTAAGAAAAGGAGCGTATATGCGCATCATTCGGTTTTTAGACGACGAAAATCGCGAACACTACGGCTTGGAAAGCCAAGATAAGACCGCAGAGATATTGCAGGGCGATCTATATGAGGGCCTATCGCCGAGTGGGGTGACCGCATCTATTGCAAAACTCCTCGCCCCTGTCGATCCCGTCAACATATACTGCATCGGGCTAAACTATCGCGAGCACGCCGCCGAATCGGGCATGGAAGAGCCCAAATTACCCATCGTATTTGCCAAACCCACGAGCGCGCTGTGCCACCCCGGAGACCCAATCCGCCTACCGGCCTGTCAGCAAGACGAAGAGGTAGACTACGAGTGCGAGTTGGCCGCAGTTATCGGACAACCGGTGCGCGATGTAGCCGTAGAGGACGCGCTTGATTGCGTACTGGGCTACACGTGTGCCAACGATGTATCGGCTCGGAAATGGCAGCTCAACGCCGGTGGAGGTCAATGGATACGCGGCAAGGGATTTGATACATTCTGCCCGCTCGGACCCGTCTTGGTAACTGCGGACGAAGTCGCCGATCCCCAAGACTTGGGCATAAAGACCATTCTAAACGGCCAGACGATGCAGGACCATACGACGGGAGATATGATTTTTTCCGTCGCTGAGATCATCAGCTTTCTCAGCCAAGATACGACCTTACTTCCGGGCACGGTTATCCTCACAGGCACGCCACAGGGCGTCGGCTTTGCACGCAAACCACCCGTGTGGCTCAAACCTGGAGATGAAGTTACTATCGAGCTTGAAGGAATTGGACAGCTAAACAACAGCGTCGTGGCGCCCTAGGCACTCACGAGGGTCCCGCAGCCGACTGCACTACGACAAACGCCTCTCTCGCACGGCCCGTTGTTCACCGTGTGAGAGAGGCGTTTTTGCTCTATTTCCCCACTCTATTGTCTACTGGTCTATGTGCACCTTCTCGACTTTGCCAATGATCGATGCATCAGACGGAATTGCCGGATCGGCCACGTTAGCCGCTTCTCTGGCAACTTCAAAAATTACTATTTCCCCCTCACTGCGCACTTCCCATGTGGCGCAAACCTCTGCAGTCCCTACGGTTTGCAGATTTTCGTCCAACTCCATTACCAGATGCAACGACCGTCCCTGATACGCTTCAATGCACTGCGACAGCACGACGGTGCCGACTACTTTACCCAGCTTCATACTTTTACGCTCCGTCTATAATACCGACAATTACGCTGCGCGCCGGTGGATGTTCCCATCCGGTGACCTGACCACCAGCCGTTCCAGACTCAGAGACGAGGACAAGCGAACCGATGCCGGCCCCTACGCCGTCCAGTGCAAGCTGCATCGAACCATCTCCTTCCGGCTTGACCACCATGATTTTTTGGCCGTTCAGAACAGAGTGTTTAGCATTGGCGACAACGTGACCAATAACGCGACAGCGTTTCACGATACAACCTCCAAAGCACTCTCTCGACCAAAAGCCTGGACGGAATCGATGATACCAACGACCAACGCGTCGACTGGCACATCGCCCATGCCCGGAGCAATCCGCGCCGAGGAGCCTTGCACGACGACGACGAGCGAACCCTCACCAGCTTGCACTGCATCAATACACACCATGTGCTGGTCTGTGCGTTCAAAGCCGCCGGGAATCGCCGATAGGATCTCCACGACCAACAGCTTTTTACCCTCTAGATTTTCTATCTTCGCCGATGAAACTATGTGTCCTTTAACCACGCCGACAATCATACGTCCTCCTCGAAAAGACACAGATTTGCCAACCCTTCTTCAATATCGGCCTGGCCATACCCACACAAAGCGACGACGCGTTCAATGACCTGGTTCATTAGAATGTCTGGACATGACGCACCAGAGGTCACAACCATGCGTATCTCCTCTGCGTCGGGTAGCCATCCCCCCGACTCAATTACTTTTCGCTCTTCTATATCGAAATGACGGATGCGCTCAGCCGAGCATAACTCCTCGCTGTTTGCAATGAGAAAACTCGGCATCACGTGCGAGCATATCTCTACCAAGTGTGCGGTATTGGAACTATTGTAACCACCGACGATTAGCGCAACGTCCGCAGCCGACTGCAGCAGGGCATGGGTCGCATTTTGATTTTGGTTTGTCGCATAACAAAGCGTGTCGTTGGTATCCGCACAGTGATATTCAATCTGGTCACTTCCATAGCGTTGTTCCATAGCCTCTTTGAGAATAGCCGTGACCCGCTGCGTTTCAGCCGCCAACATCGTTGTCTGATTAACCACTGCAACGCGCTCTAGATCGCGCTCTGGATCAAAGCCCTCAGACCACTTTCCGGAAAAGTGCGCACGGAAATCGTCTACGGAAGTTTCACCCACGATGAAGGAAGCCACTTTTTCCGCTTCGTCGCAGTCGAGCACGACAAGCGTTTTGGCGTGCTCTTTAGTGTGCGAATGCGTTGCTTGCGTCTCTTCGTGCCGATATTTACCGTGGATTATGATGGTGTATCCCTCGCTCCCTAGCTCTTCCCCGCGCTTCCACACCTTTGACACGAAGGGACATGTGGTATCGTAGCGTTCTCGGTAGGCATCCCCGTCGACATCAATCCCGCTGGAACGCAGCGAATCTTCGACCTGCAGCGTCGTGCCAAAAGCGGGAATCAGTACGATATCGTCGCTCTTGAGTTCGTCTTCAGCCACCCTCCGTCGTCCCTCTGCATCGTAAACAAACTCTACGCCGCGCTCTTTTAGCTCTCCGTTTACGAGCGGGTTATGGATAATCTCGCTCACGAGATACGTGCGCCTATCGGGATACTCCTCCAGCGTGGCAAAGGCCATATGTATGGCCCGCTCTACGCCAAAACAAAAGCCGAAATGACGCGGAACGAGCAGCTGCACTCGACCTATCTGCAGCGCAGTTGGAGCGAGCGAACGCCGCCCGTGCTCAAGGCGGAAATCTTTTATTTGCTGGATGATGGGACCCGCGTAGTGATTGGGAACCCGGTCGAACTGCGAGTAGGCCATGTGCACCTCCTAATACCCTCCCAATCTAGGTGCTCGCTCTAGCCTGTCAATAGCTTGACACGCACCCAATCACCACCAATCTTCTACCTATGTCGACGGCAATTATACTCGTTAGCGGCGGCCTCGATTCGTGCGTTACGGCCGCCATCGCAGCCCGCACGCACGCGCTGGCCTTTCTCCACCTCAATTACCAGCAGCGAACGCAGGAACGCGAATACCAAGCTTTTTGCGAACTGGCCGACCACTTTGCCGTCGAGCAGCGCCTCGTTGTGGACGTCGGCTTTATGCGACAAATTGGCGGTTCGAGCTTGGTAGATTCGTCTATACCCATCCCGACAAACCCTGAGATCGGCGTGCCCAACACATACGTGCCCTTTCGCAACGCCAATCTATTGGGTATAGGCGTTGCCTGGGCCGAAGCCATCGATGCCTCTACGGTTTGGATCGGTGCTCATCAAGAGGAGAGCGCCTACCCCGACTGCAGAAGCGAATTTATTGGAGCCTACAATCAGATGGTCAGACAGGGCACACGACCGGATACAGACATAGAGATCCGTGCTCCGCTTATCGCCCTAGACAAGGCCGCTATTATTGCGCGTGGCTTGGATCTCCAAGCACCCTTGGACCTGACGTGGTCCTGCTATGAAAGCGAAACGTTGGCCTGCGGTCGCTGTGCGAGTTGCCGTATGCGACTGGGGGGATTCGCAGCACATGGAAGCATTGATCCCATTCCCTACATAGGAGAGGACTGATATGTTAGTCGGCTATGTGAGTGACGAGCGCTACCTCGCTTTAGCAGATGTACTGTTTGAATTTACCAGCGAACGCGGCGTCGTATCGGCGCGTTCTAGCGCCAGCGGTGCGGTCTATGCCGATATTGAAGCTGGTACCCATACGGTGACGCTACAAAAGGATGGGTTCGGCCCCAAACGCATCGAGTTCAGCGCCCATCCCGACCATCCACACCAGTTCCGCCTACTCTCTCATCAACTTCTGGGATATGCGTGGCCCAAATGGGTGCGAGCAGGCGGGAAATCAGAATTCCGCGTTCACTCCATAGAAGCCTATCGCCTCGACCTATGGCGATATGGCTACGAAAAAGAACACGTGCGTCCACTGGGCTGGTACGACGAGCACGGAGCGCGGGCAACCATGCAGATCACACCGGATGGCGACTACACACAGACGGGCGTGATGTGGAATAAGTTTGGCTACACTAGCCCACACCACAAGCAGTATGTAACGGCACCCGAGAAGTCTGGTCTTTACTACTTCCACGCCAAAGGAGAGTCGGGCGCGTTCTTTTCCTTTCCTTGGATTGTTGCACCGGCCCAACCCGAAAACGACATAGCGGTACTCGCTTCGAACATTAATTGGAACGCATACAACAGCTTCGGCGGCCGTTCCAACTACATACACACCGACCGCTTTCCACCGACGCCAACGATTAACGCACGCCTCGAGTTGAAGCGCTATACCGATCCCGAACACATCAACTACGACACTGAGGAATACGCACCTCTTTCGTTTGATCGCCCAGAACCGATCAATCATATCCCGGAAGACGTGCATATCACTGACCCCATCGCAGGACGTGCAGCTTGTCACGTAGCACCGGCAGAGTGGCGTTTTATAGGCTGGATGGAGCGCGAGGGTTTTGACTACGACCTGTATGCGGAAACGCAGCTGCACGACGGGACGCTGGACCTCGATGCCTACAAGGTGCTCATTATAACGACGCATCCAGAATACTGGTCCAAGGAAATGTACTACGGCGTTAAGACGTGGGTGCACGAACGCGGGGGCAGCCTCTTGTATCTGGGGGGCAACGGTCTAAACTGCGAAATAGAAATGCTGGACGCACAGACGATGAAGGTAAAAAATGGCGACGCACGCGATATGCAAGCGCGCGGTTTAGAGAGCCGTTTTCACATTTACAATGAGTCAGAAGCAAACCTGCTCGGCGTCGTCTTCACAGATACCGGAATCATGACCGCTGCCCCATTTGAGGTAGTAGATGCCGACCACTGGCTATTCGCCGGCACGGGCGTGCGCAATGGAGATACGTTTGGACAAGAGAGCCTACACGAGCGTATTCCGGGGGGGGCTTCGGGCCATGAAACGGACAAGACTTCTCCGTCCTCGCCACACAACGTACACGTCGTTGCGCGTGGTTTGAATCCGGATAACGGCGGTGCGGAGATCACGTATTACGATACGCCCAGTGGCGGTGGCGTTTTTTCGGCGGGTTCAATCACCTATCCCAGTTCTATTCTCGTCGATGACACGATCTCCCGATTGACGGCAAACGCCATTAGACACTGCTTAGGCGAGGCATAGCCAAAGCCACCTTTTATCCTTATATTGCTCCTTTTCCACTAACCTATAAGATGAAAATGTCGACGAAACCAAGCACTGCACTAGAAACCTTTGCCAATCCATATCCAAGTCGCGACTATACCATACAGATGGAATGCCCCGAATTTACTGCTGTCTGTCCAAAGACCGGACAGCCTGATTTCGGCAACATACGCATACAATACGTACCAGATGAGCGCTGCATCGAACTAAAGTCACTCAAGCTCTACCTCTGGTCCTTTCGCGATCAGGGCATTTTTCACGAAGCGGTTACCAATTCAATATTGGAAGATCTCGTAGCTGCCTGTGCACCGCGACACATGACCGTGACAGGGGATTTTAACGTGCGTGGAGGAATTAGCACGGTCGTAACTGTCGAGTACGCACAGGGCGAATAGCAGCCCTAAGGCACCAGAGATCAAACATTTACGAAATGGAGAGTTCCATGGCAGAAAACGACGAGTCTCAGGCTGAGACCAACGGAGAAGAGACCCAAGAAACCAATGATACCAGCCGCCAGGCTAAAACGTGGTATCCATATATCACCAAGGTTCAGTTTGAAAAGTTTCTAGCTCGCCTTGAGAGTAAGATGCCCGAACAAATTGATCGCGACTACGTGCGCGCCATTATCCGCACGCCGTCGATGATCTACCGATTTTTGCGCGGCATTGAAGCAATGAAATTTATCGACCGCGAGCAGTGTCCCACTCCGCTACTGCAGCGTGTAGTCAACCCAGAGACGCGTGCGTCCGCTCTTGCAGAAGTGCAGCACGACCTGTACAAGGATCTGTTGGAAGAGCAGGCAAAAAGTGGCGAAATGAACGACGAGGAGATCGTCGAGTATTTCCGCGACCGCACGGGCATGGGACGCGATTCGGCCAACAAAATGAAAATGTTCTTCAAGTATCTGAGCGGCGAAGTAGATTTCAGTCAGCCGGCGGCCCAACCGCAAGAGGAAGAACAGGCCGATACTAAGCCAGCCGAAGAAGCGGTCGTCGAGGAACGGGCTTCTGAACCGGAAGCGAAGGCCGCCAAGCCGAGCAAAGAGGAAACTCCGGCGCCACAGCGCAGCCAGAATCGGGAACGCGGGCAGCAGGAGCGCAATCGCGAGACGCGCCAGGAACGCAATCGCGAGACGCGTCAGGAACGCAATCAGACGCGCCAAGAACGCAGCGAGTCGAGCAGCTCTAACGCAGCAGCAGCATCGGGTCCTCCGCGCCCGCTCACTGAGCAACAGAAAGCCTATTTAGATACGGTGCGCTCCGTAGTCAGCATCAACATAGATGGTGATTGGGATGAGGATATGATTCGCGTAGCTTTTGATCGTTTAGAACGATTGCTGGATCGAATTCGCCGCATCTAGTCATTCGTCACTGCGAATAGAAAAGCCCCTGCTCTCCTTTTAGAGCAGGGGCTTTTCTATTTATTATCGTTCGACGTGCTATTCCTCGAAACGAGCCATTGCCGAAAACTTCTCAATCCGCTTTTGCACGAGTTCGTCAACGGATAGGGAACGCAGTTCAGCAAGTGATTCGAGTATGTGGCGTTTCAGGTTAGCCGCAGCCTCATCCCAGCTCCGATGTGCTCCCCCGAAGGGCTCGCCAACGATCCGATCGATAATACCCTCTTCCTGCAGATCACCCGCCGTCAACTTTAGCGCTTCGGCCGCTTCTTCCTTGCGCTCGCGAACCTTAAAAAGAATGGTTGAACAACTCTCCGGTACGATAACAGAGTAACAGGAGTGTTCCATCATCAGAATCCGATCCCCAACGGTTAAGCCGATTGCTCCCCCACTAAATGCCTGTCCCGTAATGGCGACAATAATAGGCACTGGCAAGTGGGACATTTCGTATAGATTACGCGCAATTGCTTCGGCCTGACCCCGCTCTTCCGCCTCCACGCCAGGATAGGCTCCCGATGTGTCTACCATCGTGAGAATCGGCATGTTAAACTTTGCAGCCATCTTCATCAGGCGCAGCGCTTTTCGATAGCCTTCCGGATGTGGCATACCAAAGTTTCTCCGCTGACGCTCGTCCAGATTGCGGCCGCTTTGAATACCGACGACCATAATTGAATCTCCGTCGAGCCGCGCGGGCCCACCTACTACGGAAGGATCGTCTCCGTAATATCGATCACCGTGCAGTTCGCGAAAATCACTCAGCATGCGCTCGACGTAGTCCAACGCATAGGGACGATTAGGATGACGAGAGATCTGTACTTTCTGCCACGAACTCAAGTTGCTGTATATTTTTTGACGCTGCTCTTCTACGCGTTCGTTGAGCCGAACGATCTCCTGATCGATCTCGAGCCCCCCCGTATCGGCCTGCTGCGACAGTTCCGCTATCTTTTTCTCTAACTCGACAATCGGTCTTTCAAAGTCGAGATGGAAGTTATTGTTCACGTCGTACCCTTTCATCGGACCATGTACAAAACGCGGTTTCGGGGAGCCGCTTAACACTGACTGTATAGACACCGCAATTGCTTCTTACTTCTTTCAACCTAATTTTTTTAACGCCTCATCTATCCGATCCATCGCCTGCTCAATCAGTTCCATCGACGTAGCATAGGAAAGACGAATATGTTCCTGCGTGCCAAATCCCGCGCCGGGCACGCAGGCGACTCGCCCCTCCTCCAACAAATATTCACACAGGGTTACAGAATCCGTAATATCCCGTTGACCGCTTTTACTCCCGTAGAGCTTACTCACATCGGGGTAGGCGTAGAAAGCGCCCTGCGGCAGCGTGCACTGAACATTTGCCATCGCATTGAGCCGGTCGACCATGTATCGTCGACGCTGGTCAAACGCTATACGCATTTCCTCAATCGACTCTTGTGGACCGTCGAGCGCCTCCACGGCTGCCTTCTGAGAGATCGAGCTTGGATGAGACACCTCTTGCATCTGCACTTTGTTCATGCCATTGATAATCTCGGCACTAGCGCCGGCGTATCCGATACGCCACCCGGTCATTGCATAGGCTTTAGATACGCCGTTAACGACGATGGTCAGATTCTTGATATCCTCTCCAAGCGCGGCAATAGAGACGTGTTCAATTCCATCGTAGACGAGCTTTTCGTAGATTTCGTCACTCAACACAAAAATTCCGTGTTGCACCGCTACTTCGGCCAGTGCCTGCAGTTCTTCGCGCGTGTAGACGGCTCCGCTCGGATTGGAAGGCGAACAGAGAAAAAGCATGCGCGTATTCGGCGTAATCGCCGCACGAAATTCGTCAGCCGTTAGCTTCAGACCGTTTTCGGGCCGCGTCTCAACAATAACAGGCTCAGCCCCAACCAGTCGCGGCTGCTCGCTGTATGTGACCCAGTACGGAGTGGGAATAACAACCTCGTCTCCGGGATTGAGCAACGCAGCCACTGCTAAAAAGAGCGAATGTTTTGCTCCGCTGTTTACCGTTACCGTATCCGGCGTGTATTCAAGCCCGTTATCACGCTTAAACTTGGCGCAAATAGCTTCTTTCAGCTCTATTATGCCCGAACTGGGGGTCGTGTACTTGGTGAAGCCATTCTCGATAGCGCTAATTGCTACTTTTTTGATATTGTCGGGCGTGTCGAAGTCGGGTTCTCCAGCCGACAGCGCCACAACGTCGATACCCTCGCGCTTGAGCGCTGCCGCCCGCGCTGATATCTGCATGGTGACTGAAGGCTGAACGCGTTGGACGTTATGAGAAAGAGTCATAGAAGAGTTCCTCACGTTGTGTATTCGGCATTGATGCGCACGTAGTCATAGCTAAGATCGCAGGTAAAAATTTCTGCTCGAGCAGTGCCGGAAGCTAAATCAATGACGATCGGAATTTCTACCGCACTCATGGCTTCTACGAGCGCTTTGTGATCAAAGGGCAGGCCCGAACCAGAACCGTATATCTGCGTGTCGCACAGATATACGGCAACGTTTTGCGGATCCATCGGAACCCCCGCATACCCCATTGCACACAGTATGCGCCCCCAATTGGGATCGCGACCAAAGACGGCCGTCTTGACCAGATTCGAATTGGCTACGCTTAGCCCAACCTGACGCGCTTCGTCTTCACTAGCCGCTCCCACAACTTCGATAGAGACCAGCTTAGTCGCCCCTTCACCATCGCGAGCGATTTGCCGAGCAAGATCTCGACAAACCATTTCTATAGCTTCCGCAAGAGCCGCAGAAGAAGAGGTATCGGGCTCAAGCGGGGGACCGCCGGCCGCGCCATTAGCCAAGGCGATGACCGTATCGTTCGTACTCATATCCCCATCTACCGTAATGCAGTTGAATGATCGCTTTACGGCCAATGAGAGTATTTCCCTGAGCAGATCCGGCGGTACGTTTGCATCGGTAGTTATCACACCCAGCATCGTTGCCATATTGGGCGCAATCATACCGGAGCCCTTTGACATACCGCCGACGTGCACGGTCTCGTCTCCAATCTTCAGCGAAAGCGCACTCGTCTTGGGTTTCGTATCCGTCGTCATAATTGCAACTGCGGCATCGTCTCCACCGTCGTCTTGCAGACCGGAAAGAACGCCAGCAATACCCTTCTGCACGGCATCCATATCTAACTGAACGCCGATGACACCCGTAGAACACACGAGCACGTCTTCGCTCCGCACGCCTAAACCCTGTCCAACTTGAACGCTCATTGCACGCGCATTGTCCAAACCCTGTTCACCGGTGCAGGCGTTGGCATTGCCCGAATTGAGGACTACGGCATGCGCTTTGCCGTCCTGTAAGTACTCTCTACACAGATGTAAGGGGGCTGCTTGCACTCTGTTGGTCGTGTAAACCGCTGCCGCGCTAGCGATACGATCTGATGCGACCAATGCCACGTCGAGCTTGGTCGACTCAGCTTTGATGCCTCCCAACGCACCGGCGGCGCGGAAGCCGCGTGGCGCACATACGTTTCCATCTGCGATTACGTCCACGTCTCGTTCTCCTGCAAAAGCGTTTAAAACGTCGCCGACGCGCTCATGTACTAGCGGCCAGCGCGTCTTTCATCAATTTGTAATGCAGACTATCAGCGAGTGCGATCCAGCTCGCATCAATAACGTTTTCCGAGACGCCGACGGTGCCCCAGCTGTCGACTCCATCCGAAGACTCTATAAGCACGCGCACTTTAGCCGCGGTTCCATCTCCGCTGGAAAGAACGCGCACCTTATAATCTTCCAGATGCACCTGACGCACGCTGGGAAACCTCTCCTCTAACGCCTTGCGCAGCGCTCGATCAAGCGCATTGACAGGACCATCTCCGCTGGCGACGGTGTGAAATACATCCTCCTCAACCGACACTTTGACAATGGCCTCCGCATCTTCTGACTGACCGACGTTCTTGCGATTGATGGTGCGGAAATTAACGAGGGAAAAGAGATCGCTATAAAGACCCTGCTCGCGTCGCGCCAGCAACTCAAATGAGCCCTCGGCCGCCTCAAACTGATAGCCCTGATTCTCAAGCATCTTCACGCGCTCCAATACCTTGCCAACGAGCGGATCTCCCTTGTCGATATCAGGCAAAAAACGCTTGAGTTTGCTAACAATCGTCGCACCGCCCGATTGATCCGATACGAGAAAGCGACGCTCGTTGCCCACCCACTCAGGGTCTATATGCTCAAAGCTGTGGGCCACTTTCATCACACCATCAATATGAGCACCCCCTTTATGCGCAAAGGCGCTCTCTCCGACAAACGGCTGCCGATGGTCGTGATAAACGTTGGCGACCTCGCTCAAGAAAAGTGAAAATTCCATGAGCTCCTGCACCTTATCGCGTCCGATGCTCGTCCGCTCCATCTTCAGATCCAAATTGGGAATAATCGAACACAGGTTGGCATTGCCACAGCGCTCTCCGTAGCCGTTAAACGTCCCCTGCACTTGGACAGCACCTAACTCAACGGCAATGAGACTATTGGCCACGCCGACGCCTGAATCATTGTGGGCATGAATACCAAAATCAATGTCTATATGTGCCTTCACGTCTTCGATGATACGCGCCATCTCGCTGGGCAACGTGCCGCCATTGGTGTCACATAAAACCAAAATGCGCGCGCCCCCACGCTCTGCTGCTTTGATCGTTTCCAACGCGTAGCTACTGTCCGCTTTATACCCATCAAAAAAGTGTTCGGCATCATACACAACTTCGCGACCGTGCGATGCTATGTAGGCAACAGAATCCTCTATGAGGCGCACATTCTCCTCTAGAGAAACTCGCAAGACTTCCAAGGCATGGAGCGTCCAACTCTTGCCAAATAGAGCGATACTTTGCGTATCGGCTTTGAGTAACGTATTGAGCGTAGCATCGTCTTCTGGGGCATTATTCGCCCTGCGCGTGCTGCCGAAAGCGGTGACTTTAGCGCGTAAACCCATATCTTTCGCCTGTTCAAAAAACGCCAGGTCTTTCGGGTTCGTCGGATTTGGCCACCCGCCTTCTATGTAGTGGACTCCGAGCTGGTCGAGACGGCGTGCAATAAGCAGTTTGTCTTCCAACGAGTAGGAGATACCCTCTGCCTGTGCTCCATCGCGAAGCGTGGAATCGTATATCTCTATGTGCTCGGACATGCTAAATAACTCCCCAATAGTGCACTACAAGAACCCCGTAAAGAAACGGTGGGATTGGTGGCTAAGTCTCATACAAGGAGACAAAGCGATCGATCCCACCGCTGTAACTTCTCCTCTTAAGAAAGAGCAAAAGATGCTGTATAAGGCAGCCCTGCCGCTAGCGCCGCTACGTCTTCTTCTGCATCCAACAGCTGTCCAAGCGAATCCCAATTACCGCTAACGAGTTGCTCGCGAACTCCGTTGGGAATCGACACTTCGAACTCGCCCTCGCTGAAGCGGACGACACGCGCCTCGACGTCAACGGTTATTTCATGCTCTGGATCCGCCTCGACAGCCGCCTGCAGTCTCTGTATGTCTGCAGCCGTGGCAGTCACGCAGGGAAGCCCCAACGTCGTGCAATTGCCGAAGAAAATTTCCGCAAAAGACTCCGCCACAAATGCGTTAATCCCCCACCGCATAAGCGCCTGGGGTGCGTGTTCGCGGGACGATCCACAGCCGAAGTTGGCATTGGCAACAAGCACGCCACTTCCCTCGTAGCGCCGATCGTCAAAGGGGTGTTCCCCTCCAGCGCGGTCGTCTTCAAACGCGTGATCGCCAAGGTTTTCAAAAGTAACCGTGCGCAGATAGCGCGCAGGTATAATGCGATCGGTATCTATATCAGCACCGCGCACGGGCACGCCGCGCCCGACAACCTGTTTTCTCACACTTGAGCTGTCCATGTCTTACTCCCTCAGTTCATCAACGTGCGAACGTCCGTCACTTCACCGCTGACGGCCGCTGCGGCAACCATAGCCGGACTCATCAACATAGTGCGGCCCGTCGGGCTACCCTGACGTCCTTTAAAATTTCGATTGCTTGAAGAAGCACAGCGCTGATCACCCTGTAGCTTATCCGGGTTCATCGCCAGGCACATTGAGCAACCTGCTCCGCGCCATTCAAAGCCTGCTTCCTGAAAAATTTCGTGTAACCCTTCTGCTTCGGCCGCAGCGCTCACCTGCTGTGATCCCGGAACGACTAGCGCTTTCACGCCGTTGGCGACTTTGCGTCCCTGAGCCACTTTTGCCGCCTCGCGCAGATCGGACAGACGACCGTTTGTACATGAACCAACAAAGGTTACATCAACCGGCGTGCCGGCAATCGACTGCCCTTCGGCAAAGCCCATATAGTCGAGTGCCTCCTGCACGCTTTTGCGCTCATCACCCTCCAGCGTACCCAACTCAGGAATAACTCCATCAATAGAAACCGACTGCCCCGGCGTTATACCCCAAGTAATGGTTGGTCCAATATCGCTACCCTGTATATCGACGACGTCATCATATACGGCATCCGCGTCAGACGCCATGCTCTCCCACCAGGAAGTGGCTCGATCAAAATCACCGTCAGCAGGCGCGTGCGGACGCCCCCTTAAGTAGTCAAACGTAGTCTGATCTGGATTTACGTAACCGACGCGAGCACCGCCTTCTATAGACATATTGCACACGGTCATCCGCTCTTCCATGCTCATTGAATCGATCACGTCACCGCCGTATTCGTAGCCGTATCCAACGCCTCCCTTGACGCCGAGTAAGCCGATAATATGCAAGATCACATCTTTGGCATACACTCCGTCGCTCAGCGCACCCGACACGTTAATCCTCCGCACTTTAAGCGGGTCCATCGCCAGACACTGGGTGGCCAATACGTCGCGCACCTGGCTCGTGCCGATCCCAAAAGCGATTGCGCCAAATGCACCATGCGTCGAAGTATGACTGTCTCCACAGGCAATCGTCATACCCGGCTGCGTAAGCCCCAACTCTGGACCGATAACGTGCACAATGCCCTGCCGGCGATCGTTTATGTCAAACAAAGGGATTTCAAATTCTTCGGCATTTTTTTCGATGGCCGACATCATTTCCTCGGCCAACGAATCAATAAACGGACGATCTGTGACATCGGTTGGCACTATGTGATCAACCGTCGCGAAAGTTCGCTCGGGAAAACGCACTTTCGCTCCGCGCTCGCGCAGCATTTGAAAAGCCTGCGGACTGGTCACCTCGTGCACCAGATGCAGTCCGATAAAAAGCTGTGTTTGCCCCGAAGCCAGTTGACGCACTGAATGCGCTTCCCACGTCTTATGCAACAACGTCTTGCCCATTATCTACCTTTCAAAATTGGCCGTACGCGCAGCGTCGACCTCGTTCACATACACCAGCTTCAACGTTTAAACTCTACCCCCTACACGGTGGGATGAGCGTCTCTCTCCGTCAGTTCAAACAGCCGATTGAGCGCCGCTATATAGGCTTCAGCACTGGCTTCAACTACGTCCGTAGACACGCCTCGACCCCGTGCGCTGCGCCCGTCTTCCGTCAGGTGAACCGTCACTTCCCCCAAGGCTTGAGACCCAGAGGTAACCGCACGGATCGTGAAGTCTTCCAAGAGCACGTCAGCACTAGTCACTTTGCGGATGGCCGCATATGTAGCGTCAACCGGCCCGTCTCCCCAAGCAGATTCTTGGACAACCTCATCTCCAATCGCAATGCGTACGGTAGAAGATGGCACGGTGCCCGTACCGCTAACTGTGTGCAGGTATTCTAACGTGTAGTGCGTTGTCTCCTCCCTTTGCTGGCCACCGACAATCTCAATCAGATCCTCGTCGAAGATCTCTTTTTTCTTATCAGCCAGTTCCAAGAAGCGACCGTATGCATCTTCCAGTTCTTCTGCAGAAAGACTAAAGCCCAGCTCTTCTATGCGATGACGCAGGGCATGCCGGCCCGAACGGGCAGTGAGAACGATTTCCGTATCTTCGAGACCGACGTCTTTGGGCTCCATAATCTCAAAGGTATTGCGCGCCTTGAGCACGCCATCTTGATGAATACCCGAACTATGGGCGAAGGCGTTGGCACCAACAATGGCCTTGTTAGGAGGAACCGCAATGCCCATTAGACGGCTCACCAACCGACTCGTAGCAATAATTTCGTGCGCGTCTATTTCCGTGTCTAGTCCGAAGTAGTCGCGGCGCGTCCTCAGCGCCATCACGACTTCTTCTAGAGAGGCATTCCCCGCGCGCTCACCCAACCCATTGAGCGTGCACTCCGCCTGCCTAGCTCCGTTTTTCAGTGCTGACAATGTATTGACTACCGCCATCCCCAAGTCATCGTGACAGTGCACGCTGATAATGGCGTCCTTGCTGTTGGGCACTCCATCCAAAATGTCCGCAATGAGCGTGCCAAATTGTTCGGGTACGGCATAGCCAACCGTATCCGGTATGTTAATAGTCGTCGCTCCTGCGGCAATAGTCGCTTCAATCACTTCGTGGAGAAAGCCCGGGTCCGTACGCGCCGCATCCATTGGAGAAAACTCGACGCTGTCGCAAAAGCTCTTAGCCAGTTCGACGGCGCGGACAGCCATTTTTAGCACGTCCTCCCGCCCCTTGCGCATCTGGCCCTGCATGTGAATCTCCGAAGTGCCAATAAACGTGTGAATACGTGGGTTTGGCGCGTCCTTCAAAGCCTCTCCAGCCCGTTCTATATCTTTGGCTAAAGCGCGTGCCAACCCGCAGACCATAGGTCCTTCAACTTCGTGTGCAATCCGCCGCACGGCCTCAAAATCCTCATTCGAAGACAGAGGAAATCCCGCTTCTATAATGTCGACGTTGAGACGTGCCAACTGATGGGCAATCTCTAGCTTTTCCTTGACCGTCAGGGAAGCACCTGGCGTCTGTTCGGCGTCGCGTAGGGTCGTATCAAAAATGTGTACTCTATTTGAATCAGTCATTTACTTTTCTCGCTTCTACCGGAGTTGAAAAAGTGAGGCAGGCGATCCCATCCGGCCGTGCGAAACCGCCTACCCGTCTAAGTCGGGGTTTGCCGCAGTCTTGCAAGCCACTAAGTCGAGATTCCATCTGCTTCCTCCTTTCCGTGTTTCCGTGCGAGTTGTGATAGGGCGGAACAGACCGTTGGCCCGTGCCGCCCTATCTGAATAGGCTACTTATTATCCAACCAGCTCATCATACCGCGCAGTTTCTCACCCACGTCCTCAATCAGATGCTCGGAGTCAAGCTGCTTGCGCGCATTGTATACCGGACGCCCTACCTGGTTTTCCGACAGCCATTCCTTGGCGAAGCGGCCCTCTTGAATATCGGCCAAGATTTGCCGCATTTCAGCACGCGTCTCCTCAGTAACGACGCGACGGCCGCTCATGAGATCGCCAAACTCCGCCGTGTCAGAAATGGAAGAGCGCATATTGGCAATGCCCCCTTCGTAGATCAAATCGACAATCAGCTTCACTTCGTGCAAGCACTCAAAGTAGGCGACTTCGGGTTGGTATCCCGCTTCAACCAGCGTATCAAAGCCGGCGCGGATCAACTCCGTCAAACCACCACAGAGCACGACCTGCTCGCCAAAGAGATCGGTTTCCGTTTCCTCGCGAAACGTTGTCTCAATCACGCCAGCACGACCGCAACCGATGCCCTTTGCATAGGCCAATCCCACCTCGTGAGCACGCCCCGTCGAATCCTGGTAAATGGCCAACAAACCGGGGACGCCCCCTCCCTGTTCATAAACGCGACGCACAAGGTGACCCGGACCTTTGGGCGCCACCATGAAGACGTCCACATTATCCGGGGGCACAACCTGTTGAAAGTGGATATTAAAACCGTGCGCAAAGGCCAGCGCATTGCCTGCCTCGAGGTTGGGTTTGATATCTGCCTCGTATACGGCGCGCTGGACTTCGTCATTAATCAGAATCATGACGATATCACCCACTTTGGCCGCCTCAGCGACATCGAGCACTTTCAATCCTTCTTTCTCTGCGGCAGCCCGACTGCTGCTACCTGCCCGCAGACCCACGACGACGTTAACGCCGCTCTCTTTGAGGTTGAGGGAATGAGCGTGTCCCTGGCTCCCATATCCGATTACGGCTACGGTCTTGTCTGAGAGCAGGTCGAGATTGGCATCGTTATCGTAGTACATCTGCATGGGAGGTGCATCTCCTCTTATAAAGTGTGAACGTGTCGAATGTGTATTTTAGACAAAGCCCTATGGCAGCCTATGAACTCTCAAAGGCTTCGTCATCTTTCTTTTGTCGCGAGAGTAAGAAGGAGCGAAGCCTACTTGAGCAGCCCAGTAATAAGGAGGTTGACAGGGAGGAGGGGATGAAGGAGCGCACGCGCATCAAGAGAGCGCCGGCGCGGCGTTAAATAGAGGCGAGTCATACGCTGAATCATCTCAATAAGCTCAAGCAGGTCAAAGAGTTAAAAAAATATAGCGCCCGTAATATAGAGCGTCTAAAATGAGATGTCAATAGACAATTAAGGCCGTTTGCTGCGGCGTAAACAGGGATCTAGTGCTTACATCAAAACGGGTATTTCTTTATACTTTGACCTATGTCTGACGCATACGAAATTCGCCTCGTTGACGACCCTCCTCTCTGGGATCATTTTGTCCAAACCAGTTGGGGTGGCAGTCCGTTCTCCACGACGACGTGGCTCCGCTGTGCAGCCCATGCACTGGGTGGACAACCGGCCTATATCGGCGTTTTCAAAGGATCTCAAATCG
>Ga0181587_10001663_pt1 | contig 18622 bp, 17 predicted proteins | sample 071ome_27_FD_132463 | JGI IMG/M metagenome (GOLD analysis project Ga0181587, IMG submission 132463) | Coastal salt marsh microbial communities from the Groves Creek Marsh, Skidaway Island, Georgia - 071409AT metaG (megahit assembly) | ecosystem: Environmental > Aquatic > Marine > Intertidal...
GGTCGGCTCTGGTACCTGTGGCAGATGCTCGCTCCGGTCGGTTTCGTGTTCCTGCGAGCGCCGGGCGTGGCGTTGATCAGCGGGCTGGTGCTCTTCACGAACATCTTGAGCACCTTCTGGTACCAGTACCAGATCGAGTACCACTACAGCCTGATCGCGGTGCCGGCCATCGTGATGGGCGCCACCTGGGCGATCTCGGCCATGCGTTCCGAGGCGCGCCGGCGAGCCCTCGTGCTGGTGGTGGCAGCGACTGCGGTCACCTCGGCGCTCTGGTCGCCGATGCCCTGGTCGAGGGTGCAGCCCGGCAGCTGGGGTCGGGATCATCCGGTCGCGGTCTCGGCGCGTGATGTGGTGGGCCGGGTCCCCGACGGGGTGTCCGTCGCGGCGCATCACCGGCTCACCCCGCACCTCGCCTACCGGAGCGAGATCTACCAGTTCCCGAACCCGTTCCGCGTTGTGCTCTACGGAGTGGACAACTCACTCGAGGGCACGCGACTCGCCGACCGGGCCGACGGTGTCGACTACGTCGTGGTGCAGCGGGTCCGAGAGGGCGCCGAGGCCTACGACTTCGCGAGTATCGAGGTCGCCTTCGACCTCGAGTACTCGAACGAGCACTGGGAGATCTGGCGCCGCGATCGCACTGTTGAGCTACCCGAACCCTGAGTCAGTACCGCCGATTCAGCGCGGCCCGCGCATCTCAGTCGGCTCCGGGGTGCTCCGGCTCGTCCTGCTCGAGCGAGTCGAGGAGGGCGTCGACATCGTCGGGGGCGCCGCCGATGAGCCACACCCCCTCATCGTCGGGGTTGTCTCCCTGCCAGGGGAACACGCCGTCGATGGGGTAGCGGTCGACGGTGACGCTCTCGTCGTCGGTGAGCGGTGAGACGACGGCGAGCTCGACCTCGGCGTCGGGAGGCTGGTCGCGAAGGATGTCGATCAGTTCGTTGACTCGCATGGTTCCCCCTGTGTTCGTCGTGCGATCCGGCCGGTCACGGGACGTCGAGCCAGGCGTCGGCTCGATCGAGCAGATAGAGGCTGACGAGTTTGCACCGCTCGAGACTGCGGGCAATGGCGCTGTCGTTGGTGGTGTAGACGTCGGCGAGGTCGACGGTGAGGCGGGCCACCATGGAGAGGCTGCGCTCGGGGGCGTCGGTCACACTCGGGAACGAGTCGATGGCCGACACCTCGACCGGCAGGTCGGGTCCGCCGACGCCGGCGATCTCGGTGGCGAGGACCAACAGGTCGGGCGGTCGCGGCAGAGGGGGCAGGGTCCAGGTGAACAGCAGCGGGAAGGTGAACCCGGTCGGGGGGTCGGCCTCCATGTCGTCCATCTTGAGGACCTCGTCCTCGAATCCGAGGAGGGCCCTCGGGTCGACGTCGAGGGAGAGATGCAGGTCGATCGGACCGGAGCAGGCCTCCTCGGGGTGGAGGTCGACCTCCCAGAGTTGACGGAGGGAGTAGGTCTCAACGAAGTGCCGTTCGTCGTGGACGTGGAATCCGCTGTCGATGGCCTGGCTCTTGATATCGGCGACGAAGCCCGCCACATCGATGACTGCCACGCCCCGGACACTACCGTTGTTCGTTGTGAGCCCTTCCAGTCAGCACAACCTGGAGGGGTCGCTCCATGTGGGCGCGGGTCGCCACGAGGCGCTCGACCTGTTCGACGCGGCCGCGGACGCCGTCGCCGAGGTGCTCGCCGAGACCACCGATTGGGGTCCGTCGGGGTTGCGCCACAGTCAGTACGCCTTCGATGTGAGCGCCGATGAGGCCTGTCTCGGGGTGTTGCACCGGGCTGGGGTGGCGGTGCTCTCCGAGGAGAGCGGTATCACCGGTGATGCGGGGGCGCCGGTGGTCATCGTCGATCCGGTGGACGGCTCGACCAACGCCTCCCGTGGGGTGCCCTGGTTCGCCACGGCGCTGTGCCTAATGGTGGAGGGTCGTGCCGAGGTGGCTCTGGTCGCGAACCACGCCACCGGTCAGCGGTGGCGGGCGGTCGTCGGAGGTGGTGCGAGTCTCGATGGTCGGCCGATCTCCACATCGGGGCAGACCGAGTTGTCGAAGTCGATCGTGGCCATGTCGGGCCTGCCGAGTCACCACTACGGGTGGGCCCAGTTCCGCAGCTTCGGGGCGTCGGCGCCCGATCTGTGCCTCGTGGCCTCAGGGGTGACCGATGCCTGGTGCGACATGAACGACGGTGGTCACGGGGTGTGGGACTACGCGGCCTCGATGCTGATCTGTCTGGAGGCGGGCGCCGCGGTCGCCGAGGTGCACGATCGGGACCTGTTCACCCTCGACCACCGCGCGCGTCGCACGCCGGTGGCGGCGGCGACACCGGAGTTACTCGAGGTCATCCTCGAGCACCGTCGAGCCGATGCCTGAGGGGCACACCCTTCACCGGGCGGCCCGTCTGCAGGGTCGGCGGTTCTCCGGCCACCGACTCCGTGTCGACTCTCCTCAGGGTCGGTTCGATGAGGGGGCGGCGGCGGTCGATGGGCGAACACTCGACGGTGTCGAGGCGGTCGGCAAGCACCTGTTCCACCGATGGGAGGGCGGGGTCACGGTGCATGTGCACCTCGGTCTGTTCGGCCGATTCCGAACCTTCACGAAGGAGGCCCCCGAGCCGACTGCGGGAACCAGGATGCGTTGGCGGGGGGATCCGGGCACCCTGCACCTGTCAGGGCCGACTGCATGCGCGGTGATCGACGGCGATGAGGAGGAGCGGCTGCTCGCGCGGATCGGTCCTGATCCGCTCGCGATCCGAGCGGGTGATGAGGAGCGGCTGGTTGCCTCGTTCGCCCGTCGTCGGGTGCCGGTCGCGCAACTGCTGCTTGATCAGGCGGTGGTGTCGGGGATCGGCAATGTGTACCGGGCTGAGTTCTGCTTCATTCTCGGCCTCGACCCGTTCACTCCAGCGAACGAGGTCCCAGTCGAGATCGTCGGGGACATCTGGCGACTCGCGATCGATCAGATGAAGGTGGGGGAGCGCATCGGTCGGATCGTGACGGTCGATCCAGTCGACGCTGGCGTGGCCCGCCACCGGGATGTGCCGGCGCGGGAGCGGCTCTTCGTCTACAAGCGAGATGGATTGCCGTGTCGACGATGCCGATCGACGATCCGCGTCGGATCGTTGGCGGGTCGAAAAGTGTGGTGGTGTCCGAGCTGTCAGCGCTGAGTTTCAGAGGGGCCGCGCGAAGCTCAGGTCGTGGCCGCTCGGGTCGGTGATGGCGAACATGCGCTCACCCCAGTCGGCGTTCCGTGGCACATGGCGCGGGCTGAGTCCGGCGGCGACAGCTCGCTCATAGAGGGCGTCGACGTCGTCAACGTGGAAGATGACCCGACCCCAGGGCCCCGGGGAGCCGGTGAGCGTCAGATTCACATGGCAGACACCAGCGCTCATGGTGGTAAATGTCGATGTTGCTCCGCCGAAGGCGATCGAGAAGCCGAGCGCCTCGTAGAAGGCGATCGAGGCCGACATATCAGTGGTGGCGAGGGTGACGGCGTCGATCCGCATCGGCGGAGGTGTCGCACGCCGCTCAGACATCGATCACCCCGGGTGGTCCACCTTCGCGCCGGGCTGCTTCATGCCGACGGCGTGCTCGGCGGGCGAGGAGTCGGAGCACGAGGTTGAGACCGATGACCGCGACGATGGCCTGCACCCACCACGAGGTTCCTCCGGGGAAGATGGCGTCGATCACGAGACCGACCACCCAGACGAAGCCAAACAGCGCGAGCAGCGGCATGAGCGCGATCAGGCAGCCCGCTGAGGCACATCCGCGGTTGACCATCACGACGGGAGCCTGCACGGCACCACCCTAGAGTCGCGATCCGGTGCCCGCTGGCTCGCCGGTAGCGTGCTTGGTTCCGGGCGCATAGCTCAGTTGGCTAGAGCGCTTCCCTTACAAGGAAGATGTCGGGGGTTCGAGTCCCTCTGCGCCCACGGCGTTGTGGAAATCACAACGTTTCCCCAGCTCAGGGGCGCTTTCTGCCCTTCGTCTGAGAACCGACCCAATCGCGCTCTATCGAACCCTCGCGCTGCGGTGTTACGGCCGTGGGGTTATCGGGCGCCGCACCGCACGGCTCCGCCGGGTACCGGGCGCGGCTGCTCCGCTGAGGCGGTGGTCGTCGGCGCATCGTCCGGAGCTTCTGGTGCGTCGGTGGGGGTCATCGATGCCGGCCGTTCGGGCCGTCGATTCGAAATCGGTCGTGGTCGCAGAGGCCTGACGCGATCGTGGAGAGGGCGTCGGCCAAGGCGGTGGTCTGGTCTGGCGTTAGTTGGTCGAACAGGAGTCGGAGGACGTTGTCGGCGTGGGCGGGGGAGATCGCGTCGAGGGTGCGTCGGCCGCGGCGGGTGAGTGTGGCGTGCTTGACGCGACCGTCGGTCGGGTCGTCGGCGATTGATACGTCTCCACGCCCGATGAGCTTGTGGAGGCGGTGGCTGAGCCGACTCTGTGACGTGTTGGCCATGTCGGCCAGCTCGCTGAGGCGCAGTGTGTGATCCGGTGTGTCGGCGAGCGCAACGAGGATGCCGTAGTGGACTGACAGCAGGCCGTTGGCCTTGAAGGTTCGTTCGATCTCGGGGAGTGCGCGTCCGAAGACGACCAGGAACCCTTGCCATGCCTGTTGCTGTGTCTCGTTGAGCCATCGTGGTTCGGTCATCTGGTAGCTCCTCCCCAACGGACCGTACTACTTGATGCGTCAATGAGTTGTGCTACGGTTCGTGTCTACTTGACGGGTCAACAATCGAAGGAGTGGGTCATGAGCGTCGAAGAAGCGGTGACACCGGGTATAGCGGTGGCAGAGGGGGGTCCGTACCTCGTCCAGGGCGGGATTCCGTTGACGACCAAGGCGCCGATCATGTCCGAGCACGGTGAGCCGTTGACCTGGAAGACCAGCGACGCCGATCGATCGAGGGATCGATATGCGTTGTGTCGGTGCGGCAACTCGGAGAACAAGCCATTCTGCGATGGCACGCACGCCCGGGCCGAGTGGGACGCGAGCGACAACGCGCCCGACGGCACCTACGCCGAGCGGGCGAGGAGCTATGGCGGCGACGGGATCGAGGTGTTCGACGACCGGCCGATCTGTGTGCATGCCGGCTTCTGCGGGAATCAGGTCACCAACGTCTGGAAGATGGCGGCCGAGACTGGTGACTCACGGATTCGTGCTCAGGCGATGGCGATGATCGAGCGTTGTCCTTCTGGAGCGCTCACCTACGAAGTCGACGGTGAGCAGGTCGAGCCGGATCTGCCCGAGGAGATCGCGGTGATTCCCGACGGGCCGCTCTGGGTGAGCGGCGGCCTCGAGGTCGAGCGATCCAACGGAACGACGCTCGAGACGCGCAACCGTGTGACCCTGTGCCGGTGTGGGCAGTCGGGTTCCAAGCCGTTGTGCGATGGGTCGCACAAGGACGCAGGGTTTCGCGGATGAGTGACCCGGTCATTGCCGACAACAAGCCGGCAACCGTCGATCTCGAAGCCGGCGAGGACTATTTGTGGTGTGCATGCGGTCGCTCATCGAACCAGCCGTTCTGCGACGGTTCGCACGCGGGAACCGGGATCACACCGACCGCATTCAGTCCGGACGAGTCGGGTTCAGCCACGTTGTGCGTCTGCAAGCGGACGGGCAACGCTCCATACTGCGACGGTAGCCACGCCCGGTTCAGCGACGATCAGGTCGGCACCGCGGAGCCGGTCTCGGTGCACGTCAATAGTTCTGGTGCGCCGGCCCCGCAGGCCACCGCCGAGGAGCCGACCGTCGAGTTCATCCACCAGCTGGCGCGTGACGGGCTGTCGAAGATGGGCCACCACGGGCCGATGGCAGCGATGGGAGTACCGCGGCACACGCTCCCGCACTGGGACGACCTCCAGATCATGGTCGCGCAACTCGCCACCAAGCCGCTCCTCGACGACGTCGAGGTCGGCACCGAACTCGTCATTGGGCCCGAGGCGGCGAAACCGTTGCGGCTGGACATCCCGCTCTTCGTGTCCGACATGAGTTTCGGAGCGTTGTCCGAGGAGGCGAAGGTGGCGTTGGCGACCGGTGCTGAACTAGCCGGCACCGGAATCTGCTCCGGCGAAGGCGGGATGCTGCCCGAGGAACAACAGGCCAACAGCAGGTACTTCTACGAACTCGCGAGCGCCAAGTTCGGCTACCGCGAAGAACTGCTCCGTTCGGTGCAGGCGTTCCATTTCAAGGGTGGGCAAGGCGCCAAGACCGGCACCGGCGGTCACCTGCCCGCGTCAAAGAACCTGGGCAAGATCTCCGAGGTCCGGGGCATTCCGGAGGGCGAAGCGGCCATCTCCCCGGCGACCTTCACCGATTTGCACACCGTGCACGACTTCCGTTCGTTCGGTGATCGAGTCAGAGAGATCACAGGAGGAATTCCCGTCGGCTTCAAGCTGAGTGCGAACCACATCGAGGCCGACCTCCAGTTCGCGCTCGACGCAGGCGCCGACTACATCATCCTCGACGGCCGCGGCGGCGGAACGGGCGCAGCACCCCTGATGTTCCGAGATCACATCAGCGTCCCCACCATTCCTGCTCTCGCTCGAGCTCGGCGTTTCCTCGACGATCGCGGCGCGAGCGGTCGTGTCACGCTGATCATCACCGGCGGCCTGCGTACGCCGATCGATTTCGTGAAGGCGCTCGCGCTGGGTGCAGACGGCGTCGCTGTGTCGAACTCGGCCATGCAGGCCATCGGCTGCGTCGCAGCACGCATCTGCAACTCCAACAACTGTCCCGCAGGGATCGCCACCCAGAAGCCCGAGTTGCGAGCTCGGCTCGACGTCGACGCGTCGGCACGACGACTCGCCATGTTCTTCGACGCCTCGGTCGAGCTGATGTCCGTCATGGCACGGGCATGCGGGCACGACGACCTGTCGAATTTCTCTTCCGACGACCTGGCCACCTGGGATCACGACATGGCCCGCTGGAGCGGGGTCCGCTTCTCGGGTGGCGGCTGATCTCCACGACGCTCTGGAGTTGACCGGTACCGTCCCTGAAGCCGCACTCGGTATTCGCAGCTCGGCGACGGCCTCAGACCCACTTGGGAACCGGCATTCTGATCGGCCCGCTGTGAGGAGTCTCGACCGCACATAGCACCTGCCTCGGCGAACGGTGCGGGCACTCGGGAACGGCCCTTCTCTCGCGCTCGATAATGCTCAGCGCTGCTCGTGTTCGGGGTGAACACGCGACGCCCAGCCGCGTCGTGGTCGCACGGCGACGCCTGCGCGACGGAACCGGTTCGCAACGGTCTGTGCGTCGACCCCGAACTGGTGGGCGACGTCGGCCAAAGACACTCCGGTCGCGTAGAGCTCTACTGCTTGCGTGAGGGCCGCGTCGTCCCATGCCGTCTGTTCGCTGTGGCGAGGGACACCGTGGCGGTCGAGGTGGCCGGCGACGGTCGTTCGGTGGATGCCGAACTCGACGGCGAGTTGGTTGATGGTGACGCCGCCTTGGTAGGCATCAAGAAGGTCGTCGAGGTCGGTGGGGGAGAGACGTCGTTGGGGAGGGTTTGAAAGCCGTCCCTTTTCTTCTCGAGGTCCCTCGGCGTGGCCGGTGGAGGGTCGAGTTCGGGTCGTTTCGACGCGTCCGAAAGAGCCGCCGATCCGCTCTGACCCCTGTGCTGCAGGGGTTTCCGCGATCGCAAGAGGGTTTGAAAGCCGTCCCTTAAGGTCCACTCGTCGTCCGAGCCGGAACACTTCCCAGATCACAGAGCAACTTCTGGCCGCCGCTGGATCAACGAGCTCTTCCCTCTGGAGGACCGCGGCGATTCTGAAACTGAGGAGGATTCGTTCAGTCAGGCAACGTTCCGGCGGCCTCGGCCGCGGCGCGCGTCGCCGGATGATCGAACGGTGGACTGTCCAGTCGCCGTAGCCGGTTCCGGAATAGCCCGTAGCGCCACACCATCTCGTCGCCATCGAGACGTCTGGTCACAGCAACGATCCTCTTTCCGAACGGACGCAACTTGTGGACTCCGTCCTCGAACGTCGCGGCGACACGGATTCGGTCACCGCCGAATCCGGCGACGTCATCGACACCGTGCTCAAGGGTGCCGTCGCAGAACATGTCGTGCACCAAGCCACCCACAGTGATGGTGATCCGGTTGCCGGCCTGTTCGATGCGCTCCACATGTCCCTTCATCCGTCCGTCCACGACCTCCCAGACCCCCCGGAGATCGGGGGCGCCGGACACCAAGGGCTCTCGACACTCGGCGAGAGTCCGCGACGGCCAGACCGCGAGTGATGCCCCTGGCTTCGTTCCATCAAGAGGTAGATCCGATGCCGACGCACCCGAACCATCGAGTTCGGGTCGTTCGTAGTCGGCGGGGTCGTGCGGACGAGGTGCAGCAGCAAACGCCTCGTTGTTGGGACGGGCAACGAGAGTTCTGATCACCGTCGCGAGTCTGGATGTCATGAGTTCCTCTCGGCGGCAGGTGTGCGCCTGTCGTCTTCATCGCTGGCCACAGACAATCTATAAACGACCCGGTGGTGGAATCGGTCGATGACGGGTGGTCGTGAGATGCCCTTCCTGTCCCTGTGGCCGTGCCCGGCCGGTGTCCGCGAAGCGACGACGGCGTAGACGGACCAACCAGCAGATCATCTCGGTGCTCGCTCCGATTGTGATCGCAACGAATTCGCAACCCTGCTGTGGTGGCCTCCCGTGAGACCGTTATCGGCGCCGGTCGTGTGGGAAGGTTGCAGACATGCTCGACATCAGCTCGCTCGTTCGTGGCAGAGCAGTGCGTCGTGCCCTCGCGCTCCTCATCGTGGGAGCGCTGGGAGTCTCCTGCGCGAGCGCGTCGATCTCCGATGAGGCGGATTCCGGAACTGATCCACCGGCTGATCAGGCCGGAGAGACTGACGGTGACGAGTCCACATCGCCGGAGGATCCCGCTGATGACGCCGACCCGGCGGAGCAGGACCCGTCTGACGACGGGGACACGGATGGCGAGGCGACTGGTGAGGGTCAGAACTCGGACGGTGGCTTCTCGTTGGACGGTGGGCCGATCGTTGTCGTCTCGGACAATGTCGACTGCGTCATCAGCCCACGGGTGATCGTCGAGGGGGAGACCACAGTCGCCGAGGTGTTCAGGGACATCGGCATGAATGCGCCCAAGTCCGACCCGGAGCACTGCTACCTCTTCTCGGCCGAGATACCCGATGACCTCCGCCGGTATCACGCCGACGTGCATCAGAAGCTCGTCGACTACGTGGGCGGATACGACCGCTACATCCACATCACCTACGAGGTCGAGGGCGACAACACCGAGGCCCTCGAGGTCCTCGATCAGTTCGGATACTTCTATGACAACAACGGTCAGTCGGTTGAGCCCTCGATCGATCTCGTCTACGACCGCCGAAGCTGTCTCAGCGGTTTTGGTCGGGACGGCCAATGGGATGGGTACAACGACTTCTCGTTCTGCAATCAGCCGAACCCGCTGACCGACCCGATGTGGGAGTGGGACCGCGAGAACTTCGGACCAGACGTGTTCATGTACAACATCATCAACGGGTGGGTGCACGAGTACTACCACCACGTCCAGCGGGCGCACACCCTCGGTCGCTCCCTCGGAATGCCCGCCGACTGTTGCGGAGGGCGGAACCACACCGGATCGCCCGCCTGGTTCGTGGAAGGGCAGGCCCAGGTCTTCCCCACGTTGTTCCTGCGCGACGTTTTCGACGACCTGGAGATCACCAAAGACCTCGGTCTGGAGGGGGCATGTGCCGGTGACCCCCGGCTGAACGGCAACGGTCCGGGCCAGCCTCTACGGGAGCGGGTGTCGTGGCAGACGAACTGCAACATGACCCAGAAGTTCGAGTCGGCGAGCCGGGCGATCCGCGGTGAGGGTGACGAGTGGGAGGAGTGCACTGGGTTCAGCGCCCTCGACGAGATGCGCGAGACCTGGATCTGCCCGGGCCACATGGAGATCCTCAACTTCTACCTCGCCTACCTGACGTCGTTCGAGACCCTGTTCATCGGTCTCCACGAGGATGTCTGGGCCCTCGGATTCGAGGGAGCCCTCGACAAACACTTCGGGCTCACCAAGGACGAGCTCTACGAGCAGTTCAACCAGTTCATGCGCGACAACCCGTCGCCCCCCGAGGACTTCTTCCCGACCGAACGGCTCGACGAACTCGTCGACTTCTGGGGCATCGAGTCGGGAGTCGGTGGCTCAGAGGACGAGGGGGCGGGTTCGGACGATGAGAGTGCAGCCGGGACGGACAGTGAGTCGGGCACCTCACCCGCTGCGACCCGTACCGACGAGATCAGAATCCTCGCCGCCTCGTCAGTCGACGATGAGACGCTCGACTACCTCAACACCTACATCGACTACTCCGTCGAGCACTTCTTCTCCGACCCGCGTCTCGTGCAGGACGACCTGTACCCGATCATCGTCTTGCAGTACGACCGCAACAACCTCGAGACCATCTACGACCTGGAGGACCGCTACTGCTCGTTGATGTCCACCTTCGACACCGACACCTTCCTCAACTCGCGATGCGACCCGAACAACCGGGGAGACTGCGCGGACAACATCTGCCTGCTCACCCACGACGGAGAGCCCGTCGGGTCATCGATCTCGGGAACACCCGGGACCTCATGCTGCTACCTGTTCATCAGCGACTCGTTCGACGCGAACGACCGAACCTCTCTCGCTTACGTGACGCTGCATGAGATGTTCCACATCTTCCAGATCTCCAACTACGTCGACTACGAGAGTTGGGAACACGACGACGCCTACTACATCTCAGGGAAGATCAGCGGTGACGGCACCGAGCACAAGCCCTGGTGGATGGAGGGCAATGCCGTCTACTTCTCCCACCTGCACTACTCGCGAGCAACCGGGGACTTCGAGCACCTCAACCGTGAGATGGAACGCGGACTCTGGACCCCCTATGGGCCCTCCGGTGAGGTCGTCATCGATCGCTACCTGAACGGACCTGATCTCTACAACGTGACCTGGGACAGCGACTGGGCGGTCGGGTATCAGGTGGGTGCGTGGTTCGTCGCCTACGTCGCCCATCACGAGGGCGAGCAGGCGGTGATCGACTTCTGGATCAACACCCAGGACGGCACCCGGTTCCCTGAGAACTTCGAGCAGACCTTCGGCACGGACTACCGGACCTATGTCGATGAGTTCGAGGAGTTCATCCGCACCAGCGACCGGTCAGAGGTGATGGGGATCCTTCCCGCGTCTTGAGGGAGCGAGCTCTGCGGTCACGCGCCGAACGAGGCGATCGTGGCCCCGTCGAGGTACTCGTTGATGCGTGAGATGAGCCCATCGCGAAGTTGGACGACGACGCAACCGGGAAGAGCGCCGGAGCCCGAACTCCACTCGAGGTTCAGCACGTGCTGTTGGACGAATCCGCCGTCGATCCTGTGGCGGCGGACATCGCTGAACCGCCGCGCCGTCGTCATGGCGGTCAGGGCGTCGAGGCTCGCAAGGTTCTGCTCCTTGGTCATCTCGACCTGGTCGGTGTTGTGCCAGATCACCACGTCATCCGCGTAGAGCGCACCGAGAGCCTCTCGGTCACCCGCTTCGATCGCGCCGATGAGACGGTCGGCGATGGTGTCGGCGCTGTCCATGAGCGGAACCTAGCCACCCTGTTGGGTCGACCCGGCTCCCGTCGCCCACCAGACGCCGATCTACCATCCAGCGGTGGCCGAACTGTCGATCTCACGGGCGATCTCGCTCCACGCCGCTGAGCGTCCGCACGAGGCCGCGCTCACCTGCGGTGACGTCACGCTGACCTGGCTTGAGTTCGAGCGGCGGACGAACCGGCTCGCGCGCGCCTTCGCCGACATGGGAGTGGTGCCCGGCGATCTCTGCACCATCGCCCTGCCGAACTCGACCGCGTTCTTCGAATCCGCCTTCGCGCTCTGGAAACTCGGGGCGACCCCCCAGCCGGTGTCGGCCAAACTCCCCGGCCGCGAACTCGAGGAGATCGTCGAACTCGCCGACTCACGACTCGTGATCGGCGTCGACGAGGGGCGCGTCCCTAAACGCTCCTGCGTGCCTGTCGGGTTCGAACCCGACCCGTCGATCGACGACTCCGAACTCCCCGATGCCGTCACCGAGTTCTGGAAGGCCCCCACCTCTGGCGGTAGCACCGGCCGACCGAAGATCATCCTGGCCTCGGTGCCGGGTCGCTTCGACACCGACGCCCCCGGGTTCTTCCTCCCGACGACCTCGTGCTGTGTGATCCCCGGGGTGCTCTATCACAACGCCCCGTTCTCAATCTCCTCGCTGGCGCTCGTCGGCGGCAACCACGTGGTGAACTTCCCGCGCTTCGTTCCCGAGGAGGTGCTCGCCGCCGTCACCGAGCACCGCCCGACGTACCTCTACCTGGTGCCGACCATGATGAACCGCATCTGGAAGCTCCCCGAGGAGGTCCGCGCCGCGGCCGACATGAGCTCGCTCGAGATCGCCGTGCACATGGCCGCGCCCTGCCCCGCTTGGTTGAAAGAGGAGTGGATCAACTGGGTGGGGCCCGATGTGCTCTGCGAGCTCTACGCCGGCACCGAGGTCCAGTCGATCACCTGGATCACGGGGCGTGAGTGGCTCGAGCATCGCGGCTCGGTCGGCCGTCCATTCACCGGGGAGATGAAAGTCGTGCGCGAGGACGGCTCCGACGCCAATCCCGGTGAGGTCGGCGAGATCTTCATGCGGGCCGATGGCGGCCGAGACTCGACGTACCGGTATCTCGGAGCCGACGCCCGACGCCTCAGGGACAGCGACTGGGAGAGCATCGGCGACCTCGGCTGGATGGACGCCGAGGGTTACGTCTATCTCGCGGATCGGCGCAAGGACTTGATCCTGCGCGGTGGGGCCAACATCTACCCGGCCGAGGTCGAAGCCGCGATCGAGGAGCATCCGGCCGTGCGGTCCTGCGCTGTCATCGGCATCGCCGATGACGACCTCGGTCAACGGGTTCATGCTGTCATCGACGCCCCGCAAGGTGTCACCGTCGATGAGATGCGGGTTCACATGGGGGAGCGGCTCGTGTCGTACAAGTGCCCCGACACCTACGAGTTTGTCGACGAACCGGTGCGCGATGACGCCGGCAAGGTCCGCCGGTCGATGTTGAGCGCTGAGCGATCGTGACCGGGGAGGACCGCGTCCTGGCGGCGGCTGCTGCTGTCCTCGACGACCGCGACATCGTCGTCGACCGCGACATCCTGGGCTCTTACCGGCAGGACCGCTCCAGTGGCACCGCGGCGGGGGAGCCCTTCGCCGTCGTCTTCCCACGCACGACGGCGCAGGTCGCCGCGATCATGGCGGCTGCTCATCGCGATCGGGTTCCCGTCGTGCCACGCGGCGCCGGATCGGGTCTGAGCGGCGGGTCGAACGCGATCGACGGCTCTCTCGTGATGTGCCTTGAGCGGATGCGCGAGGTTCTCGAGGTGGACACCGTCAACGGGTACGTCGAGACCCAGCCCGGCATCATGAACACCGAGTTGCGCGAGCATGTCGCCGACTACGGGCTCTGGTACGCGCCCGATCCGGCGAGCAAGGACTTCTGCTCGATCGGGGGCAACGTGAACACCAACGCTGGCGGGCTCTGCTGCGTCAAGTACGGGACGACCCGTGAAGCCGTGCTCGGGCTCGAGGTGGTGCTCGCCGACGGCCGGGTGACGAACCTCGGTCGCCGCACCGTCAAGGGTGTCGCCGGCTACGACCTCGCCGGGATGATGGTCGGCTCCGAGGGCACCCTCGGCATCGTGACCATGGCACGGCTCCGACTCCGGCCCCTGCCGAAACCGCCGGTCACCGCGGTCGCCGTCTTCGGCGAGAGCTCGGCCGCCGGCCGTGCCGCTGCCGACGTGATGGCCGCGGTCACACCGAGCGTGCTCGAGCTCATGGACAACGCGACCATCCGGATCGTCGAGAACTGGCGCCCGATGGGTCTCGACACCTCAGCGGGCTGCGTCCTGATGGCCCAGTTCGACGACGGGGTGGGAGCCGCCGAGGCCGACGCCGACCGCTTCGTCGCCATCGCTGAGCGGGCCGGAGCCTCGGAGATCCACCGGTCGGAGACCCCTGAGGAGGCCGAGATGCTCCTCGGGGCCCGTCGCATGGCGATCCTCGCCATCGAGGAGGCCGGCGACTGGCTCCTCGACGACATCGCCGTCCCCCGCTCGCGGCTCGCCGAGGCCCTCGGGCGCATCGAGGACATCTCGGCTCACCGGGAGGTCTCGATCTGCACCTTCGGCCACGCCGGAGACGGCAACCTGCACCCGACGATCATCACCGAGCGCGGCGACACCGATGCGCGGGCGCGCGCCATGGAGGCCTTCGACGACATCCTTGAGTTGGCGCTCGACCTCGGGGGCACCATCACCGGCGAGCACGGCATCGGCAACCTGAAACAGCGGATGCTCACCCGTGAACTCGATGAGGTGGCGCGCGACCTCCATACCCGGGTGAAGGCCGCATGGGACCCGGACAACATCTTGAATCCGGGCAAGTCGCTGCCCCGCTGGTGAGGGCATCCCGTTGGTGGAATTAACCCGATTGGCACTGACGCGGATTCGCGCCTGAGTCTCAGAGTCGGGCGACCCGCCAGTTGAACCGGTGGCGACCGCCGTCGACCGTGATGTCGGTGTCGGGCCCGCAGGCCGCGGTGCCGACACCGCGGAGCGCGGCGTCGATGTGCAGATGCACGGCACCCGATGGTTCCAGTTGAGCCAGGTTCGCGGCCCGAGTGACCGCGTCGACCGAGTACGCCGACACATCGAAGGCGAGACCCCCGAGATCGAACACCCAGCCGCGCCCCCGACGATCGGTCAGCGTCAGCCACCGGGTGTCGACATGGGTTCCGTGGTGCTGCGGCGTCATGTAGGGCACGAACTGCTCGGCCACGCTCGACGACCACACACCGAGCGGCGCTGCCTCGCGATCGACGGCGGTCTCCCACGGTCCGCGCCCGTACCAACGGAGACGGTCGAGTTCGCCCGCGAGGGTGAGTGACACGCCGACCCGGGGCAGGTCGCGCCATGTCGACGGGAGCGCGATGTCCTCCTCGACGACCGTCCATGGTCCCTCGGTGGTGAGCCGGCGACGGTGGGTGAACTCGGTGCCGGTCGCGGTGACGCAGTCGATGACGACGAGTTCCGCGTCATCGCGGTGTCGACGGGATCGGATCGTCGACCGCACGGCGTGCAGGCCGAGGCGTCGCCAGTGGGGGCTCACGCCGGCGATGCCGGTGAGCGGACCGACCTCGACGCCGTCGTTGTCGATCGGCGCGCGCCACAGGCCGACATCAGCCGAGATGGCGAGATCGGTCGACTCGCTGACCGCCTCCGGGGTTGAACGAAGTCGCACCGGCGGAGCGACGCGATCGGATGTCGCCAACACCGACTGGTCCCAGGCCACTCGATGCCCGGCCGGGGCCCACGAGGTGCGCCGAGTCGTCGTCCACTCGACGGTCGCGGTGATCTCGCCGGAGCGTCCCGGCATCGCGCCAACTCGGAACGTCCTCGAGGCCCCCGGACGCAGGCGGGAGGCATCGATGCGACGCTCGCGCGCCACTTCACCGTCGACGGCGACGGTCACCGTTCCTCGAAGGTCACTGAGATCGGTCCAGGACCGGCGGTTCTCGACCTCGACGACGATCCGACCAGCCTCCACCCGGGCCGTCGAGCGGACCGGTCGGGTCAGCCAGCGATGCTCCTCGACGCCGGGATGGGGCGCGCCGTCCCAACCGACGATTCCGTTGCAGCAGAACGCGGCGTCGTTCGGATCATCCCCGAACGCGCCGCCATAACCGGGGTACGGACGCCCCTGGTCGTCGACGGTCATGAGCCCCTGATCACGCCAGTCCCAGATGAAGCCACCCTGAAGACCGCGATGGGTCTCGAAGGCTGACCAGTAGTCGCGCAGTCCGCCGTTGGAGTTGCCCATGGCATGGGAGTACTCGCACAGGATGAGCGGACGGACCGGATCACCCTCGGTCACCCAGCGCACGATGCCGTCGACCGAGGCGTACATCGGGCACTCGATGTCGGTCGCGACGTTGTGCCGATCGGTGGAGTGCCCGCGCCAGAAGCGGGTGATCGCCCCCTCGTACTGGACGAACCGGTGCGGGTCGGCGGCTCGCACCCAGGCGCTCGCGGCGTCGTGGACGGCACCGTGGCCCGATTCGTTCCCGAGAGACCATCCGATGATCGAGGGATGGTTGCGATGGGTGGCGACCGCGCGTTGCACCCGCTCGACGAACGCGGTGGCGAAACGGGGGTCGTCCATCACCTCGTTCCAACGGGCATGGCTCTCGACGTTGGCCTCACAGATCACCCACAGGCCGATCTCGTCGCAGGTGTCGAGCACCACCGGATCAGGTGGGTAGTGCGAGGTTCGCACGGCGTTGAAGCCGCATCGCTTGATGTTCTCGACATCGGCCCGGAGGTCGGCGTCACTCGCCGCCTTGCCGTCGAGATGGTGATGGTCGTGTCGGTTCACGCCGGCGATCAGCAGCGGCTCGCCGTTGAGAAGCAGTTCGGGGCCGACGATCTCGACTCGGGTGAAGCCGGTGGTGACGGGTACGACCTCGCGCACCCGTCCGCGACGATCGACGAGGCTGACGATGACCCGGTAGCGGTTCGGGGCCTCGTGCGACCACGCTGCCGGTCGGTCGACTCGCACGCGGGTGCGCGCGATCGGCCCGGGATGCCGGTACCCGTCCTCCTGAGCGGCGTTGTGCGAGGAGACATCGAGGCTGGACACGGGTGCCTCGGCGGTGGTTCCCGGCACCCGTCGACCGCCCGCGGTCTCGAGATGGGTCCGAACCGTCCAGCCCGCGACGTCGCCGTCGACCCGGCAGCTGACATCGACGGTGCCTCGCCGGAGGGACTCGTCGAGCCGTGACCTCACCGAGACATCGGCGAGGCTGGTCGGACCGCAGGTGCGGATGGCGACCCGTCGGGCGAGACCCCCGTGGTACCAGTGGTCCTGATCCTCGATCCAGGTTGATGCCGACCAGCGGACCACCATCACCGCGAGTTCGTTGTCGCCGTCGCGGACGAGATGAGTGACGTCGAACTCCGAGGCGAGACGGCTGTCGGAGGCGATTCCGACGAACGCGCCGTTCATCCAGATCGCCGTCGCGCTCTCGGCGCCGCCAAGGTGGAGAATGACCCGGTCGCCGCGTCGACGACCCGCGCGACGGAGCTCATCGGAGGTGACCCGGCGGCGGTGCAGCCCGGTCGGGTTGTGCTCGGGGACCGATGGCGGGTCACCCGCGAACGGCATGACCACGTTCGTGTACTGGGGGAGGTCGCCGGTGTCCTGCATGGTCCAGTTGCCGGGCACGTCGATGGGGCGCCATCCACCGGTTCGGGTCGGTCGGCGGGTGGTCCATCCGGCGGGCGCGTCGGTCGGTCGGTCGTGGAGGGCGAACCACCAGTCGTCGTCGAGATCCAGCCAACGTGCCTCGTCGCCGGAGCGGGCCTGCTCGACAGTTCGGTGACTGCGCGTCGATGCCCGCGCCGGCAGGCGTCCGAGGCCGGTGAGGGTCGGATCCTCCCACCATCGGCCGAGTACGGCCATGACCCCGCGGTGTTCGTCGTCCGGTCGTTTCGTCGCCATGATGGCCTCCTGTCAGAGAGCCCGGAGGCGGCTTGCGAGCGACTCCGGAACGATCTCGTTGATGTACTCGTCGGTCGCCAGCTCGGCCGCGGCGATGAACCGCATCAGCCCTTTCCCACGCCAAGGAGAGACGATCCGGATGTGGAACCACGCATCGTCGTAACCCTCGGCGACGGTCGGCCGTTGATAGAGCCAGAGCATGTAGGGGAGTGGCTCCTCGAAGAGCCGGTCGAGTCGATCGAGCACATCCACGAGCAGACCGGCGAGGTCGTCGCGGTCGGCGTCATCGCAGTCGACGAGACCGCCGCGGCGCTCGGTGGGGGCGAGGTGTAACTCGAGCGGGAAGGTGGGTGCCTCGGGGATCCATGCCGACCATGACCCGTGGTGGCAGACCGCCCGCTCGCCGGGATCATCGTCGGGTCGCCATCCGGCAGCCAGCACGCGCGCCGGACGATCCGGTACGTGGTCGAAGGCGTAGATCTGGCCGTGTGGGTGGGTGATCGTCGCACCGACGGCCGGGCCGCGGTTCTCGAACACCAACACGTAGTCGACATCGTCGGCCGCTCCGAGCGTCATGGTGCGCTCCGCCCACAGGTCGATGACCTCACGGGCCCCCTCGGCACCGAGGGAGGGGAACGTGGCGTCGTGGTCAGAGGTGTAGAGCACCACCTCGCACCGACCTGGCCCGAGGGCGGGCCAGCGATTCGGGAACGACTTCACCCGGTACGGCTCGGGTGACTCGAGCCCCCCGACGCAGAACGGACAGCCGGTGGTCGGCAGGGTTGGGCGCTCGAGCCGGCTGCCGTCGATCAACACGCGGGTGCCGAGGAAGGGGTCGTGTCGAACCTCAGGCAACGTCGGTCCCTCCCGCCTCGGCGGCGGTCAGGACCACCACGAGGTCACGCACGCGACTCGCGAGGAAGTCGAGCGTCTGCTCGGCGTGCCCAGCGTCGGTGACCAGGGTGTCGACCTCCTCGAAGTCGGTGATGGTGGCGAGGCCGGTCACCCCCCACTTGGCGTGGTCGGCGAGCACCGTGA
>Ga0181587_10001665_pt1 | contig 18601 bp, 17 predicted proteins | sample 071ome_27_FD_132463 | JGI IMG/M metagenome (GOLD analysis project Ga0181587, IMG submission 132463) | Coastal salt marsh microbial communities from the Groves Creek Marsh, Skidaway Island, Georgia - 071409AT metaG (megahit assembly) | ecosystem: Environmental > Aquatic > Marine > Intertidal...
AGCCTGCAGACCGCTCCTGCGGTCACCGGGTCATGGAGTGAGGTCAGCGGTGCTTCCAGTGGGGTGCAGATCGAGGCCTCGGGAAGGGAGGCTTACTACCGCGTGCGATAGCGATCGACTGCGGCTCATGGGTTTCAAAGAGCGCCCCCTGACCATCCCGGGTCAGGGGGCGTTTTCTTGTCCTGGTGAATCCTTGATCTGCCACAGAAACTGCCTTCACAAGCTCCCCACTTGACGTAGTGGGAGGAGCGTTCTTCAATAGTCTGATGCATCCCCGCCTCCCTTGGTCTGTGTGTCTCTCAGGATTCCTGTTCATTGCCCTGAGTCTGTGGATCAAGCCCATCCTCCACGCTGGCTTCAGAGCGGGGGCCAGTGCAGTGGATATTGCTCCTCAATCGTGGCCCGTCAGGGTGAATGCCATGTTCACCGAACGAGCCGCCGATCATGTTGAGGATGCCCTTTGGGCCAAGTCACTGAGCCTGGGGCAGGGGAATGAGACGATCATTCTTTGTGTGGTCGATACGTGCATGATGCCTCGCGATCTGATCGATCAGGCCAAGCAGCAAGTTCAGGTGATGACTGGGGTTTCTACTGATCGCATGATGGTATCCGCCACGCATACTCATTCCGCACCTTCTGCGATGGGGTGTCTGGGTAGTCGGGTGGATCCTGCCTATGCCCGGCTCCTGCCCTCTCTGCTGGCCCAATCGATGATTGAGGCCTTTCAACGCATGAAGCCCGCTCGCCTCGCATGGGCCCAAAAGGACGACTGGGATCATACGTTCAACCGGCGATGGATTCGTCGCCCTGATCGGGTGTTTGCGGATCCATTCGGAGAGGTCAACGTGCGGGCTCACATGCACCCTGGGCACGAAAGTCTCGATGCCATTGCTCCCAGTGGCCCGGTAGATCCTGAATTGAGTGTCCTGGGTGTGCAGTCCATCGAAGGGGAGTGGCTGGCTCTCCTGGCCAATTATTCCATGCACTATTTCGGCTCTCCTTTGCTTTCGGCTGATTACTACGGTCGTTTTGCCCATCACCTCGCCGACTTACTGGATGCCGGCGATGGCTTTGTGGCCATGATGTCGCAAGGCACCAGTGGTGACCTGATGTGGATGGACTATTCGGCGCCACAACAGAACATGGACTTTGATGCCTACGGGAAGGATATGGCAAAAGGGGTTGCGGCTCTGTGTGAAAGCTTGCACTGGATGGAGGACGGGCCCATGGCCATGGCACAGAAAACCCTCAATCTCGCATACCGGGTGCCAGGCCCAGATCGACTGGAGTGGGCGAGGGAGCGGGCCAAGGCTCTTGGGGATCGTCTGCCTCAGTCACAGGCCGACATTTACGCCCTGGAGGCCCTTCATCTGGATGCGATGCAACAAACCGAGTTGATCCTTCAGGCCTGTCGGGTGGGTGATTTGGCATGGACGGCGATTCCCAACGAAGTCTTTGCCCTGACGGGTTTGAAAATCAAACATCAGAGCCCGTTCGCGCACACCTTCAACATCGAATTGGCCAATGGGGCTGAGGGGTATATTCCGCCACCTGAGCAGCATGCACTGGGAGGCTACACCACCTGGCCGGCTCGCACAGCAGGGCTGGAGCAGCAGGCGGAGCCCCGAATGACGGAGGCGGTTCTGGCATTGCTCGAAGAAGTCACTGGCCAATCAAGACGGTCTCCATACCCCGAAATGGGTGCTTATGCGGAGGCCGTTCTCAAGAAGGCTCCCATGGCTTACTGGCGCATGGAAGACATGCAGGCCCCCACGCTACGCGATGAAACCGGCCACCATCCAGCAAGGGCAGAGGAGGGTGTGGCCTTTTACTTGCCGGGGGTCGATGATCGAACGGGGCACCGGCCACCAGCGCTTGACTCGCAGAATGCGTTCAACAAGGAGGGTATCCATCGCAGTGTTCATTTTGCCGGAGGCCGCATGCGAACACCCTTGGTATTGGGTGATACCTATACCATTGAGACATGGCTTTGGAACGGCCTGGCTCCCAATGCCCGTGCGGTGACGGGTTACCTCTATTCACGAGGAAAGGATGGGGAGAGCGAAGCGAGGGGTGAACATCTGGGTATCGGGGGAACCGCCCTTCCTGAACTGGCTGGGAGGTTGTTCCTCTATAACGGAAATCATCATGAGGACGTCCTGGGTGGCCATACCACCCTGACACAGAAAGCCTGGCACCATGTCGTCCTGGTGCGCGAGGGGAAGTCCGTACGCGTCCATTTGGATGGCAATCAGGATCCTGAAATGGAGGGTGAATGGCATTTTGATCCGGGGGACGGTGGTCATCAGGTTTTCTTTGGAGGGCGCTCGGACGGGCTTTTCAATCTCGAGGGCCGCCTGGATGAAGTCGCGGTCTATCCGCGGGCATTGACTCCCGAAACGATTCATCGCCACTACCTGATCTCCGGCCAGAAGGCACCGACCCAGGTGACGGCTATTGGGCCCGTTTCACAGCCAGTGAGTCCTGAAGCTGCGCTGGAGAGCCTGGAGCTTCGAAAGGGATTTCGTGCGGAATTGGTGGTGAGCGAGCCCCTCGTCAAGGATCCGGTGGCGATTGATTGGGATGAGGAGGGCCGTCTTTGGGTGGTAGAGATGGCTGATTATCCGCTGGGGATGGATGGTGCCGAAAGGCCCGGAGGTCGCGTGCGTGTGATTCGCGACACCGATGGGGATCAGGTTTATGACCAGCAAATCCTTTTTGCCGATCAACTCAGTTTTCCTACCGGCATCCTGACCTGGCGTGGAGGTGTACTGGTGACGGCGGCTCCGGAGATTCTCTTTCTTCAGGACACCAATGGCGATGGCGTCGCCGATCGACGTGAGGTCCTTGTGCGAGGCTTGACCACCGGTAATCAGCAACTTCGGGCCAATGGGCTTCGCTGGGGACTGGATGGGTGGGTTTATTGCGCTGCCGGTGGTCACCACGGGCGTTATGGACTCGGGAATCATCTGGAGACTGGCCTTGGCTCGTTTTTGGTGGGAGCAAGGGATTTTCGGTTTCGGCCTGATACTGGAGAGCTGGAGCCGCTGACAGGACCTTCCCAGAACGGGCGAAACCGGGATGACTGGGGCCGCTGGTATGGGACGCAGAACAGTCGTGCTCTTTGGCACGTAGTGCTCCCTGACCGATACCTGCGTCGCCATTCCATGGGGGTCTACCCGACACCCACGCAGTTGGTCGTAACGCCTCTGAATCCTCGTGTCTTTCCGGCCAGTCCTCAGGAAAAGCGTTTTCATAGTTACGAGCAAGCGGGCCACTTTACCTCGGCCTGTGGTGGCATGGTGTATCAGGACCGGTTGCTTTTTCCCGATGCCGAGGGTCCCATGCATGCCTTTACCTGTGAGCCCTTTCACAACTTGGTACAGCATAATTTGGTCGTGGATCAGGGAGTGTCTTTTGCAGCCACACGCGACGTGGAAGGTGCAGAACTGGATTTTTTCGCCAGTCGGGATCCCTGGTGTCGGCCTGTGATGACGCGAACCGGGCCTGAGGGTGCCCTGTGGGTGGTGGACATGTATCGTTACATGATCGAACATCCCCAATGGTTGCCCGAGGCCGGCAAGCAGGAACTTCTGCCGAATTACCGTCTTGGAGAGGATCGCGGACGTATTTATCGCATCCTACCGGAACACCAGCCTGCCAAGCCTCTACATCGTTTCAGTGAGTGGTCCAACAAGGCATTGGTCGACGGGCTGGTGACCGATCATCGATGGGTGCGCGACAAGATTCACATGATGCTTGTCTGGAAGACGGACCCCGAGATCCCTGCGCTTCTGGAGGGATTGCTGGAGAAGACGCCCCATCTCAAGGCGCGCTTGCATGCCATGTGGATCCTCAAGACCAAAGGCCATCTCGCACCCAAGTGGATCTACCAGGCATGGACTTCAAAGGATGCTGGAATGCGCTGTAATGGTCTTGTCATGGCGGAGGATCTCATGGGACAGCTGGATATGAAAGCGGCCCTGAGACTGGTTGATGATCCTGACCCCAAGGTGAGACTGCAGCTGGCCCTTTCTCTCGGAGAGGGAGAAGGCGTGGGAGTTGCTGAGGCGCTGGCTCGATTGGCATCCAAGGATGGCACCCATGCTTTTTTCCAGGCTGCCATCCTCAGTTCTCTCAGCGAGCATCTGGAACCTTTTACGCGACGTGCAATGGATGATGGGATGAGGTTGGATCCTGCGATCCTCAAGGCCTGCATGGAAATGGCCATGAGCAAGGGCCAGCGAGCGGTCCTGGAGCGGCTCATGCGAAGGATGCTTGTTGTCGAAGGAAGACCTTCGGCGAGCACGCTTGCTTCCTGGTCGGACTTCTTTGTCATGGCCGCTCAGCGCCGTTTCGATGTCTCTCTGTTGGGCAAGCAAGAGGATGGACTGGCTCAATTCTGGAGGCGTTCTACCGGTTCAGGAGAAAGCTCTATTTTTACCCATGCAGCTCGAATTCTGGAGGATCGCCTTGCACCTCAGGAAGATCGGATTGCCGCCATAGGTCTGCTTTTGCAGCCCATCCATCCCGATGAAAAGGTCACGGATCTGCTGCGGCGTTGGCTGGATGCGCGCGAGGACCCTCTGTTGCAGGAAGCGGCGATCCAGGCCAGTCAGCGCCTTCGGATGCTTGCGGTAGCGGAGGTGATCCTGGATCGATGGGAAGGGCTTTCACCCGCGCTGCGTCAGAAGGCCATGGACACGCTCATGACGCGCGATGACTGGATCCAGGTGCTACTGGATCGACAGGAAGCGGGGACGACGTTGAGTCTGGATGCCATTCAACGAGATCGGCTTCTGAGGCATGGAGAACCCTCCATTCGTCAGCGGGCGAAGCGTGCGTTTGAAGCTCCAAAGAGTCGATCAGCGGTTCTTGAGGCCTTTCAGCCGGTTGTTTCCATGAAAGGTCAGCCCGACAAAGGCCAAGAGCACTTTCAACAACGTTGTGCGGCATGCCATTTGCTCGATGGGTTAGGCCAGGAAATAGGCCCCAGCTTGATCTCCGTGTCCCAACATCCTGTCCCCAAGTTGCTACGCAGTATCCTGGATCCCAGCTGGGACGTGCAGCCTGGCTATCAGTCCTATCACTGTGAATTGAAGGATGGCACAGAACTTTATGGCATGGTGGTCACCGAGACCGGATCCAGCATTACCCTGAAGTCCGTCGATGGGCGCCTTCATGGTATCGCAAGAGAAACGATTGACTCGCTGCGCGGTAGTGAGCAATCCCTGATGCCGGAAGGTCTGGAAGAAGGGATGTCCCTCAAGGACATGGCAGACCTGATTGCCTTTCTGACTCAAAAACGCCAAGGGAGACAACCGTGAGCCCGAGTTCGATGCGCTCCACGCCAGAGCCTTCGGAGGGTGATCCCAAGTCGCAACCAGCGTCGTTGAAGTCCAGTCGTCTGATGGCCAGACGTCCTTTTCTGAAGTGTCTTGGCTGGACGGGGGGCGTTGGCCTGATCGCCGGAGCCTATGCCTGGAAGGTGGAGCCGCACTGGGTGCAATGGGTGCGCAAGCCTCTTCCTCTGGTCGGATTGCCGCAAGGCCTGGTGGGAGAAAAAGTGGTGCAGCTCAGCGATCTCCATGTGGGACCTCAAGTGGAACTTTCCTATTTGGCGAACGTGCTTCGAAAAGTTGCCAGCCTTCGCCCACGATGGGTGCTCCTGAGTGGTGATTTTATCACATACGACGGGCACTGGGTGGTGGAAAGTCTGGATCGTCTGCTTGGCATGGTATCGCCCCTGGGAGCCAGGGTCTTTGCCTGCCTTGGGAATCATGATTATGGAGAGAACTGGTCGCAAAGGCATGTAGGGGATGCTGTGGGGGCAATCCTCGCCCGTCACTCCATTGAAGTGCTTCGCAATCAAAGTGTGGTTTCCGACGGTCTTCAACTGATCGGCCTGGATGACTATTGGGGGCCTGACTTTGATCCCGGAAAGGCCCTGCGTCAGCGAGATCGGTTCCTTCCTTGTATTTGCCTTTGTCATAATCCCGATGCGGTGGATGAGCAGGTCTTTGAAGACTTTCGGGGATGGGTTTTTTCCGGCCACACCCACGGGGGGCAGTGCCGCCCTCCATTTCTTCCCCCGCCCATCCTGCCCGTCAAAAACCGACAGTATGTTGCGGGCGAGGTATCTCTTGGACCCGGTAAAAGCTTGTATATCAATCGAGGACTTGGGCACCTCATCCAGGCACGCTTCAATGTGCGACCTGAAGTGACCGTCTGGAATTTGGTACAGGCTGGAAAGGCATGAGGTTGGTTTTGTGCCGAGGTAGATCATCTCTTGTGGACTTCGATTTGAATCGCCCTCAGAGTCTGCTAACGTTCCCTCAGAATGGCATTCGATTCATACAGGGACTTCATTGAAAAGTTGGACGCAATGGGGGAATTGATCCGCATTTCCGAGCCGGTGGCGACCGAGCTTGAGATCACGGAATGGGCGGATCGTGAAATGAAAAAACCTGGTGGCGGCAAGGCCTTGCTGTTTGAAAAGCCTACCGTGGGTGGACGCATCTCTCCTTTCCCAGTGGCAATCAATACGATGGGTTCCGATCGTCGGATGGCCTTGTCGATGGGGGCCGAGTCGGTCGATTCGGTGGCTCGGGATCTCGAGACCCTCATGAAGGCCAAGCCCCCCACTAGCCTGCGAGAAACCATGAAGTTGCTCGGGACGGCCATGGATCTGCGTCATGCACGTCCCAAGAAAGTTCGATCGGGGCCTTGCAAGGAGGTGATACACCGATTGGATGCCCCAGAAAGCCGTTCTGCTGCCTGGCCCGAGGCTCCCTCCATCGAGCGGGATGCCAGCCAAGAACCGCCGCCGCCCACGCTCTTGGATCTACCTGTGTTGAAATGCTGGCCATTGGATGGGGGAAGATTCATGACCTTGCCCTGTGTGGTGACTCAAGATCCGGACACGGGAGAGGGCAACCTGGGCATGTATCGCATTCAGATTTACGACCGGGCTACCACTGGAGTGCACTGGCAGTTACAGAAAGTGGCGGCGCGTCATGGGCGGCGCTATTACGAAACCGGCGAACGCATGCCAGTCAGTATTTTTCTGGGAGGAGATCCGGTGTTCCCTTTCTCGGCAACCGCTCCTCTGCCGGATGGTTTGGATGAATTTTTGTTGGCTGGTTACCTGCGCAAAAAGAGCATTGAAATGGTGACCTGTGAGACCAATTCACTGAAGGTGCCAGCCAATGCGGACATCGTGATCGAAGGATATGTCGATCCCACCGAACCGCTGCGCATGGAAGGACCTTTTGGGGATCATACGGGTTATTACACCCTGCCTGAGCCCTATCCCGTGTTCCACGTCACTGCGATCACGCATCGCAAGGATGCCATTTATCCGGCAACCATTGTGGGCATTCCTCCGATGGAGGACTTCTACATGGGCAAGGCGAGTGTCCAGCTCTTCCTGCCGGTGTTTCGCATGAATTTTCCGGAAATTGTGGATATTGCCCTGCCAGCCGAAGGCGTCTTCCACAATCTGGTATGCGTCAGTATCCGCAAGACCTATCCCATGCAGGCCTACAAGATCATGCATGGGCTCTGGGGGATGGGGCAAATGATGTTCACCAAATACCTCGTGGTCGTCGATGAGGATGTGGATGTGCACAACCTGAGCGAAGTCATGTTTCGATTGTGCTCGAATACCGAGCCACGACGGGATGCGGTGTTCACCAAGGGGCCGGCAGATGTGCTGGATCATGCAACCGACGTTGTGGGCGCCGGAAGCAAGCTAGGGTTTGATGCGACCCGCAAGTTGCCTGGCGAGGGTTTCAACCGTCCCTGGCCGCCTTTGATTCAAATGGATCCGGAAGTCAAGGAGCGTTGCGACCACCTCATGCGCCAAGCTGAGATCGCTGGCCGAAACCAGAAGCCCTAAAGAATGACTTCAAAGCCCTCGAAACGAGGGTGGCTCAAGTGCATGCCTTCGGGCGAACGCGCCTGACTGTGGGCCTTGCGGAAGGCCTCCGAATCTGTCCATGCAACGAACGCATCGCGAGATGCCCACTGGGAGTGCGAAACGTAGGGCGTATGGTCTTCTTGTGATTCCCCTTTAAGCAAATGAAAGGTTTGAAAACCTGGGACTTGATCGAGATAAGACTCCCGTTCGCGCCACATGGTCTCGAAGGCCTCTTCAAAGCCGGGGGCAATCATGAATCGGTTCATGGCAAAATACATGGACTATCCATGGCAAAGGGAATCAAGCCTGACAAGTCGCTCTTTTTATGTCAGCCTTTGAGCCTCTCCTCTCAGGACCAACACCATCATGACAGCATCCCTTTCTCACACGCCTTCCCGACGTGCCTTTCTGCGCCAAGTGGCAGCGGGTAGTTTGCTCACGCAAGTGCCTGTGACGCTTCAAGGTCAGGCGCCCACACCTCCGAAGCCCATTCGGGCAGCTCAAATTGGAACGGGCCACGCCCATGCTGCCGGGAAATGGAAGACCCTCCTTCGATCGGAAGATTTCCAAATGGTGGGTCTGACTGAGCCAGACCCTGCTTGGCAGTTCAATCTCGGCAAGGGCGATTATGCGGGTGCAGAAGTCCTGGAGATGGAATCCATCCTGAAGGACAGCACGATCCAAATGGTGGCCGTTGAAAGTCGTGTGGAGCACTTGCTCAATCATGCGGAAGCTTGTTTGGAGGCCGGAAAACATATCCATCTCGACAAGCCTGCGGGTGCCGACTGGGATCATTTCAAACGCGTAGTGGCCCTGGCGCGTCAACAGAACAGGCGACTTCAGATGGGATACATGTTTCGATACAATCCGGCCTTCGAATTTTGTTTTCGTGCGGTCAGGGAAGGATGGCTGGGCAAGATCTTTGCTGTGGAAGCGGTCATGGGAAAGAAATCCGGAGACTCCACCCGTCAGGACTTGGCCCGATTTGAGGGGGGAACCATGTTCGAGCTGGGGTGCCATGTCATAGATGCGGTTGTGTATCTCCTGGGGGCTCCCGACAAAGTCCATGCCTTTCAACGCCAGACGCGATTGGATGATGGGCTGGCCGACAACCAGTTGGCTGTCCTCGAGTATCCTGATGTGCTTGCGACGGTCCGCAGTGCCCTGATGGACGTGGATGGTTTTTCACGCCGTCAGTTGGTCGTTTGCGGGGAGTTTGGTAGACTGGAAATCCGCCCTCTTGAGCCGCCCAAGGTACGATTGACGCTTGAAAAGGCTGCGGAAGGTTTTGCTCCAGGGGTGCATGACATCGAAGTGGAGAAAACCTCTAGTTATGTCAAAGATTTTCAGGACCTCGCTCAATCGATCCGAAGCGGAGAGCCACTGGATTTCGGGTATGATCACGATCTGGTCGTTCAGGAGACGGTGTTGCGTGCCAGTGGCATGTGGTAGGCACCAGGATGTCCCGAGCTCCTCCTGGCTCAACCCCCAAGCATCGTGAGATAAACTGAGAGCTTGCCTTGTGGGAGATGGCGGTGATTTAATCCCATCCATCATACTCTTCCCAAGCCACCAAGAGCTTGTGGATACCTCAATATCATTATGGCGACAGCAAACGATTTACGAAAAGGAATGGCCATCAACCATAAGGGCGATGTGGCAGTGATTCTCGACATGCAGCATCGAACCCCTGGCAATCTGCGAGCCTTTGTTCAGGTCATCATGCGCAGTATCAAAACGGGTAAATCATCGGATGTCCGTTTCAGCAGTACCGAGAAAGTAGAGATCGTGCCCTTGTTTTCCAAAAAAATGGAATTCAGTTACATGGATAAAGGTGACTTTGTTTTCTGCGATCCGGAAACCTATGAAATGGTCAACGTCGATCCAGAGATCGTGGGCGATGCCAAAAATTTTCTCGTGGAAAATGGCAGAGCTACGGTGACTAGCATAGAAGAACGGGTGGTCATGGTCGAAATTCCTGCAAGTGTCACCCTGACGGTCTCCGATGCCCCGGAAGGGATCAAGGGAGATTCTGCCAACAACGTTCAAAAAACCGTTACCCTGGAAACAGGCATATCCATCCAGGCGCCTCTCTTCATCAAGACCGGTGAAAAAATCAAGGTGGATACCCGCACCGGCAAATACATGGAACGTGCCTGATCGGTCTTCCTTCCGGGAAACCTGTACGTTCGAAAGCTTTTTGAACTCTCCGAACTTTCCCGTTCGAGGCTCGTGGTTTGATACCTTTAAAGGCGCCCCTCAGTGGGGCGCTTTTTCATGTCAAAGCCTTGCGAGGTGGATACCGTTTCGGAAGCTTCAGGCAATCCTGAAGCGGTTGGATGCCACCTGTGCAGGTAGGATGCGAGAGGGAAGAGGCGGCCGCACAGACGCCTGCTTTGAGGCACTGTTGAATGTCCCAGCTCTCGTGCAAACCCATGAGGACTCCGGCGCAAAAAGCATCTCCTGCACCCGCTGATCCCGCGATGTATTTCTGGGGTAGCTTCAACGAAGATTGCCAAAAATCCCTGCCATCCAGAGTGCGGGCAAACGCCCCTTCTGGAAAATGAATCACCACCAGTTCACGGATGCCACACTCGATGAGAGATCCAGCTGCGTGTCGCAAAGCGGTGGTATCCAGATCTCCGGATGAGGTGCGTATTTCAAAGCCGGTGGTTCGGCCAGCCTCAAATTCATTGAGGATGCAATAATCGGTATACTTGAGTGCCGGGCGAACGATTCTGGCAAAGCGATCGCTATCTTCACTGACCACATCGACTGAGGTCTTGAGCCCGGCTTTCTGTGCTGCAGCCAGCAGTTTGGCTGCCTTGGTGCCGTATCGCTTGTCGGGTGCGTCCATGGCGTCGAGGAGCAGTAGATAGCCGATATGGAAGAAACGAGCAGAGGTTTTTTGCCAATCCAATTCATGGCCATCCCAGAGGGCGTTGGTTCCTCGATAGTGAAAAAACGTCCTTCGACCTGTCTGGGTTTCGGTCATCACATCGGTGTAGGAGGTGTCAGCCTCCAGTGTCGTTTTGAGATGACGGGTTTGGATGCCGTGATGCTTGCAGTCATCCACAATGGTTTTGCCCAAAGCATCCTTCCCGACCAATCCTGCGGCCTGCAGGGGAAAGGTGGCCCCGAGTTTGGCAAGATCCACGAGAATATTGTAAGGCGAGCCACCGGTTCCCTGCGATTGGGTTGCGATGTTTGCCAATGAATCTCGCTGTGGGTAGACATCGATCATCTTGACCAGATCAATGATCCAATTGCCTCCCGCCAGAATGCCTTTGCGTGTTTTTTTTCTCTCAGCCATGTGCGTGATGGAATGTCGCTTGGGTGGTCCGCTATCAGGTGGACATGGGTGGTTGCCATTAACAGATGGCAGGACTTGCTGAATATTAAGAAGTTGGTGGAGTCACCACCAGCCTAAAGAAGCTTTTGGAAGTGGTTTGTCAGGAGCGCCCGTGAGCCTTTCAACCGGATTTCCTGCTTTCTTGAGACTACGGTTGCCTCTAGGATATTAACCTATGCCGATATACGAGTACGAGCTCGAAGAGGGACAGGATTGCAGCGTGTGTGGAGGGAATTTCACCCTGCGCCGCCCGCTTTCAGCGAAGCCTTTGACGCAATGTCCGTTGTGCAAGAAGGCGGTTAAAAAGCTCATTTCAGGCTTCAGTACCCCGAGTATCACCAAGCCACTCTCCATTTCTGATGCGAAGAAAGCCGGCTTCACAGTGTTGAAAAAAACAAGCAAAGGCGAATACGAACGCCAATAAATGACCGATTCTGATCCTGAAGGTTTCCCACGCGCTGAATGCTTTGGCTGGAGTCCTTAAAGCCGCATTCAAGTTGTGGGTTGGGTCGGAAAGCACGGTGCCCTGCGGTGCATGCCACGAGTCAAATACATGGTGGATCCAAGAGCCACCACCAGCCCGATGGAACCGATGAGCAGTGCGTGATCCTGGCTTTTGAGCACGACATACAGGTATCCATAGAGCCCGCAGAGAACGCCACTGATGGTCGAGGCCTGGGGCAGGCTTTTCAAAACCGACCAGGTATACAGCCCTACCATCAGGGTGATGCACATGCTGGCTGCCACATAGGCGATGAAAAACCCCACGTGTTCGGCCAGCGATAGTTCAAGCAGGTAGAAGAGGCATATCCCAGCTCCGATCAAGAGGTATTGAACCGGATGAATCCGAGTCGGATGGAGCACTTCCATGAGCCAGAATACCAGATAGGAAAGGCTTATGAACAAGAGGGCGTATTTGACGCTTCGCAGGCCCATTCGATAAGGATCGATGGGGGGAAGAAATGTCATGCCGTAGGATATCGAGTGGATCGCCTCCAGCATGGCGGACTCCTGAGGCCATTGCTGCGCCAGGTTGCGACTGAGGTAGGGGATGGTCCAGCTGGCCTGAAAACCCTCTTCAGTGCCTTCGTAATGCACCGGTAGCCATCCTCCTTGGAAACTCGGATCTGGCCAGTTGGAACGCAATTCCAGCTGAGTGTCTTTGCCCATGGGGGAAAAGGTGAGTGCCTGGCTTCCTCGAAGATGAAGCACCATGGAGAAGGTATAGGTCGGTTCCTGAAGTGGATTCCCCAGTTTCGCATGGATTCCGGATCCCTCTGATGGGTGCGACGCCAGCCCCGGAATTAAGGGAAGGGTTTCATCCTGCCAGCGTATGCTGGTTTGCTGGACAATACCTTTGGCATCGCTGAGCGCCAGGGAAAGGGTGGCCTCGTCCCAATGAATGTCTTCCGGAGAGACCCCCCACTGGCCAAGGTCTGGTTTGTTAAAGCTTCCAGAAACCCTGAACGTTCCCGTGTAGAGCGGTACTTGATAGATTCCTCGCTTCCGGATCTCATTGTTCACATCACCATCGGTGTGCAGTGACTCGGGTAAGAAGGTGGCCCATCTTTTTTCTTCTCGACTCAGTGTTTCGGTTTGGCCACCTCGCTGAAAGGTTTCCAGCCAACGGTGAGTGTATGGGATGGAGATCCAGGGCCCCCTGAGATGTTGTTGCCCTCCCCAGCTGGATGTGACGTCGTTCTGGGCCTCGCTGCGCGTTGCCTGCCTTTGTCGGATGACTCCGTCAATCATTTGAATGGGAATCATCAGAATCAAGGTCAGAAGAGCCATCATGAATGCCCGGAGGCAGACAGATTTTGTGATGGCATCTATGCCGTCATAGAGCCATTTTTCAAGAGGTTGTTTCATTATCTGCAGAATGTGTGGGTTTCGGTGAAAGAGGAGGTAGAGGGGGGAGATGCTAAGAGTGGGGGGAGTCGCCTGCCATGGCGAACACGGATCAGCAAGGCATGCAAGCACCCGAGAAATACCAGTGATGGAAGCCAGCCAAGAAAGAGCCCCGCGGCTGCATGGGTATCTGAAAAGGCTTCCTCTGGCGGGTTGGGAAGGCTTTGCCAGATGGAGTAACCTCTTTCGATACCCATGAAATAGCCCCCCCACATCAAATGGATGCTGACGCCCAGAAAGAGGCCTCGAGTCACCTGGCTCCTGTAGCCACTACCCACGAAAAGGCAGAGACCAGCGGGTATGCAGCCCAGCAGGAAGGGGAACCAACCGTAGGTCCATAAAACCCAGAGATGCTCATCGAAAAGGGAGTTACCGAGAGACATGAGCCTGATGAACTGAAGAGGTCCGAATGAGATTTGCCGGGTGTTCCCAGCCTTGCAGTTTTTGCATGACGGCTTGAATGGTTTCTGACGGCGTGGAGGTGCCCGCCGTAATCCCCACAGTATCGTTTGGGCCGAACCATTGGGCCTGGAGTTCATCGGCGCGTTCAATCTGATGGACCCTGGGTTGAATACGGGCGATCGATGCTGTCAGCTGACGGGTGTTGTTGCTCTTGCTTCCTCCGATGACCACGACCACATCCGAAGTGGATGCCAATGTCACGGCTGCTAGTTGTCGCCTTTTGGTGGGCTGGCAGACCGTATCCTTGAAGACTACCTCGCTCTCAGGGTAGCGGGCTCGAATGGCATCGACCAGATACTGGACTCGATCCATGGGTTGGGTGGTTTGCGCCACGATACCGATACGGGGAACCCGGGGTATGGAATCGATGTCGGGCATCTCGAGAACGACCGAACAGGATGCCAGATCCCGAGTCAGGCCTTGAACCTCGATATGTTTGTGGCGTCCTATGATGACGGGGAAATAGCCCTGATCTACCAGTTGTGCCAAGTGACGATGCGCAAAGTGAACTAACGGGCAGGTGGCATCTTTCAGGGCAAGCCCTGTTTCTCTTGCCTGTTTACGGACACTCTCAGGCATGCCATGAGCTGTGATGAGAATGGTCCCTTCATCGGCTTGATCGGGACGATCTATGAACTGGATGCCAGCTTGATGGAGCCGATCCTGAATCACTGGATTGTGTGCCAGGGGTCCGAGAATGTACAATTTTCCTTCCTTGGCCGAGGCGATTGCCATGTCCACGGCATCTTGAACGCCAAAACAAAGGCCCATGTGTGAAGCGGTTTGAATCCTCATAGTTTCATAAATAACTTTGCAAAACAAAGTAAAAGGTCAGAGATGTTTTGATAAGTGATGGTTTCCGGGGCGGTTTAAAAAAGTTTCAATCCTGATTCCACTCCACGATCTGGGCCAGAAGCTCAATATAGGCCTTGAAGGCGGATTGTCCCTCGCGGGTCAGTCGGTAACTGGTGTGCGGACGATTGGCGAGGAAGGATTTGGATACAGCCACATAGCCTGCTTGTTGGAGCGTTCGAATGTGCACACTGAGGTTCCCGTCGGTCATTTGCAGCAAGTTCTTGAGTTCTTTGAAAGAAAGATCTGGGTTGGATGAAAGAGAGGACATGATGGCCATACGCCCTTTCTCGTGGATCACCTTGTCAAGCTGACTGAAGGTTTCGGTTTTCATGATTCGAGTGTTGAGGTGTTTTCTGTCATGAACAGATAGATGCCGTAGGCGAAGTGCATGAAGCCAAAAGAGCACCCCATGATGATGTGTGCATGTGCCATGGAGGGCAGCACTCCGTCGACCGATCCCAAAACGGCCCTGCTAAGCAGGAGCAGCCCTGTCAATACGAAGAGACTGCCAAAAAGTTTGATGCCACGTGGCATGAAAAACCCAGCTGAGAAAAGTGCGCATCCATAAAAAAGCATCCAAAGCGGGGGCAGGCCCCAATAAAAAATCTCGGGCAGGTTTTCCTGTGTGATGGCGAGCATTCCCAAGCCCCCTCCGCAGCAGAGCGCTGGCAGCATGGCCATGGCCACTCTTCGAGTCGGTGGAGACCAAAAGGATTCCTCAGCGACCCATGCTTGTCGGCGAATCATCAGTCCAGCAAGGATCAAGCAGCAAAGACTGGTCGCCATCCAGAACAAGCAGAAGGGGCGACCTTCTGTAATGGGCATGGACCATCCCAACCAGGCAGCGGCCATGCCCATGCAGCCCGTCAACGTAGTGGTGGGTGCAAGGGCGCGTCGATAGAGCGTGGATCGCTCCATGAGTGTCTGGATTTCTCCCAGTCGTTGAGCTGCCCATTCTGAATTCACGATGTAAATAACTTTGCAATACAAAGTTCAGGTGTCAACCATTTTTACTGACGTGTCAGCCATTCCATGGAGCTCGGGATCCCAGCCCTAGCAACAACAGGAATCGGAGGAGTTGTCCGCGCAGCTGCTCGACAACGTTTGCTTGAGTTCCTTGGGGTCCCTGATCTGCATGGGAGAGCCATGAAAGGCAGAGGCCTCCTCCACAAGGACGGAATCTGAGGGTTCGATGCGCTCGAAGAGGTTTCGGTAGGGCTTCAGTCCCATTCTATCGAAGGTTTGATGGCAAACAGCCATGGGCTGACCTCTCAGATAGATGTGGCCACCGTCATCGGTCACCGATGCAAAAGGCCCTTTGTAGATCACTGCCTGATGTCGTTCCAAACGGGGCCCTTGCCCGCTCTTGAAGGCCTCCACAGTCACGCTTCTAAACTCGATGCCCTCCACGGTTTGCCAGGGCTGCTCATCTCTCTTCAGTAGCGTGATGCCATGAAAACCAGCCTCGCGAAATCCCTCCAGAAACTCGGTTTGAGAGAGTGCGCCACTGATGCAGCCACTCCAGAGGTGCGCATCCTGGCGAAGGGCTTCAGGAACAGGCTCATCAGAAACAATATCCGAAATCACAGCTCTCCCACCCTGACGAATGACTCGATGGATTTCACGGAATAGGGATTTTTTTTGATCGGATTCCACCAGATTCAGGACACAGTTGGAGACCACTACATCGACACTATCGCTGGCGATCATCGGTTGCTCACGGCGAAGGGTGTCGGCATATTTCAAGGCCTCCAGGAATGATTCGGAGGATTGGATGGGTTGGCCAGATAGGTGGGTATTCCAGAGCTCCAAATCAAGGGAAAGATCCTGAATGCGACCCTTTTTGAATAGGACATTTTGATAACCGATGCGCTCGGCGACGGTCGGAGCGTGGCGACGCGCCACTTCCAGCATGTCATCGGTCATGTCCACGCCGATGACCTTTCCATGCGGCCCCACTTTCTGCGCTGCCATGAAGCAAATTTTCCCCGTGCCACTGCCCAGATCCAAAACAGTTTCACCCTCGCGGAGATACTGTGAGGGGTCACCACAACCGTAGTCCTTTTCGATCACTTCGGCAGGAATGACCTCCAGAAGACTTTTGTCGTATTGCACCGGACAGCACAGAGCAGCCTCGGTCTGGTGGGCTGCTGAGGCATAGCGTTCCTTAACTTTGGTTTCAAGATGAGATGCCATGATGAGAGCTTCGAACAGGTGTAAATCATGCGGGCGATCAAGGGAGGATTCAATACCTGATCGCAGGAATGAAATCTCCGTTGGAGAGTTCTTTCGGTTTGCAATGCCCTTTCCCGCCGATAGGCTGCTCAACAGCTTTGAGAGTTCGTTGTAAAATTTGCGGGATCACCTCCCTGGACGATGCGCTTTCTGCTGTGTCGTGTGGTGCCGATGCCCTGGGGTTCATGTTCGTGGAAGCCAGCGTGCGCCATATTGCTCTCAGTGATGCCTCCGCGATTGCGTCCGAACTTCCGCCCATGATCAGCCGAGTGGGGGTTTTTGTGAATGCTCCTCGGCAGACTATTCTTGAGGCCGTTCAGTCCTGCGGTCTTCATGCGATCCAGTTGCATGGAGAGGAAACGCCCGAAGACTGTCAGGGCTATCCAGTACCAGTCATTAAGGCTTTCCGAGTCCGAGACAAAGCCAGCGTTGTAAGCATCTCCGCTTATAAAGGACAGACGTGGTTGGTCGACAGCTACCAAAAAGGATCCCGAGGCGGAACGGGACATCGATTTGAGTGGGATTTGCTTGATGAGATCCGACCCTTTGCCAGACCTTTGTTGCTGGCAGGTGGCCTCCAGCCTGGTAATATCAGGGAAGCAGTTGAAAAAGTGCGTCCTTATGGAGTGGATGTTTCCTCAGGTGTGGAGTCCGAGCCGGGAAAAAAGTGCCCCCTCCAAATGAAGGCCTTCATCCGGGAACTTGGGCTGGTAGGGCTCTAGGAGAGCTTTGTGCGTGTCTTTCAGAGAAAAAAACAAATCATTATTGACTCCATTTTCTCTTTTGCTACTGTCCTGCCTCTTGTTTTTGGATTTTTAATGAAAACATTTCTACCAAAGATTGATGTGGATCAGCGGCAATGGCACGTTGTCGATGCGGAAGGTGTTGTCCTCGGGCAACTTGCTACCAAGGTCGCCGACGTGCTCCGCGGGAAGAACAAGCCTACCTTTACGCCACATCTTGATGCCGGTGATTTTGTGGTAGTGATTAATGCTGAAAAGGTTAAATTGACCGGGAAGAAAGAGGACCAGAAAACTTACATGAGTTATTCCGGCTACTTCGGCGGGGAACGCTATCGTTCGGTGCCCGAATTGCGCCAATCGCATCCGGACCGACTCATCCTCCATGCCGTCAAAGGTATGCTTCCTAAAAACCGACTCGGTCGCAAATTGCTCACCAAGCTGAAGGTTTACCGCGGAACCGAGCATCCGCACAGTGCACAGCAGCCTCAGGAGCTCAGCGTCGGGGCCTAATTTTGTTTGATACCTATGTCTGAAACCAATGATTCTCTAGGAACAGGCCGCAGGAAAACTTCTGTGGCACGTGTTCGATTGGCCAGTGGAACCGGGAAGGTCACCATCAACGGTCGCTCTCTCGAAAATTACTTTCCCCTCGAAACCCAGCGCAACGATGTGCTGCTCCCTCTTAATCTGACCGACATGTTCGGTAAGTTGGACGTACGCGTTAACGTCTGCGGTGGAGGTTCCACAGGGCAGGCTGGAGCCGTGCGGCATGGTATTTCGCGTGCCTTGCTGAATGTGGATGCCAACCTTCGCCCGATTCTCAAGTCAGCTGGTTTGTTGACTCGTGACCCGCGCATGAAGGAGCGTAAGAAATACGGTCAGCCAGGTGCTCGCCGACGCTTCCAATACAGCAAGCGTTAAGCCAACGATTCAGAGCTATTTCAAGGCCGCCCATCAGGGCGGCCTTTTTCGTGAAGTGAAAAGGAACAGCAGGCAGAGTTTTTTGCTCTATCCAGTTGCCATCACCCATTGATTGTCCCAACTTACTGAAATGCTCGCTTGGGTCCAAAGTCGATCGCGAAGGTGGTTGGAGTCGCTTCTGACCACGGCGTTCCTTTGGTCCAT
>Ga0181587_10001686_pt1 | contig 18477 bp, 9 predicted proteins | sample 071ome_27_FD_132463 | JGI IMG/M metagenome (GOLD analysis project Ga0181587, IMG submission 132463) | Coastal salt marsh microbial communities from the Groves Creek Marsh, Skidaway Island, Georgia - 071409AT metaG (megahit assembly) | ecosystem: Environmental > Aquatic > Marine > Intertidal zone...
CAACGTCCGAAAAGTCGTTCTGTAGATGGTAAGCTCGTCCATCAATATCGAAGACGACCCGGCGTCCTCGTCGTAATCGTCGAGCAACTCTTCAACCGCCCCGAGAACCAGCGCCCTTTTAGAATCCGACATCGCGAATCCATGCAACTCCATCGTTTTCGCTCGAAGACTTTTGCGCACGTGCTGCGTGTGATGGCTCAATCCCCGCGGCGTTGTCTCTTTCGAGTCCATTCGCTCTGGAAACTCTTCAACCACCCTTTGGAGTTGCCCACTCGCCCCCTCTTCCCCGGCGTCGTCGTCATCAATCTCGACGCGGCGCTTCGTCGTCGTCTCCCTCGTCGACCCATCCTTCATCTTTTTAGATTTATTCCGTTTCATCGATCCAAAAAACCCCATGGTACTCTTCAATCCAACCGAAACGAAATCGTCGCCAGTCGGCTCCCCTTCCTTCTTCGCCTCCGGCGGTCCCTCCCGTCGTCCGCGCGCGTACGGATACACACACGAATACACACACACGAATACGCACACACACCGCCTTCGTTCGTTCGGTCGAGATATCGACGCACCCGACGACCGACGTACGTACCCACGTCGCGGTGCGCGCGCGCGCGTCGTTGTTGAGTGCCGACCGAAATTCAACCTTCGGTAGGTCCGTCGGTTCGGTTCGGTTCTTCATCGTCGTCCTCGTTCAACCGAAACCGAAACCGAAACCGAAACCGAAACGATCGATATTTTCACCCGATCCAAAAAGAACGAAACCAAGCGAGGGCACGCACCATCGCACGGGGGGAAATCCACTCGTACACTCCACGAATAAAATCCAAATCCACCCGAATCCACCCTGGGTGCGTGTGTGTGTGTGTGTGTGTGTGTGTGTGAATCGACGACTCGTGAATCGTGAATCGTGTGAATCGTGACTCGAAACCGACGACGACGATACGGCGCGGGAGAGCGAGCGAGCGAGCAACCGAACCGAATCCATCGGTGCAGTCATCAGTCGGTCGAATCGGTCTAGGCGCGCGCGCGGTGCGACACTTTGACGCACGGGTACGGGGAAGAAACCGACCCGCGTTTGAGACGACGACGACGACGCACGCACGCGCAACGGGATGTCGAGCTTTACCATGACGGCTGCGGCGCCGACGATCGCCGCTCGGACGACTGCCGGGAGACGAGTGGATAAACCCGCGGGCGCGCGAAGCGCGGTTGGCGGTGCGCGAGGACGGGCGGCGACGCGATTCGTCGCGGCGCGCGCAGCCGCGGCGCGAGGGATTGAGGATGAAGTGAAGATTGATCAGGCGCCGACGACGCTTCTGAGAGACGGCGCGGGTGAGGAAGGGGATGATTCCGCGATGCGCTCGAGGTTTGAGAAGATGATTCGCGCGGCGCAAGACGAGATTTGCAACGCCATCTCCGAGCTTGACGGTAAGAAGTTCCATGAGGACGCGTGGACGAGACCGGGTGGTGGTGGAGGTATCTCCCGGGTGTTGCAAGACGGTAATGTTTTTGAAAAGGCGGGCGTCAACGTTTCCGTCGTGTACGGCCAAATGCCGCCAGAGGCGTACCGCGCCGCCACCGGCGAAGAAGGCTCGGGCACTGAAATGATTCCGTTCTTTGCCGCCGGTATCTCGAGCGTTATGCACCCGCACAATCCTATGGCCCCGACTGTGCACTTCAACTACCGTTACTTTGAAACGGATGCGCCGAAGGGTGCCGCCGGCGCCCCGCGCGCGTGGTGGTTTGGCGGCGGTACGGATTTGACTCCGTCCTACATCTTTGATGAAGATGTCACGCACTTCCACCAAACTTTGAAGGATATCTGCGACAAGCACGACGCTGAGTTCTACCCGAAGTTCAAGCAATGGGCCGATGATTATTTCCTCATCAAGCACCGCGGTGAACGCCGCGGTGTTGGGGGTGTCTTCTTTGACGACATGAACGACCGCAGCAAGGACGAGCTCCTCGCCTTTGCCACCGACATGGCTGCCGGTGTCGTCCCGGCGTACGTCCCGCTCGTCGCCAAACACAAGGATGACGAATTCACCCCGGAACAACGCGCCTGGCAACAAATGCGCCGTGGGCGCTACGTCGAGTTCAACCTTGTCTACGACCGCGGTACCACCTTTGGCTTGAAGACGGGTGGCCGCATCGAGTCTATTCTCATGTCCTTGCCGCGCTACTGCGAGTTCCAATACGACCACAACCCGGCTCCAGGTTCTCGCGAAGAAGATGCCTTGGATGCCTTCAAGAACCCGCGAACCTGGTGCGCGTAAACAGGGAAGCCTAATCTTTTTCTTGCTTCCACGCGCGCTCTGCCTTCGGGCGTTTTTGTTCGCTCGATGATACCCGACGGTGAAGTCTTTGACATTTTTACCCGCCCGCCTCTCGCTCTGCGCGCTTCACCCTCAGCGTGGGCCAACAAGATTTTTCATACCTATCTGAAGTTTCTCCAATTCAATCGTCGTCGTCCCTCCCGTTCATTCGTTCGTTTGTTCATTCATCCAACCTCTTGATAAATCCACCGAGTGCAGCCTCTTCCCAATTCCATCTCTGGAAGGTGGAGGAGTTGACTCGATGGGACCCCTCGACGAAAAGCTTGATTCACGAACCGCCAAAACGTCTCGAAAAAAAATGAAATGGACACGAACCAGCCTAGGTTGATTTGGCGCGCCTGCGTTCCCTCGAACGGCATTCCGCGCCCACGCGTCGTCTGAATCCTTCCCGCGCCCGCGCGAACGGATCGAAAACGCGAAAGGAGTGTCTATTTGTGTTTGTGTGTGTTTGTGTGTCGGTCAACGCGCAGTCCAACGACGTGGTCGCTGCGCGAGGGTGACTTGGATCGTGAGACCGTTCAAAGGAATTCGTTTGAAACACGAACTGAGCGAACACCATGACGAACAGTGATTCCATCGTGGTGACTCCGGGAACGGAGTTGCCTTTTGCGTGTGCGTCTTCTTTTTTTCTTTTCCTGCTTTTTTTGTTTTGAAACTGCGCGCGCGAACGTCGTGGGGGTGGTTGGATTGTTGAGTTCTTCTACTATAGCTGGATCGATCGATGACCGAATTTTGAGCCGGGCGAACGAGCGAAGTAAGACTGACGAGGCGTGTGTGTCTTTCGCGTCGCAGTTGAACTCAGAAAGCAAATTTCCTCCGAGCTGACGCTCAAGAACCCGACCAAGGAGAGGCAAGCTTTCAAGGTGAAGACGACGTCTCCGAAGAAGTATTGCGTCAAGCCGAACACAGGCATCGTTGAGCCAGGTTCTAGCGTCAAGGTGACGGTTGTCATGCAAGCACACCGCGAAATGCCGGCTGATTTCGCCGCGTGCAAGGATAAATTCTTGATCCAAGCGACGGCGAGTGGTGAAGCAACGGATATGGCTGAGTTGTTTTCCAGACCAGACCAAAAGATCAATGAGACGCGACTCCGCGTGAAGTATGTGACGGGCAACAAGCCGGCCACCGTGCCTGAGGAGTTGCCGCCGCCGCCGCCGAACGAGACGGATTCGGAACAGCGGGCTCGCTTGCAGCGCGAAGTGGCGCTGTTACAAAACCGCAACAAAGTGTTGGCCAATGACTTGAACATGGTCATGAAGAAAACGGGCAAGAACATTGTCAAGGGATTCACATTGCTCCACATTCTCCTCACCGCGATCCTGGCCTACGTTCTCGGTCGATATTTGTAATTTGACACCTCTTTAGCCTGTTAATAACCACTTCGTCACCGTGCGCGATTTGGGTGCGAGGAGCGTAAACGAGACGGCCGAGCGTTTTCATTTGATTTGGGGTGCTCAATGCAAAGATAACATTACAAAACTTTTTTGTTGCGTGCGGTTCAATACATAAATTACAGTCCAAGCTGGACGCGTGATTCGCCTTGGGAGATGCCCGGAACATCGTCATCCTCATCCTCATCTTCCTCACTTCCTCTAGTACCCCCGAAAGTTTCTGGAACAGAGGTGTCTATCAAACCAGTTTCATCGCGCATGCGCTGCATGAAGTACTTGAAAGACTCGAATTGGTATGGTGAAAAGAGCTCGGCGTTGAATCTCAAAAAGGTGAAACACGCCATCGGAGGGAGCATGGTACCTTCGCGCCACATTTTTTCGTCGTTGCCCTCACCGGCACAGTTTCTGATGATCCTGTCGTACGCAGCCTGGTCGAATCGACAGAGGGCGTTTTCGCCGGCGAATGGAACGCTGTATCGTGCGCACGCCGATCTAATCTGCCTGAGTAAACCTTCCGGCCCGCAGTGACAGTACCACGGATGGTCGCTGTCAGCCATCTCGACACACGTGAAGTTTAAGCGCGCATCGTGCTTCTTGCATATTTTCACTATTGGTGCGTAACCGTCGCGCTCGGGGACAATCTCTCCCGCTCGCGTGTTGAAGTACCCGGCGGTGAGCTCGGCGGCATGAGACCTAACGTTGTACCACCAATGAACTCCCGCACATTTGATTGCCAAGGTGACTCCAGTTCGATCAAAAACACGCTTGGCCATCTCGAGCATACGGTCTCCGTGCTGCACCAGCTCACCCGAGTACCACGACAGGAAAAATAACCCATAGTCTGTGTCCCAACTGCCGCCGTCGTAACGGAAAAAGCCCGTCTCAAAGGGGAGGTTACAGTAGCCTCCCGTGTCGTGAGGACCCGACCCACCCCACTCAATGTGGCCCGCCTCCGAGGCAGCGCGAGCCAGGGATACCAACGCACGCTGATCGTAGCACTGAAACTCACCGATACCAGGGAAACGCCACTGAGACGCCTTTTGGGCAAATTTATTCTCTGGGTACGCTGGATACCGCAACTCTCCGCAAGGTCCGCACCCCACGGCGATCTCAGTCACGGTCGTTCCGAGGTAAGACTTGAAAGTCTTCCTAAAGCTAATCATGAAGTCCTTGTACGTGTTCATCGGCGTTCGACCAGCCAGCGTGGACGCGTTGTCTGCCCAAAGCGATATGCACTCTGGATTGCGGTAACCGTATTGGTCGGTGAAGAAGAGGTCTGGATCCTTGTCGCCCGCTTCGAGGACCCATTCCGGAAGTGGAATCTCCAAAACGTCCCCGACGTTGGCTCCACACGCATGAAAAGACATGACCGCCTGCACCTTGAGACCCATCTCCCGTATCATACCGATGACAGTCTTGTACGCCTCCCAGTCGTACTTCTTCGGTCCGGCTCTCTCCACGATTCCCCACCACACGTCAATCATGACACCCTCGATACCAACGTCTTTGAGCGCCCGCAAACCGTTTTCCAACGTCTCTGGATCATTGACCTCCCCGTCATTCGTCACCACATTGAGAGGAAGCATGACGTACACGGGCACGGGTTTGCGCGCGTACTCTCGCTCAAAGCGTCCGTTTCCGTCGGCGCCCGAATCCGCGCGCGTCCTCGTTGCCCGTTGTCTCGCCGCCGCCGAAGTCTTCTCATCTCGTCGACCCATCTCCCGACACACCGCGATTCCCCGTCGTCTTATCCCACCATTTCTCGACGCCTGCGTCTTACTTCTCCTTGTGTGGTGGCAATTCCCTCGCGCCGAAGCGGACGACGCGTTCATAGCCGACGAGAGACAATTCCTCGTTGGCACGACGGGCGACGCGTTTCCCTCGTCCTCCGCGCGGCGGGTCACACCCGGAATCCACCGTCGTTCACACAAACCCTTCAAACACCACCACCGAGGCGCGCTCCCACGCCCACGGCCCGCAGAGAAAACGAATTGATGAAACGGACGCTGACTCCCCCGCCAAGTCTCTGCGCTGGCTAAGAGAGACGAACGAGTGAGCGGGTGCGTTCGATTCCAAACGAACGAACGAACGGGCGGGGCCACGAACACGAACGTCACGGATCGTCGCGGCTGGATGGATGGATGGATCGATCGACGGTCAACACTCGACGGTCAACACCGCGTCCCGTCGCTTCGTCGCTTCCTCCGTCGTCCACTGCGGACGGATGGACGGATGACGTCCACCGCGTCCCGCGCTCTTCCCCCAAAAAGATGAAATCTAGCGAGTGAAGAGTTAAAGTATGAGTATTAACACTCCTAGTGTGTGTGAGCGAGCGGTGAGATGGCCCCCCAAAAAAGCACGACGCGCGAAGAGAGAGAAAGAGAAGGGTGCGCGCGCGTAACGGCACGGCACTCGGCACTCGGCCCGCGCGTCGTGCGGCGACGGGGGACGAACGAAGCGATAGGTAAATGGTGGACCCGGGAACGGTGACGGTGATAGCGCTGTGCGCGTACGCTGGTTTAAAAGTGTCCGTCGTCGGGTACGCCGTGTACGCCTACGGGTGCAACCGAGCGACGCGAAAGAATTGCGAACGCGGGGGCGGGGCTGACGAGGACGACGGTGAGGAGGACGAACGGGAGGAGGTTGGACGCGAGCTCCCTGGGAAGATTGGGTCGGGTAAGGCGAAGGAGGCGTAAACGAGGCGCGGATGGAGGCGTAAAAGGGTTGGTCGAGAGAGAATTCGGACGCAGTCTCTCTCTCTCTCAAGGTTTGGACGAGTCCAGACGTGGTTCGCGGGAGGGAGAGGCGCCAGTGAGGTGAATCGGAACAAACCGAAGGGGACGACGGAACTCGTCGGTGCGTCGAGTAAGATGGATAATGTGTGTACAAGTTACGAGTTGTAACATCTAATGAATGGTATCTATGTATTTTCGTATGGTGCGATGCGCGTTGATCGCGCCGTCTAAGAGTCTTCGATTCCTACTTCTAAAATGTCGGACACCATGCGTTTGCGAAAGTATTCCATGTGCTTTTGGGAAAATGCGAGCTCAGCGTCGGAAGAGAGGTAGTCTGCATACTTGATCATGAAGACTCCGCAATCGCATCCGTTTTTTTGGAGGGGAATGTTCTTCGGGTAGTCTTCAATCCACTCGTCTGGGTCCCAGGTTTCGTCGAGCTTATTCTTCGCCTCGTCGATGATCCAGCTCTTGAGGTGCTTCACAGCCACCTCGGATTCTCCGAGGAGTGAGTCATAGTAACTGATACGTTTATTCTTGACGTCAATTTCAGCCAGCACCCAGTGCACAGATTGATGTATCGGGACGTAAATTCGATCGCACTTTAAGACGTCATACTTGAGCCTCTTCTTCAGCGTCCAGCGTCGAACGTTGGAGTATTCATAACGACCGCCGTCCTGATAAAGTTTGTTGATGAAGAATGTGCTAAAAAAGTGGAATCTTGGCTGTGTTTCACCCTCTAGTCTCGCTTCAGAAGTGCGACGCGAAAGAAGTCCGATGGCAAAGTTGGCCACTTCATCGTTGAGCCACGCTCCCGTTCTCAGAGTGGCAATGTCTTTGCCCGTCACCTCGAGCGCTCCTTGACCCAAGAAAGAGCCCGCGGCTAGAATTTCTCGTGACGGCGCGTCGAAAGCCTCTTGCACGGCTTCAAGCTGCGCTTTCGTCAATGGTTTGAGGAACTTGCGAGCGGCGACTTCACGTTCACGCTTCGCCTTGAGCTCTTGTGCTTCCACGCTCAAACGTTCGAGTTGCTCTTCTAAACTGCTAGAAGTCGACGCCGCTAACGTCTCACTGAGTTTTGCTCTTCTCAACTTCAAAACTTCTTGCATATTGCGAATCGTCGCCGCGTGCTTCTCGGACAGTGACGGTTCGCGGCGCTCCTCTCCCTCGCGCGGGAGAGCACGTCTCTTCTCAAGCGCGGATCGCTGCGTTCGACCCGCTAAGGAATCATTTTCGTACGTCATAATCAGCGCTTTGTATCTTGAAAGAGAATCGGCGTCGTCCCATCGTTTCATGCTCACATACTTCTTGAGCGCTTCTCCAAAAATATTGACGCGTTCGAAACTCTTGAAAGTTGGCAAACTGCCGCTTGTCTCTGGAGCTCTCCGTCCATTTTTCTCTTCTAGCGTGCCTATGCGGTCCTGAAACGAGCTATTCGTACCCCCCATGTAGTCAGATCGGCCTCTGAATACTTCCGCACCGTTTCTATGGAATGAATCAACAGCAGTGCTAAACGTAGCAGAAGTTCGTCTCCACGTGTTTTCAAAATCCCTCCTAGCTTCTCTCCCAAACGCAGTCGTTCCAGACAAGGCTTTGTCCCTACCCACACCGATCACCACGTCACCGTTGAGCCGATCGAGTAAACCTTGCCTCCTCGGTGGGGTTGCGTACGGGTGAGCGCGCGTGTACGCAAGACGCTCGCTCCAAGGACTCGACCTCTGAACGGGAGCTCTCGCGAGCGCACCGCCCGGCGTGAGGACGGGAGTGGAGAAATCAACCTCGTGAACCGCGCCAGACGCACGTCCGTAAGCGCTCTCAACCTCTCTGAGTCTAGAAGGTCCCGCCGGCGTCGAACCTGGCCCAAGATGTGCGAGCAGAGGCTCGATGCGCCCTTCGCCCGTGCCGAGGCGAGGGTGACCTAGTATGTCGTCGCAAACGCTCTTGGATGGAGTGTCCCGCAAAGCGTAGGTTGACATCAGTGCGCGCGCGTTCACACACCAGCGGCTCGCTGGTGCTTCAGCGACTATCGTGTGTCTACGAGTGCGGCACGTGGACATCCGCGCGTTCAAAAGGTTCAAACGTTGTTGGCGTGGATGAGTCTTACTTACGCTTTAAGTTTCATACTTGAATTAAAAGGCAATCGCAAATATGGTATATGCACACGAAGTCATCATAGTTTATAGGTCATAGATAATCACACTGGATAATCAAAGCTTAAGTCTGTCGCGGATAACTTCAGCGATGGAGTCTTCACCCGGGCCAATATCCTTGAAAGCGTCCAAAACTTCAACAATTGTGTCTTGTCTACGCTTCCACTTGGGACTTCCCTTCTTGACGCCAGTGCTACTGAAGGTACGGAGAACATCAACAGCGACAGACGGCGCCAAACCAGTCAAAAGGAGGGCGGCGAGGTTGACATCAGGCTCAGGCTTTTCATCGTCCTTCTCGACGCCTGGACGGGCACCGAAGCCAAGGCTTGATCGTCGAAGAATACTCACTTGCTCTTCGATTTCCAAGCCTGCATAAATAATTTTAGCAACCTTCGCGTTACGTTTGGCGACAACACGAAGGATTTCGACTCCATTGTACACAACACTTCGCAAGTAGTACGGGAGGACAAACTCTGTGACACCAACCATTCTACCCGGTTCAGACATGTTGACCAGGCCGATGGCGGCTTCGTTGTCTCTAAGTCTCTCAACCATGATGTCTATGAGGGTTGCCGCACGCGTGGTTTCAAGACCCATGAGAGCTTCAGCAGCACGAGTATCCTTAGCTCTCCAGAGTGCGGCTAGCGCAGCGGCAGCGGCTTCAAGGTTGGAGGCACCTTGAAGGATAATGGTCGCAGCAATAGGATCATCATCTTGGGAAACTTCCGAAACGAACGCATCAGTTTCGCCCGCTTCGAGTCGCTCTTGCAACTTCAAGGTGCGTTCATCCAGGGAACCACCCATTCGCTTCGCCTCCGCGTCCGCCTTGGCTTTGGCTTCCGCGTCCGCCTTGGCTTTGGCCTCCGCCTCCGCCTTGGCTTTGGCCTCCGCGTCCGCCTTGGCTTTGGCTTCCGCGTCCGCCTTGGCTTTGGCTTCCGCGTCCGCCTTGGCTTTGGCCTCCGCGTCCGCCTTGGCTTTGGCCTCCGCCTCCGCCTTGGCTTTGGCCTCCGCCTCCGCCTTGGCTTTGGCTTCCGCCTCCGCCTTGGCTTTGGCCTCCGCCTCCGCCTTGGCTTTGGCTTCCGCGTCCGCCTTGGCTTTGGCTTCCGCCTCCGCCTTGGCTTTGGCTTCCGCCTTGGCAGCCTCAGCTTCCTTCTTGGCCTTGGCAGCCGCATCAGCTGCAGCCTTCGCCTTAGCAGATTCTTCTGCCTTACGCTTAGCTAATTGAGCCTCCTTCTTCTTGGCTTCTTCAGCAGCCTTTTTCGCTCGCTCAGCGTCGGCCTTTGCCTTCTCTTCAGCCTTGCGTCGATCTTCTGCTTCACGTTCTGCGCGACGCTTTGCTTCAGCGGCATCCTTTTCAGCCTGCTTTCTGGCTGCTTCCTTCTCCTTATCGGATCGCTGCTTTTCCTCTTGAGCACGCTTTGCAGCCGCCTTAGCTTCCTCATCAGCCTTCTGCTTGGCTCGTCGGGCTTCTTCTTCTGCTTGCTTGGCCTTTGCTTGAGCTTCCTTTTCCGCTTGTTCTTTTGCTCGGCGCTTCTCCTCAGCTTGACGGCGTGCCTCTTCCTCTTGCTTCTTGGCATTCTCCTTGCGTGCGAGTTCTGCCTTGCGAAGGCTGTCTTCCTCTTCCTCTGCTAACCGTTTCCGACGCTCAGCAAGCGCTTGACGTTCAGCCTCAGCCGCCTCCGTAGCCGCGCGCAGCTCCTCAGCACGCTTAGCGGCTTCAACAGCTGCTGCTTGTCTCGCCTCTTCAAAGCTTGAGGTGGATTTTTCCGCGAAGAGAGCCTCACGCTCTTCAGAGTTCGCAAAGAAGCGACGCTGATCCTCATTTGAACGGAGAGAAGCTTCAGCGTCGTTCCGGTTGAGAGTTTCAGCGTTCCAAGCGAGACGGCGGGCATCAATTTCTGCGATAATCGCAGCAAGTTCAGCTTCGAGTTGCTTGATTCTCATCTCAGCCACCTTTCTGCGAGCATCCTCTTCTTCGCGAAGAGCTCTTTCAGCCTTGACGGCTGCATCGGCTTCAGCGCAAATAGATGCATGTTTCTCATCTTCAGCATGCATGCGCTGCTTCTCCTCGGTAACAGTTCGCTTAATTGACATTTGAGAATCAGCACGGCGACGCTTGAAGTCATCGTAGCTCTGGGCAGCCGCCTTTTCAAGGTTTTTAAGATCAGTGATGAGAGAGGCAAGTTGAGCCTCCATTTCTGAAATCGATGCGTTGAGATTTTGTGCGAGATCATCAATGGCTCGAGGTTCAGCCGCCGCAAGACGACGGGCATCTTCCTTGCCTTGCCGTTCTTCCATCATGAGTCTGAAGCCTGCGCGACGTTCCTCTTCAGCATCCTGAAGTTCTTTAATTTTGCGCGCAAACTCTTCGATTTCTTTCTCCTTAGCATCCATTCGGCGATCAAAGTCATCACGACGCTGCCTTTCTTCAGCTTCCTTGGCGGCAAGCATTTCAGCTGCTTGCTTGCGTCGCATCTCCTCTTGGGTTTGCAGGAACTCCTCTTCAGCTTGAAGCTTTTCTCTGAAATCCTCCAAAATATCCGGTAGTTCTTGGCGGAATCGAGCTCGTCGAGCATCTTCCTTCGTGATAATGTCTTCGTCGATCACCTTTTGATCGGCAATCTTCTTGTCGACAGCCTTTCTACGAGCGTCCTCTTCTGCGCGTCGAACAGCTTCATCACGAACCATCTTCTTGAGGTCTTCACGCATCTTCTGGAGCTTGGCATCTTCACTCATTCGGAGAGAGGCATCTTCCGCACGGAGACGTTCATCTTCAGAAAGAGCAGCTTCTCGTGCGCGGCGGAACTCAGCAACTCGTTGAGCTTCAGCTTCAAGCGCCGACCTGGCGGCGGCTTCGGCTTCACGACGGCGTCTTTCCATATCTCGCACGAAATCATCAATTTCTTGACGCTTGCTGTTCATTTCGTTGATGTGATCCTCTCGTCTGCGCTCTTCCTGAGATAGAAGATCATCTTCAGCTCGTTGTCGCACAACCATGTCCGCCTTGAAGGCTTCGCGTCTTGCGAGCTCGTCGGCCCAGCGAGCATCTTCTTTGGTGATGAGCTTCGCGATACGCTCTTCTTCAGCGAGTCTGCGAGCATCCTCTTCAGCGATCTTCTTTCTCTCCGCTTCAGCCGCGACGCGCGTTGCGTCTTCAGCAGCCTTTGCTCGTGCATCTTCGGCGCGGCGGCGTTGTTGCTCTTCGGCTTCACGACGTTGGGCTTCGGTTTCCCAATCCTTACGACGTTGATCCTCGCGAGCTCTCGTGCGAACTTCTTCTTCTTGGCGACGACGAAGTTCTTCCTTTGAACGCGCTTGGCGATCCTTTTCAGCAAGGAAGGCTCTTTCGAGAGCATCCTTACGCATACGAGATTCTGCATCTTGTTGGCGGCGCTTGGTATCGGCTTCTTGTCGCAAGCGTTGCTCCGTCTGCTCAAGCTCGCGCAAAGCAATATCAGCCTTCTCACGACGACGGTTTTCAGCCTCGATACGCGCTGCTTCTTGTCGTGCAGCCTCTGCAGCTGCGGCATCAGCCTCGCGTCGTCGACGTTCTTCCTCTTCACGTCTTCTGCGCTCAGCTTCAGCCGCGTCAGCCAGATTCTTTCGCGCTTGCATTCTGCGCTCCTCCTCTTCCTCTCGTTGACGCTGCTCTTGGATCTTCAGCTGCTCTTTGTTGATCATGTAATCGACATGGCGAGAATCTTCGGTCGTACGGCGCAGAACTTCTTGCGAGTTGAAGATGAGGTTCGCCTTTTCTTGCTCAGTTTGGCGACGCGCCTCTTCTTCCTGCTTCGCCTTTTCGGCTCGAGCAAGCTCTTCCTCCTTGCGCTGCTGCGCAACTCGGCGATCGTCCTCCTTAGCTCGTCGTTGGTCTTCCTCTTCTCTCGCAACACGAGTGGCTTCATCGTACTGTCTTCGGCGAGCCTCTTCAGCTTCTCTTTTTCTGCGTTCATTTTCGGCGGCAGCTTGAGCTTCAGCTTCGATACGCTTGCGACGTTCATTCTCTTCGGCAATTTTGCGCTTTTCGCCCTCTTCAATCATCTTGATCTCTTCGAGCTTCGCACGACGGCGGACATCGGCATCAGCAATTTTACGTGCTTCCTCAGCATTTAAGCGAGCGATTTCTTGCGAATGCTTTTGTCGACGCGTTTCTTCGCCATCCTTAAGACGGATTCCGAGTTGCTTGAACTCTTCGAGTTCGCGACGCTTTGCTGCAAGATCTGTATCCTCAGACTTGCGTCTATCAGCTTCAGCTTCCGCCGCCGCGCGCATGTCTGCCTGCGCGTTGGCAGCACGAATTTCCTCTGCTCTGAGAGCAGATTCCATTTCTTGCTTGCGACGAGCGGCATCATTTTCGGCGGCGATTCGCCTGTCCTTCGCTTCATTCTCAAAGCGAAGAATATCGTCCTTGAGAGCCTTGATGGCAGCCTCAGCCTCAGATCGACGTCGGTCTTCGTCTTCACGCTTTCGGCGCTCCTCATCCTCTTGGTCTCTAAGCTTGCGAGCAGCTTCTTCACGGCGGCGTTCCTCAACAGTTTGACGATCCGCTTCCTCGCGCTCCAGGCGAGCACGCTCATCATCAACCTTTTGGCGAATCTCTTCGAGAGCGTTCGCTCGGCGCGCATCTTCTTCATCTTGAAGACGACGCTCGGCGTCCAACTCGCGAGCGTGCTCGTCATCCCAAGCCCGGCGACGAGCTTCCTCCGCAGAGCGATCGGCGGCGAGAGCATCACGCATGCGTTGGAGTTTCGACTCGGCTTCGGATCGACGACGGTTTTCTTCGTCTTGTCGACGAGCTTCAGCATCCATTAAAGCGCGCATCTCAGCTTCAAACCGCGCTCTGAGCTCACCCTCCTGGCTCCTCGCCGTCTCAAAGGCGTTTTTCGCGTTCGCGAGATCGTTCTCACCCTTTTTACGGCGAGCCATGATGGCTTGCTGAAGACTGGTGATATCAGACTTGCGCTTGCTGATTTCGTCCTTCAATTTTGCAACGGTGACTTCTCCTTGATCTTCAATATCCTTCAGAGCACCCTTCTGCGTTTCAGTGATGGTCTTGATCGTGATGACTTCTTCTTCGTACAGCGCCTCACATTCGTCATAGAGCTTGTTGATTCGATCTTGTTCCTTTGCACGGCGTCTATTCTCTTTAAGTCGCATCTCATTTTCATCTTCAACCGCCTTGCGGAGAGCCTCTTCTGCCGCTTTGCGACGTGCATCTTCTTCCTTGCGTCGGCGCCTCTCTTCCGCGTCGATGCCTTCATGATACGCAGCATCTGGTAGTTGTTCTCTTTGACTCTTCATACGAGTGCTGACCTTTTCTCGCGTGACGATTTTCGTCGTCTTTGTGCGGCCGTCTACGCTGTACATGACAGACGTCGACACCGTTCCCGCGGCTTCACCGATAGAAGACGCAACTTGGCGTATCTTTACCGGCTTCATTTCAAGCAAGTGAATGAACATGTAGACGATGAATGCAATAAAAGCGCCGATGATACTCGCGTATTCCATATTCACGACGTAGGTGTAAAGAGCAGCGTTGCCGGAGAAGGAACCAGCCTCAATCAGGTAAGAGATACCAGAGATGAGAGAGAGCAAGTTTGGAGCGGCGGCGACAAGAATCGCGATCATCGCGCGCGGGTTCACCCCCTTAAAAAACCAGTACGGCCCTTTCGGGTCACGTGTTTGCATCATCTTGCGAGAAAGCTTACCCGCTCGCATGAGCCAGAAATCACACAAGATGACACCGAGAACTGGAGAGACCAACAGAGAACCGACGCCGATGATCCACGAAGCCGCCGCAACAACTTGTTGCCACATCAGTTGCATCGGGGCAAAAAGACCGACAGCGCAAGTGATGATGAGAGCAGCTTGCTTAGAAGAGATAGTACCACCGAGATAGTTCTTTGTCTTGGCCCACGGAAGCGAGAACTCTTGCATGTACTCTTGAGGGCCAACGACATTGGCAGCGCTATTCGTCACAAGAGACGCGATAGCAATCGATGCGAAGAGGATAGGCTTCGGAGCTTGAGCCATGGCAGCAGCAACGACTGCAAACATACCGGAAAGCAATGGAAGCCAGAAAAACTGGCCAATGGGCGCAGTTTTTGAGCCCTTAATGTGAGCGGTGTAATCCGGGTAAACACTCGCCAGCGTGACCCAGACCCCAACCATGAGCCAGGCATGCTTCCAAAACTCTGCTGGAATAGCTCCTGGCAAACCTTCGGCGACAAGCGAAGCAACAGCCGTTTGCGGAATACCCTGTCGCAGAGACCAAGCGATGAAACCAGCGACGAGAGCCAACACGGTTTTGCCGGAAGTTAACAGCCTCGACGACGGAACCGTGCGCAGCGAGATTGCGAGCTGCACCAACCAGAACATGGAGTAAGCAATAGCGCGTGCTGGCACGGTGGTGAGACCGACATTCACAAATGTCTCCTGGAGTAAAGCAAACACGGCTTCACCACCAACTAGAGTCTGCACCGCGTACAAGAGAAATCCGAGAGTTGCTCTGCACGCGTCGGCGAATTCAGCCCCCCAGATACCAAAGCTCGAACGAGCGAGAATGGGCATGTTGAGCTCGTACTTGGCTGCTGGATAACCGATCGCGGAAACGAACGGCATGGCCATGAACGTACCCACGGCTGTCGCGGCGGCCAACAGGTACCATGGCAATGGAGCCAGCGTGTGCAAATCCCACCGAACAAATCCAAACGGAACAGAGTAAACCACCGCGCACGTCGCGAGCGCCGCCCAAAGCGACAACTCTTTCCCGCGTTCAATCGCATTCTCATCTGTTGTCGGGGGAATAATCAAATCCTCGTCTCCCGGCGCGACCTCAAAACCTTCGTCGTCTTTATCGTCATCACCCGTTTGATCAGCATATCCCAAACCCACCGCTCGAGTCGACATCGCGCCGCGTCCACGCCTTCCTTTCGCGCCTTCAACGACACATCGTCCCTCTCTTTCCGCATCCACAATCACCGCGCGTCTTCTTCGCACCCGCGCCGCGACTCGGCTTCCATCCCTCACGCCCTCTGCGTGGAGTGATCGTCGATTCGTTGTTCTCAAAGAATTCCTCTTCGTTTCCAACCCCCGTTGATTCCACGACACCGACGACGATGATCCGGTCACCACCGATGAGCGCATCGTCGTCGCGGGCATCGCGCGTGCGGTTCACGTACGATTCGCCGTCGTCGTCGTCTTCTCCGACGACGTCGCACGTCTCACGCTCCGCGCACTGCCGCAAACGTTCGCCAATCCATCGGGTTCAACATTCGCAATTTCGCATTTCGAATTCCCGCTCGCGCGCCCAGATCCCCGTCGGACCACCGGGTTCGGCCGCCGTTCGGACGACGAAACCGAAACCGTACCGATCGAACCATTTGATCGGCATTTTGCATCGATCGATTGATTGATCGATTGATTTTTAGACCGATCGACGAAGCCGTCGGGATCGATGGATCGATGTCGATCGAGGATACGATTGGTGGACTGGACGAAGTTCACGAATCACGAACTGTCGATCGACGTAAGGGTCGTGGGAATGGAACCGATCCGCGAATCTTCTTTCGGTCGAGACCGCCCGACACGGTGAGTATGGATCCAAAGGTGGAAATCGCGGTCGAACGCGACGAGGACGAAGCGAAAAAGTACCGATCGATTCGATCCACACCGATCAATCAATCACGACGAGGGTTCGCGGCGAACGGGTCGGCGCGTCGACGACCGGAAAAGATGGCGCGCGGAACGCTCATGACGACGACGACGGCGGCGACGATGGGGACGCGAGGAGGCGTCGCGACAACCTCCCGGACGCAGCGATGTTCCGTCGTCACGCGCGCGGCTGGCGCCGCCGCGGCGAAGAAGAAGAACGGCTCTACGGACGGACCCTACAAGGCGCGAAACGAGTTTACCATTCCGTCCGCCGATGCCGGGGTTCGCGCGAGGTTTGAGAGCGAGATGCGCGATCGAGAGACGCTCGCGCGCGAACTCGGCGCGGTTGACGCCAAACTCGTCGTGCTGTCGAACAAGGAGTTTGCGTTTGAACAAACGTGGACGAGTAAAGAGGCGTACGAGGCGTACATGAACCACCCAAAGAGACGCCGCAGCCACCTGGCGGTGGGGGTGTACCAGCGCCTGCCGGCGGACAAGTGGAGCGTTCCGGATAACTTCACCCCGGTGACGCGGGATTGAGAACACACACTTGGATTAGGGTGATGACGGCGACGGCGACGATGAATGCTCGAATGTAATATGATTTTCCGCAGTCTTGTGAACACCGCCTCGATTCCACTCGGTGCATGCCCAGTCAAGACTCTTGACTGAAGAGGCCCTCTTGAGAAGCCCACAACACCATGATGAATTTTAACTCAATTTCGAATCGCCACGACGCCTCAGACCCCATCGCGTCGAGACTCGTCGTCTGTACCACGGGCATTCAAAGAGACTCGAAGCACCGTTCGTGTGCGCGTCACCGTTCGTTTGAACGCGACAAAGATGGCGTCCCTAGCGCGCGCGAGGCTGTTCAAGCCGCGCAACGTGGATGAGAGTGAGCCTCTGCTCGCGAGCGCGGCTCGGAAGCGGCTCGGCCGAGGTAAACCTTGGGCGCGCGCGTCGTTCGGCGCGTTGATAGTGGCGCTCGGTTGCACATTGGGATGGATCGGTGCGACGGATCCGCGTGGATTGTACGTCGGCGTCGTCGCTCGTATGAATCAAGCGCTCGGGACTCACACGAGGTCCATCACTTTTCGAGTCTTTACGTGCGGGATCCCCGAGGCTATTTACAACGCGCACATTCCGTGGCCAATCTGTCGCGTTAAACTCGTCGGTTGTCCTGGTGGCGGCGCGAGCTGTTATCATTGGAGGTACGCCAAGGGTCTTGAGATGACGCCGCTGTCGGACAAAAGAGACGTGTGGGAGTTGACGACGGATAAGTTTGGCACGGGCGATGTTTTTGGATTTGCTGTCATCGAGGCGGGATGTAATGTTGCAGACGAGGCGGCATGTACCGCCGGCCGTGATGGAAAGTGTAAGGATGACAATATGTGTGACCACCGCTACGACTCTGGTATGCAGCGCGCGACGACCCACAAGCACGCAAACATTACGTGTTGGGCGGAAAATGCGCCGAAAGATCGAGGCTACAGATGCGCGTCCCATTCGCCTTTTTTCAACTTGCAACACGGTCAAGATAAATGTTTTCGCAAGATGGGCGAATGGTACAACCGAATCGTTCCACCAAAAACGAGCGTGGTGTCTTTTGTTTGGGGTACGTGCCTACACGAACCGACGGGTGCTGACGGGCTATGCGCCGCAGACGCGCCGGGCTTGTGTACTCTTCTGGATACCGTCGATCCCAGTGGAGGCATCATACAAGCCCCGTTGGGACAGTGCTCTCTCCCAGACGGTTCAGACGCGGACGGCATAGCGTGTAAAATTACGCACGCCGCTCCAAACAGCAAGGAGTACTCAGTCGAAGGCAGCTGCTGTCGAGGCTCGTGCTGCGCCGATGGCAACGTCTGTTCCACGACAAACAAGCAATGTCGTCCAATCGCAAGCATGTTGACGGAAAATACCGCGATGTGTAGCGATCCGTGGTATCCGCAAACGTACGGTGTCTGTACGCAAAGTTGTGGCACGGGAAACGGTGACTGCGATGACACCTGTCTCGCCGCTCAAGCTTCTGGTCTTCAGCTCGATTGCACTCCAGGAACGACAGGGCCCACCGCCTGCAGATGCTCGAACGTCGGAGGACACACCGCGAATGAATGCCAAAACTCAGCCAATCCGGGCTACAAATGCTGTACGTGCAAGTCGATTCGTAGGCCAAAAAATCAAGGAAATGGTTGGGGAAAAGGCGGTAAAAATA